>ERZ808267.408-NODE-408-length-13101-cov-2.955849_pt1 | contig 13101 bp, 17 predicted proteins | sample MGYA00521241_ERZ808267 | MGnify/ENA primary metagenome ERZ808267 (study PRJEB31516, sample SAMN03275592) | gut metagenome | biome: mammalia-associated habitat; material: feces | host: Papio cynocephalus | place: Kenya | collected 2012-07-19 ... | reverse complement strand
CGGTTCTGTCATCATCGTTTCCACAGGAGGGTTGGATACACAAGTCGCCATAATTTTTGCCCCCAGCACAAAGGGAGGAGCGCTTTCCCCTCCCTCGAAAGGAATTTCCGCCTGAGAATGTTGAATCAAAGTAATCTTCATATTTTGTCCTCCGTAAAAAATCAATCTATGATAACAAGTAAAGTATTTTCTGTCAAACGAAACACGAGGAATTTTTTTGATTTTTTATCGCCGCAACGCTTAATACAAATTTTTTTAATTTTTTTACATATTTTTGTTGACAATAGCAAAAAAAAATGCTATTATAGAAAAGTCATCAATTGATGAACATACCTTTTGGGGGTGTAGCTCAGTTGGCTAGAGCACCTGCCTTGCAAGCAGGGGGTCAAGGGTTCGAATCCCTTCATCTCCACCAACCATTAGGATTATAGATTTCTATAATCCTATATTATTAGGACGCCAGTCCTAATCAATATGGGAAGTTAGCTCAGCTGGTTAGAGCACACGCCTGATAAGCGTGAGGTCGGTGGTTCGAGTCCACTACTTCCCACCAAACAAAAGCCACGGCATTGTCCGTGGTTTTTCGTTGTGTAGTGGCACTCGACAGACCTCTGCGGCTGTGAGCAATTAGCAAATGCTTGCCCGTTCTGCTCTCCTCATCAAAAGCAATAGCCCGAAATTGAAATTACCCCACTTTGCGAACTTCCCCCACGAGGTCGGTGGTTCGAGTCCACTACTTCCCACCAACTTTTGTTAAACAAGTTCCGACAGTAGTTGTCGGACTTTTCTTTTCCGCCCCTCCTTCTTATTTGACTTTTTGCGAATTTTCGTGTATAAGTAGATACAAGGAGATTATTATGAATATAGAATACGAATACAGTTTCGAAGTGCCTAGTCTTGCCCCATTTATCGAATATTGTCAAGACAACAATTACACCCTAACCAGCCAAAGCGAACAAAAACGGACAATTTATCGTGATAAAAATCGTACATTTATGGCGAGAATAACAGAGAATGACTGTAACGGAGTTATTACGAAACAACTAGATTTCAAAGAGGATAAACTCGTTGCAGGGCAAATCGTTGGCGAGCGAAAGGAAACCCAACCTCTCGAATTTTCCGATGACGCTGCGGTCTTGTCAATATTAGACTTTTTATCAGTAACCGTTGATAACACACTGATTAGAAAGCGGCAAGTTTACCAAAAAGGAGATGTTAAATTTGAGCTTGACGAATATAGTAGCCCTCGTCATACATTCGTTGTAGGTATTGAGGGCGAAAAATTTGCCGTAGACAAAGTTTATTCCGAAGTAAAAGACTTTCCAAAACTCAACTAAAACTCGCCCTTTTTTCCACCCCCTCAACCTAAATTATTTTAGTCAATTACCACACATAATAATCAACAGCCACACAATTGATTGACAAAGCCACTCAACATATTTTATAATTATCCTAGTGAGGTGAAAATGATACAAGTTATTACTGATAGCACGAGCGGAATTACCCAAGACGAAGCAAAGACCCTAGGCATAACAGTGCTACCAATAAATATAGACTTTGACAACGAAATTTTTTATGACGGCGTGAACCTAACTAGCAAGCAATTTTGGGAAAAACTAACAGCAAGCAACACACTGCCTGCAACCTTGCAACCAAACGCTTTGGAATACATAGAACGCTTTGAGTCGGCAAAAAACAACGGCGAATCACTGCTCGTAATTACTCCGTCATCGAATATGTCAGGAATCTATAACAGTGCGAAGCTTTATTGCGATGAAGTGGAACACGGCGAATTAGCCGTCATCGACTCCCAAAACATATCATATAGCTTACGCCTAGTAGTATTAGAAGCAATCAAAAATCGTGAAAAAATGGCTCTTGGCGAACTGGTTGACCATCTAAACAAATTCAAACTCCACATTCGCTCCTTTGCCACAATGGACAATCTGGACGCACTACTCAAAAGTGAGCGTTTGGAGGGAAATGCGAATTTGCCCAAATGCGTCCTAAATATCAAGCCTATTATCACTATGCAAAACGGGAATTTGTGTTATGTTGACAAAAAAGTCGGCACAAAAAATGCGATAGACTACATAATCACGCAAATGAAAGCGGATAAAATTTCCAGCGATTATCCAATTTCAATTCAATACACTCGAAACTCTGCAAAATGCGATTACCCTGCCGAAACCTTAAAACAACTTTTTAGCGAAAAAACGATACAAACTTCCGCAATTCCCTACCTGCTCTGCCCATATTTAGGCGACAACGCTACGGTCATTACATATGTAATAAAATAAAAACAAAGAAAAAGCCTGTTTATTATTTTGAGGTGAATCCCAAAAGTTATCTAACTTTATGAGGTTCGCTTCAATTTTCCTTGGGCTTTTTCTTTTTACAAAATTATTTACTTTTCTTTTGAATTTGGCAGAGTTACATAAAATGTTGTGCCTTTGCCGACTTCGGATTTGACCGAAACCAACCCTCCACAAATTTTGATAATTCGACTAACCAACGCCAACCCCAAACCATTCCCCTCGCTCGAATGTGAGGTATCGCCTTGATAAAATTTGTCAAAAATCTTGGCGGCGGTCGCCTCGTCCATACCAATACCGTTATCCGAAATGGCTATATGCACATCATCGTCAGTTTTTGAAATCGAAATTGTAATCTCGCCACCGTCATTACTAAACTTCACCGCATTGCCGATAATATTTTGCCAAACTTGCTCGATTAGTTCTTCTGGTCCAAAAAATTCGGTCTTCGGTAAATCCAACTTAAATTCGATATTCTTTTTGCTCCATTGCGGCTCAAGGCTCAATATACTTTGTCTAATCTGCTCATCTATCAAGAAACTTTTTTTATTGAGCGCAATCTCCTGATTTTCCAATCTCGATAGGCTCAAAATATTCGTAGTCAAAGTTGACAGTTTCCTGATATTCTGATCCAAAACAGCGCCATAGGCCTTGCGGGTTTCTGGGTCAAGGTCAGGTTTTTGCAGCGCTTTTGAATACGATTGAATTACAGTCAGCGGCGTCTTGAACTCGTGCGAAACATTAGAAATAAAATCTTCTTTCAGTGTCTCCATATTGTCAAGTTCTCGCACCATTTTGTTAAAGTTGACTATGAATGAATTAATATCGTCATTGGTGGTCAACTCAACCTCGACATCAAAGTTACCTTTCGCTACTCGGTCGGTCGCCTCCTCCAAAGCCTTGATTGCGTCATTAATCTTGGTAATATGATGATAAAAATAACAAAATACAAGGCAAAAAACCAAAAGCATTGCGAGCAAAAACACGCCGAACGGGTTAATTTCTTTACCAAAAATTATACCCGCTTCAAACGCCAAAATTGACACAACAATAACAAAAACAAATACAAGCAGCAAAGTCCATAAAATAATAAATGAATTATGGATAAAAACATTACTCAATTTGTTTTTGCGAGAGCGAATTCTCCTAAATGTTTTTTTCTCACTCATTTTATCACAGCCTTGTACCCTAAGTTTCGAATCGTGGCAATTTCAAAATACGGGCAGTCATAGAACTTATCACGCAACCTATGTATATGAGTGTAAACAGTCATTTCGTCTGAATCGGAATTCATACCCCAAAACTCCTCCATTAACTGATTTCTAGTAAAAGTCTTATCTGGATATGACAATAATTTGAACAAAATTTGAAACTCTTTTTGCGGGAGTGTAGTCGACTTGCCGTCAATTGTAACGGTAAATGTTTTGTAGTTTAGTTCTGCATTCCCTACTCGCAATTTCTGCTCTGTCTTGATTTTTGCTCGGCGAAGCAACGCATTGACCCGCAACAGCAGCTCATCTATATCCACAGGTTTGGTCATATAGTCGTCCGTCCCTAGATTAAAACCGTGATACTTATCCGCTTGACTAGTTTTTGCGGTCATAATGAGAATAGGTAGAGTGCTATTCGTCTCACGAATATGCTCTATCAACTCAAAACCGTCCATCTTGGGCATCATAATATCGGTAATCAAAAGGTCAATATGCGACTGCTCAAATTTCTCTAACGCCTCTTCGCCATTGGTAGCCTTGTGTACCACAAAGTTATTTCGCTCCAACTCAATAGCAATCAAATTCAAAAGGTCAATATTATCTTCTGCGACCAAAATATTTATCATTTGTATCACCTCTTGCCCTATTCTACCATAAACAGCAAAAAAACACAATCAACCCCCACAATTTTGCATTTTTTGAATTGAATTTGAATTTTTGTACAAAACAATGTTTTCTTAATACAAAAAAGCCCCAGTAATACTAGGGACTTTCGATTATCAAATCACTAAATTTTTGAGTTACTGTTTTATGAAAGTTCCGCACATCGCACAGCCCTCGCCCTCGTCTAGCACCGTAATTCCATTTGCTTTGCATTTGCCGCTACAATTAAACAAACAATTTCCAGCCTGACAAAACAACTCAACATTCTTGATATGGCGAGAATTTGAGTAATTCTCCACATCTGCCTCAAACATATTTTTGCTGAAATCTTCCGCTTTGCGAGTCATATCTGCCTCAAAAGTCTTGCACTCCACCCCCGCTGAAACATCAATGCCTTTTGCAACACAAGTGTATGCGTTGTTGTATTTGCAACTTGTTTTACGACATTTTATATCCATAAATCAAACCTCCATTTTTGAATAATTATTCGCAAAACGCACACAAATTATACTTTACCGAGTAGCAAATTCAGAAATTTGCAACAAAATATTGAGACATAAGAGTTTACAATATCACCAAAATGTATTATAATATAGTCGTAAGGAGGCAATAAATTATGCAAGTTATTTTATTACAAGACATCAAGGGAACAGGCAAAAAAGGAGATGTGGTAAACGTTAGCGATGGTTACGCTCGCAACTTTTTGATTAAGCAAAAATTAGCACAACCGGCAAACAACACCAACCTAAACATTAACGCTCAGGCGAAAGTTGCCAAAGCTTATCACAAGCAAGTTGAGCGTGATAATTTCAGCGAGGAGGCTGCAAAATTAAAGGGACAAAATGTTGTCATCAAGGTAAAAATTGGCGACAACGGCAAACTTTTTGGAGCAGTAACTAGCAAGGAAGTTGCAGAAAAACTCGGCGAAATGGGCATCACAATTGACAAAAAGATGATTTCTCTGCCTCTCATCAAATTGATAGGTAGTTACACAGCAAAGGCTCGCTTTGCAGAAAAAATAGAGGCAGAATTTACTGTTACTGTCGAGAGTTTATAATATAAAAAATCACGGTTTCAAGCCGTGATTTTTTGTTTTCACTACTATTGTACCAAAATTATTGTTACACCAGCATTGGCGTGATACAACTCTGGGTCGCCTAATAATTCGGGGCAAACTTTTTTGAACTTGTCCGCCTTTTCATTCGCCGTCCACTGCTCGCCCTTGACAAAATCTCGTATAAAGCCACGCTTTTTTGCCCGAGCCAACCAAAATGGCAGCGACAGCTTTATCTCCCCACCTACTCCATGCGAACCATAGCCATGTATAACTTTGAGTGCAACCACTCCCTCACGCCTAGCAACCTCGACCTCAATTTCCAAAATACCGAGTGCCAATTCTACCGTAGGGCTACCCTCTTTCAAATTCAAAACTTTATACCGCATTTTTTCTCCTATGCATAATTATACCAAAAAAATAATTTTTGGCAAGCATTACATACACAAAAAATAAAAAGGCTATTTTAGCCTCTCTATTATTGAACCTTAATATCCAAAACTTTGAGTTTGATGTCGCCGACATTTGACTTGTAAGTTACAATATCGCCAACTTTTGCCCCGAGCAATGCTTTACCAGCAGGGCACTCATTACTCAACAGCCCTTTTGTAGGGTCAGATTCGGTACTACCTACGATTTTGTACTCCATTTCCTCGTCAAAATTCATATCATAAATCTTGACCGTACAACCAAGGTTTATTTTACTTGTATCAATATCTTTTGCATCAATAACTCTAATATGACGCAACTTTTCTTCGAGTTCGAGAATTTCGGTTTCAACCTGCGCTTGCTCCTCACGAGCAGCCACATATTCACTGTTCTCACTCAAATCTCCATAACTGCGTGCGATACCAATTTTTTCAGAACATTCAGGGCGTTTTTGCTTTATCAAATATTCAAGACGCTCTTTCATCTGTTTTAGCCCCTCTTCGGTAACGACAACTTCTTTTTCCATTTATTTCAGCTCCTTATGATTACTATTAAGTATCCATTTATTTGACTTAATACAGGGTAAAATTATAGCATAAATCCGCAAAAAAGTCAAGCAAATACATTATATTATTCATTTCTTTGTCTTTTTATTACTGCCAATATGCATTAATTTGTAAACCAGCCCAGACTTTACTTTTACCAATCCAAACGGACACAATTCCTGACAACAATAGCACCTAATACACTTATTATAATCGAATTTCGCCTTTGGCACGCCGCCTTTTTTGGTAGGCACCATACTAATTGCTTTTACAGGACAATGTTCGTAACATTTCTTACAGCCTCGACACTTTCTCCTATTAACTGTTGGTCGCTGCGTGGTCAACCTATGTACAACTGGTTGCAACCACTTTGGCATCGAATGAGCAAAAGGTCTATATCCATCAGGCGTTACAATTTTATAATTTTCCACCGCCAAATCATCTACACTGTCGCCCCAAACTTCCACATTAACTCGTTCATCTAGATACCCACGCTCAATGCCTATCGTAATTGTTGGCAGCGTCATTGGGTCATTTTTCATCAGCCTTGCACCAATAACGTCTACCGCAGCGGGGTTACTACCAGCCAAAATCGCTCCAATAGCACGAGGCATACCATTTGTTGGCCCTGGCCCTTCCATTCCAACAACAGCATCGGTTATATGCAGTGTAAGTTTGTCAGCAAAGTAGTCTTGAATATCGTACAAAAAATTATTAAACACATCCAAAGTGCGATACTGCCCGTGCATTTCCACCTTAGTTAACCCAGGAATCGCACCAAACATATTTTTGACAGCATTGCTTAACCCAGTAAAAGAATGTGTTTTTAATTTACTCAAATTAATTATGACATCAGCTTCACGCAAAACATCGCAAATCAAAAACTTCTTTGAAACCTTGCCGTTAGGCAATTTCGCCTCAAAACTGTCAAAATTCGAATTTACCTCAAAACCGTTTTTTTCTGCAATGCCAGTAAAACCACACACCTTAAAAATGCCGCCCATATAGCCTGCATTAAAAGGCCCGCCAGCACTATCCGCAATAATGACACGACTTGCCCCTGCCTTTACGCAGAGTTTGCCAACAGCCTCCACAACCGCAGGATGAGTAGTAGCACACTTCTCTGGGGCAGCCTTTTGCACTGCATTTACTTTCAAAACCACAGTGTTACCCTTGGCGACAAATTTTTCAATTCCGCCGAGATAGTCGACCGCACGCTTCACCGCCAAATATACTTCATCATCATAACTAGCACATTTTACCAATGCCACTTTGTTGTCCATAATTTTCTCCTAAATGTTTATTATTAATAATACAACAAAAAAATTTTTTTGACAAATCAATTTAATATAATTGTCCTTTTTAATATTTTCTGCTACAATAGGAAAAATCACTTTTTGAGGTAATTATGAAAATTTGGCTAACAACCCACATCGGAGAAAAAATCAACAAAAGTTTTGTATACACTCCTGAAACTTACAATGACTCACAAATCGCCGAATATGTCAAAGAAATTTGTAACGAGCTGGACGAACCCACCCCAATTTTTTTGAAAAAGCATTATCAGCATATCAAGGAATTTAATAACACACAATTTACCGCTCGGGATTTTGTAGAGAGTATTTATTTTGACTCTATGAATGTTCAAGTCTATGATGAAAATTCAAAGAAGAAAAAAGACAATCCTAACTATTACTAAATTTGACAACACTTTTAATAATGTATTGGCTTGACAAAATTGTCGAATTATGCTATTCTTCCATTGAATCAATAAATTGCTGAGGTGAATTATGCAGTATTCTGAAGTTTACTCCCCTGATTATTCCGATACGAAGTTATCATTTAACCAAGATATCATTTATCGACAAAAAAATATTCCTCGTAGGCGAACTTACAGAATTTATCCACCAGCGAGCAAAAAATTTGACAATCCGCAATCGCACAAATTTAATATTGCGACAATCAAGAACAAAAACGACTTGAAAGTATCAAATCTGCCATTAGTTGAGCGGGCTTGTTTGCAAAAATACGATATAAAGTGCAATAAAAATCATTACAACGTGATGATTGACGCCACAAAATACATTTTTGATGCATTTTCTTTTGATTTTGAGATAAATGGCAAACAATATAACAAGACGCATTATTTCTCAATTGCCCCTAACATCAATGAGTGCGCCTCATCAGCAACACTCCCTACGCTTTATCGCACTAGTATATGTATTGATACAGAAAGTCCAAAGCACTACTCATTTTCTACATATGCTATTGTCGGAGGCTATTCAGATGGATTCTATTTTATGAATAGACTTGATAACAACAAAAATGAATACGCTCATATCTGCAAACAGAAGAAAAATTCCAAGCAAGGTTCTTCTCACAAAAGAGGCAGTTATGTTGTGCCATTCCCCCATATGCATCAACCGTCTTTCAAGTACGAGGACCGCAACAAGTTTGAATTTAGTACCCCATTTCATATGCCATATCTCAACGGGAAAGATATGCACAGTTGTTTAAGTTACTATCTAAAATACAACAACATATCCCCCAAAATGCTTCTAGTTAGGGAAGATATGTCGATAGAGGATATTACAGAATATGCCAGATATTTTGATATGAAGCACACTCTTGAAGATACGGATGTAGGTCAATTAGGCAAAATCGTTTTAACCAATGTAGGCAATTATGAAGTTTCAACAGAAACAAATGATTTTCACCCTAAATTACCAACACAAGATTGTGGAGCCCCATATCTACGACCTTAAAAATAAAAACGAAATAAGAGAATGCAGCAATTTAATTGCTGCATTCTCAATAAAAAAGGTATCAATTTGATACCTTTTCATTTTGCTTTAATTAAGCAAGTTCAACGTCAGCGCCAACTTCTTTAAGCTTCTTCTCGATTTCTTTAGCTTCGTCTGGGTTAACGTTCTCTTTTACAGCCTTAGGAGCTGACTCAACCAACTCTTTAGCCTCTGTAAGACCAAGACCAGTAATCTCCTTAACAGCCTTGATAACTGCTACTTTGCTAGCACTTGCGTCTAGACCTTTGAGCATAATTGTGTAGCTTGACTTCTCTTCTGCGGCAGCAGCAGCTGGAGCAGCAGCGCCAGCAACTGGAGCAGCGGCAACTGCTACAGGAGCAGCAGCACTTACGCCAAACTCTTCTTCAAGCAATTTAACCAATTCGCTAACTTCTACAACGGTCAAAGCTTTGATTTCTTCCAAAATGTCATTAATTTTTGCCATAATAAAATTTCTCCTTTAATAAAATTACTTACTTTGTTGCAATCCCATTTAAGCAACGCGCTAATCCTTGCACTGGTCCGTTCAAAACACGGCAAAGTCCTGTTGCAGGAGCTTGGAGCATACCAAGCAATTGAGCAATAAGTACTTCTTTGCTAGGAAGATTAGCAAGGGCTTTGAGGGCAGCCTCGTCAACAAATGAACCGCCAACCATACCAAATTTCATAGAAATTTGGGCTTTGTCAGCAGCTTTGTTAAGTACGTTTGCTGCTTCAGTTTCTCCATCGAAACTAAATGCGACTGCGAGTGTGCCTTGGAGTTTGTCATCAAGACATGTAATGTTCAATTCGTCCAAAGCAAGCTTAACTAAACGGTTCTTGTAAACATGGTATTCGCAACCAGCCTCACGCAATTTGTTACGCAAGTCTGTGTCGTTAGCCACATTGATACCCTTGTAGTCAACAAAGATTACAGATTTTGCTCTGGAAATCTTGTCTTTAATGTCCTGAACAAGTACTTTCTTGTTCTCAAAATTTTGTGACATAACTCGCCCTCCCTTGTCTATTTATTCTAATAAAATAAAACTCCATGCCAAATGAAGCACGGAGAAAAACAGACAAAATCTACATTCTCTACTTCACCTCGGCAAGCCCTCTACGATTTACACAAATTGGTTAGCACAATTTGTACTTGCTGTCTTTGGCAATAGTATTTATTTAATTAGTGAGTATATAATACCATAATTGTGGATAATTGTCAATAGTTTTATTCAAAAAAATTGTATAAAAAATAAAAGCCCCAAAGGCTTTTATTAAACTTAATTATTATACCAAAGAAAGGATAACTCTCTCGGCAGCATCACCACGGCGAGGTCCACACTTCATAATACGAGTGTAACCACCACCTTGTCCCAACTCTTCTTTGCGAAGGTCGTATTTAGGTGCAATTACATTAAACATTTTCTCAACAAGAGGGTGCTTAATGTCTTTTGTACGCTCAACAAAATCAGCTTTTGCCTCATCTTTTGCACGCACTTCTTGTACATCGTAAGTAGCAGCCATAATTTTTCTTCTAGCAGCCAACTTCTTTACACCGTCATTGATTACTTGCTTTTTGGTTGTTACGCCATCAACAACAACTTCTTTTTCTACAGTAACTGTATCCTTGTAAGTGTTGATTGCAAGAGTAATCAACTTTTCTGCAACGCGTTGAACATTCTTTGCACGAGCCAAAGTAGTCTCAACTTTACCATTCCACAAAAGGGCTGTAACTTGGTTACGGATAAGAGCATCTCTAATAGATGGTCGTTTGCTCATTTTTTTGTATCCAGCCATTTAATTTACTCCTTAATCTTATTAATCTTCTTCTTCTTTTAATTTCAAGCCCAAATCTTCAATTTTCTGGATAATTTCTTCCAAAGACTTGTTACCCAAGTTACGAACCTTAGCCAGTTCTTTATGGGTTTTGCTTGTAAGGTCGCCCACATTGTTAATGTTAGCACGCTTCAAGCAGTTTGTACTACGAACACTGAGTTCCAATTCATTGATACTCAAGTCCAAAATCTTCTTTTGGTCATCTTCCTCTTTTGCAACCAAGAAAGATTGGTCAGCCATATTTTCTACCAACTCAATAAACAAGTTCAAGTGGTCGTTCAAGATTTTTGCAGCAAGACTAGTAACTTCCTTTGCTGGCGTAGCACCATTTGTAGTAACTTCCATAGTCAATTTATCAAAATTGATGTTTTGACCAACACGAGCACTCTCTACATGGTACTCAACTGACTTCACAGGAGAAAAGATACTGTCAACTGCGATAAATCCGATAGAATCACAAGCATCCTTGTTATCCTTTGCAAGTACGTAGCCACGGCCACGACCAACAATAATCTCCATATCGAGAGTAGCGCCAGCACTTACATGGCAAAGACTGAGTTCTGGGTTGATAATCTCAACTCCATCAGGAGTAACGATATCACCAGCAGTAACATCACAAGGCCCCTTAACTTTGAGAGTCAAAGTAGCTCTAAAATTGGTGTCTGTAGATTGAGTACTGATAATCAAAGATTTGATATTCAAGACAATGTCAGCGACATCAAGGTCAACTCCCGGTACAGTACTAAATTCGTGCTGAACACCTTGAATACGGATTGCAACAGGTGCAGCACCCGGCAAGCCACCCAACAGCACTCTACGCATAGCATTACCAATAGTAGTACCGAATCCACGCTCTAGTGGTTCAATAGTAAATTTAGCCACTGCGTCATTATTTGACTCCTCAAATTTGATGCTTGGCTTATCAATTTGCATCATAATATTACCCTCCATTCTTATTATCTTGAGTACAACTCAATAATCAAGTGTTCACTAATGTTGAGGTCGATATCACTTCTGTCTGGGTTAGCAATAACCTTACCACTCAAAGTGTCTGAATTAACCTCCAACCATTTAGGAGCGATAATTTTGCCACCTTTGATTTCCTTAAATTGTGCAGTTGATTGGTCAGATTCTTTTACAGCGATAACATCGCCAATCTTAACTTGGTAAGAAGGCAAGTTTACTGTTTTTCCGTTCACAGTAATGTGTCCGTGGTTTACGATTTGACGGCACTCAGACCTTGAAGCACCCAAACCGAGGCGGTAAACAGTGTTGTCCAATCTTCTCTCAAGGAGAGAAAGCATAACTTCACCAGTAGCGCCCTTTTGGCGTTTAGCTTCTAGGTAGTACTTTTTGAATTGTCTTTCTAGCAAGCCGTACGCACGCTTAACTTTTTGTTTTTCACGCAATTGCAAAGCATAACCAGTAGACTTTTTGCGCAAAGATGCCTCTCCGTGTTGACCTGGAACTGTTGGTCTGCGCTCCAAAGCACATTTACCAGTTACACAACGGTCGCCCTTTAAGAATAGTTTACAGCCTTCACGTCGGCATTGCTTGCAATCTGCACCCGTATATTTTGCCATATTAATTGAACTCCTTATAATTTTTTAATTAGCAACGACGTGCTTTTGAAGGACGGCAACCGTTGAACGGAATACCAGAAACATCCTTGATTGATGTAACTTCAAGTCCTACATTTTGTAATGCACGAATGGCAGACTCTCTACCACTACCTGCACCTTTTACATATACAGCAACTTGGTTAATACCCATATCCTTAGCCTTTTTACCAGCAGTTTCTGCTACCATTTGAGCAGCATAAGGGGTATCTTTACGAGAGTTGCGGAATTTCAAACTACCACTACTACTCCAAGCAACAACGTTACCATTCTGGTCGGTAATAGTTACCATATTGTTGTTGAATGAAGATTTGATGTGAACTTGGCCTGTACCCAAGTTTTTGGTAGCTCTTTTCTTTTTAGTTGATTTTTCCATAATAACAGTTTAATCTCCCTTATTAACCTTTCTTACCTACTTTAGTTTTACCTCTTGAAACAGTCTTACGAGGTCCTTTACGAGTACGAGCATTAGTTTTTGTGCGTTGACCATGTACAGGTAAATTACGGCGGTGACGGATACCACGGTTACAACCGATTTCCATCAAACGCTTGATGTTTAAGTTTACTTCACGGCGCAAATCACCCTCAACTTGCAAGTCGCTCTTTTCGATATACTTAGCGATTTTTGCTACATCTTGCTCAGTCA
>ERZ808267.407-NODE-407-length-13117-cov-2.725387_pt1 | contig 13117 bp, 7 predicted proteins | sample MGYA00521241_ERZ808267 | MGnify/ENA primary metagenome ERZ808267 (study PRJEB31516, sample SAMN03275592) | gut metagenome | biome: mammalia-associated habitat; material: feces | host: Papio cynocephalus | place: Kenya | collected 2012-07-19 ... | reverse complement strand
CTCGGAGCCTTCGGAAATCGTCTCAAGGTCGATGCTCTGCAGGTTGCAGCGCATGTCGAAACGCCCGTCGCCGTCGAGAACATAGGCGAAACCGCCCGTCATGCCCGCGCCGAAATTGAAGCCCGCATCGCCCAAGCACACGACAACGCCGCCTGTCATATATTCGCAGCAGTGGTCGCCCGCGCCCTCCATTACGAAAGTCGCGCCCGAATTGCGGATTGCAAAACGCTCGCCGACGCGACCTGCCAAGAATATCTTGCCGCCCGTCGCACCGTAGCCTATGACGTTGCCGGCTATCACGTTTGCCGAAGCGTCAAGCTTTGTGTTCTTGGGGAAGCGCGCAATAATCTTGCCGCCCGAAAGCCCCTTGCCGAGATAGTCGTTTGCAACGCCCTCGAGATTGAACGTTATGCCTGCGGCGAGGAACGCGCCGAAGCTCTGCCCCGCAACGCCGCCGAAATTCACCTTGATTGTGTCTTCGGGAAGCCCAGCGTTGCCGTACTTCGACGCCACAAGGTAGCTGAGCATTGCGCCCGCGGTTCTGTCGCAGTTGTGTATTTGAGCCGAAATTTCCACGGGAACGCCGCTTTCGACATTCGCGCCGACGCGCTCGATAAGGGCGTTGTCGTACGCCTGCGGAAGTTCGCGGGGAGCGAGCCCCGCCGACCTGCGCGGGAGGGATTCGTCGCCAACAGTTGCGAAAATCTGCGAGAAGTCGAGGTTCTTCGCCTTCCAGAACGTGATTGCGTCTTCGGTTCTGAGCAGGTCGCTTCTGCCGACGGCTTCGTCGAGGGAGCGCAGCCCCAAACTTGCCAGAATTTCGCGGACTTCGCGCGCCACAAAGAGCAGGAAGTTTTCCACGTGCTCGGGCTTGCCCTTGAAGCACTTTCTAAGCTTGGGGTCTTGGGTTGCAACGCCCACGGGGCAGGAATTGTCGTGGCACTTGCGCATCATCACGCAGCCCAAACTTACCAAAATGGTAGTGGCAAAGCCGAACTCCTCCGCGCCCAAGAGCGCGCCTATTACAACGTCGCGCCCCGTCTTCATCTGCCCGTCGACCTGAATGCGAATCTTGTCGCGCAAGCCGTTGAGGCGCAGTGTCTGCTGGGCTTCGGCAATGCCGAGCTCCCACGGCATACCCGCGTACTTGATGCTCGTAAGCGGAGACGCGCCCGTGCCGCCGTCGTGGCCGCTGATTAGGACAACGTCCGCCTTCGCCTTTGCAACACCCGCGGCAACCGTGCCGACGCCGACTTCCGAAACAAGCTTTACGGAAATTCGCGCCTTGGGGTTTGCATTGCGCAGGTCGTAGATGAGCTGCGCCAAGTCTTCAATGGAGTAAATGTCGTGGTGCGGCGGCGGCGAAATGAGCGTTACGCCCGCCGTTGCGTGGCGCACCTTTGCGATGATTTCGTTGACCTTGTAGCCCAACAGCTGGCCGCCCTCGCCGGGCTTTGCGCCCTGAGCCACCTTGATTTGCAATTCCTTTGCGTTTGCAAGGTATTCCGCAGTTACGCCGAAGCGCCCGCTTGCAACCTGCTTGATTGCGCTGGAAGTGTTGCGGTCGGTGCCCGCAGTCCTGAAGCGCGCGGGGTCTTCGCCGCCCTCGCCGCAGTTGCTCATGCCGCCGAGGCGGTTCATCGCTATTGCGATTGTCTCATGGGCTTCGGGGCTGATTGAACCGAAACTCATTGCGCCGCTTACAAAACGACGCACAATGCTGCGTTCGTCCTCGACTTCGTCGAGCGGAATCGGTGTCGTCTGCGCGAAACTAAAAAGCCCGCGCAAAGTGCACAAGTGCTGGGACTGGTCGTTGATGAACGATGCGTACTCGCGGTACTTGGCTTCGTCGCCCTCGCGGACTGCGCGCTGGAGAAGCTGGATTGTCTTGGGCGTCCAGAGGTGGTGCTCGCCGTTGTTGCGGAACTTGTACTTGCCGATGTTCTCGAGCGAGTTTTCAAAGTTCGGCTGCGGATAGTGGCTGTTGTGGTAGCGCTGCAAGCATTCGGCTGCAATTTCGGGCAGCCCTATGCCGCCGACGCGCGACGCCGTGGGTGCAAAATACTTCTGCACAAGCTCGCGCCCCAAGCCCACAGCTTCGAAAACCTGAGCCTGACGGTAGCTGCGCAGAGTGGAAATGCCCATCTTGGACATAACCTTGAGCAAGCCCTTGCAGAGAGCCTTTATGTAGTGGTCCACCGCAGTGGCGGCGTCCACGTTTGCAATGCGGCCACTTTCGACCATGTCGGCAATAGTCTCGAATGCAAGATACGGATTTATCGCCGTTGCACCGTAGCCCAAAAGAAGGACTATGTGGGCGACTTCGCGCGCCTCGCCCGTCTCGGCGACAATGCCCGCGCGGGTTCTCAAGTTCTTTTCAATGAGCCTGCGGTTCACAGCCGCCACAGCCAAGAGCATTGGAATCGGAACGCGGCCGTAGTCGAGATTCTTGTCGCTTAAAATGATTACGCACTTGCCGCCGTTGACGGCGTCTTCCGCCTTCTGGCAAAGCTCGTCGAGCGCCTTTTCAAGACCGCGCGAGCCCTCCACGGCGGAGAACTGCGCAACTATGCGCTCTGCCTGAAGGGATTCAATTTTGGAAGCGCACAGGCACGAAACGTCGCGATTTGCCAAAATCGGGTGCGGCAGCTTGAGCATTCTGCAATGCTCGGGGGCGTCAATGAGCGTATTGCCCTGCGAGCCTATGTACGTCATGGTGCTCATCACCAAACGTTCCCTGATGGGGTCGATTGGCGGGTTTGTAACTTGGGCAAAGAGCTGCTTGAAATAGTCGTAGAGAAGCTGCGGCTTTTCCGAAAGCACGGCGAGGGCAGCATCGTTGCCCATTGAGCCGACGGGCTCGGCGCCGTTTTCTGCCATCGGGCGCAAAACAACGTCCAAATCCTCGGCGGTGTAGCCGAAGAGCTTTTGGCGCTGAATCAAATTCTTGCCTACGGTCGGCTCGGGAACGGACTCGAAAATGCCGCTGAGCTTTATCATATTTTCGTCAACCCAACGGCGGTAGGGCTTTTCGCGGGCGATGAGCGTCTTGATTTCGGTGTCCTTTACCACGCGGTGCTTTATCATGTCGAGATATATCATCTGACCCGCGCCAAGACGCCCGCATTCGGTAATTTCAACGTCGCCGTAGTCGTAGACGCCCGCCTCAGAAGCGAGAACGAACGTGCCGTCGGCGCCCATCGAATAGCGCGCGGGGCGCAATCCGTTTCTGTCGAGCAAAGCACCCGCGTTTACGCCGTCGGTAAAGGCAAGCGCCGCAGGACCGTCCCACGGTTCGGAAACGCATGAATTGTATTCGAAGAAGCCGTGAATGTCCTTGCTGACGTCAAAGCTGTTGCCCCACGCCTGCGGAACGAGCATAAGCATTGTATGCGGAAGGCTTCTGCCGGCGGAATAGTAGAGTTCGACGGCGTTGTCCAAGCAGGCGGAGTCGCTCTGGTTTTCGCGCACGGCGGGCAGAATCTTTGAAAATTCGCCGTTGAAAAGGGGCGAGTCAAAGCTCTTCTGGCGCGAGCGCATTTGGTTGAGGTTGCCGCGCAGGGTGTTGATTTCGCCGTTGTGCGCCAAGTAGCGGAACGGCTGGGCAAGCTGCCATGTGGGAAATGTGTTTGTAGAGTAGCGCTGGTGGATTATAGCCAAAGCGCTCTTGAAAGACTCTTCCGCCAAGTCGGGGAAGAATCCGCGCATTTGCGGCGCATTCAAAAGCCCCTTGTACACTATTGTGCGGCACGAGAGCGAGCAAATGTAGAAAGTATCGCCGGCGTCGGTCTTGCTTTCAACCGCGTTTTCAATTACGCGGCGCAGAACGTAGAGCTTGCGCTCCAAATCGGCGGTATCCGCATATTCTCCGAGAGGCTTCAAAAATACCTGCTCGATTGCGGGCATAGACTTGAGCGCTATCTCGCCCAGAACGGAGGAATCCGTGGGGACTTCGCGGCGGGCTATAATTTCAAAGCCCTCCGAAAGCGCGCATTCGTCGAATATCGCCGAGCACTTCGCCGCCAAGTCCGCCTCGCGCGGAAGAAAATTCATGGAAACGGCGTACTTGCCCAGCTCGGGAAGCCCCGAAACCCTGCTTCTGAAAAATTCGTCGGGAATCTGAACCAAAATGCCCGCGCCGTCGCCCGTTTTGCTGTCGCCGCCGACCGCGCCGCGGTGCATAAGCCTTTCAAGTATCTTTATGCCGCCTTCGACAATGTTGTGTCTGACGCGCCCGTTGATGTCGGCAATCATGCCGACGCCGCAAGCGTCGTGCTCGTTGTTCGATTCATACAGCCCTTGGGGCTGCGGATAATATGTCTTTCTCGTATTCTGCATAACGATATTGTTTGATTTGCTTCTCATAAAGCAGATTCCGTGCCAATTTTGTCGTGCTTTTTATAATTAGCTTTTTACAAATAAGTTAAGCATTGAAAGCTGGCAAAAGGCAGAAATGCGCCAAAATTGTCGCATTTTTAAAACTACAATTTTGTAGCACGATAAATGCCCACTACAAAATTGTCGCGACAATTTTGTAGCGACTGCCCAGTTTTCATAAAAAACCAAAAATACAAATATGTATTGCATTCCGCGCAAAATGACATACTACTTATATAGTATATATAATAGAGGGTGCATAGCGCCTTGAAATACGGCTTCGGCAGGCCGCAAAAAAATAGTTGGCACGCTTTCTGCTAACAAAAAAAGCAGCTCACTATTGATTATTTCAACAGAAAAAGGCAAAACATGAATGCAAGAAAAATAGCATTGGCAAAAATCAATGAGAATTCGAGAAGTTTTGAAGACCTCTCGAAGCCTTATGATGTAGACAACGAATACGGGACGGATTCTTTCAGCGTAAAGACCATGGAGGACTACCTCTCCAAGCCCATATACAAAAAGTTGTTGGAGACCATCGAAAAAGGCGTACAGCTTGACCCTGCAGTGGCCGACGACGTAGCCCACGCGATGAAAATTTGGGCAATGCAGAAAGGCGCAACGCACTACACGCACTGGTTCTTCCCCCTCACGGGCACGAGCGCCGAAAAACACGACTCTTTCCTCGACCCCGTCGGCGACAGCAAGGCAATTACGCGCTTCTCGGGTAAAAACCTCATCATGGGCGAACCCGACGCATCGAGCTTCCCCTCGGGCGGTCTGCGCTCCACGTTTGAAGCCCGCGGCTATACCGCTTGGGATCCCACAAGCCCCGCGTACATCAAGAGAATCGGCGGCGTTGCAACGCTGTGCATTCCGACGGTATTCCTCTCCTACACGGGCGAAGTTCTCGACAAAAAGACGCCGCTTTTGCGCTCCATACAGGTTCTCGGCAAACAGGCAAGACGCCTTGTAAAGTGCTTCGGATTGAGCGACCAGTCGAAAGTCTCCGTAACGCTCGGCGCGGAACAGGAATACTTCCTCATAGACAAGAGCCTCTTCCTCCTGCGCCCCGACCTCATGGAAGCTGGACGCACGCTCTTCGGCTCTCTGCCGCAGAAGCACCAGCAGCTTGAAGACCACTACTTCGGACAAATCAGACCGCGCATTCTCAATTTCATGCACGATGTCGATTTGGAATTGTGGAGAGTCGGCATTCCCGCCAAGACGCGCCACAACGAAGTTGCGCCCGCGCAGTTTGAAATTGCGCCCGTCTTTGAAGATTTGAATCTGGCTACCGACCACAACATAATGTTGATGGAAATTCTGCGCAACACCGCCGAAAAACACGGTCTTGCCTGCCTGTTGCACGAAAAGCCCTTCGCCGGCATAAACGGTTCGGGCAAGCACAACAACTGGTCCATTTCCGTGGGCGGCCGCAACCTGCTCAACCCCGGAACGAACCCGCACGAAAACGCCCTCTTCATGACGGCTCTCTGCGCGGTTATCGAAGCCGTCGACAAGCACAGCGACCTGCTGCGTTCTGCGACATCGGGCGCGGGCAACGACCACCGCTTGGGCGCAAACGAAGCTCCGCCGGCAATCATCTCCATCTTCTTGGGCGAACAGCTCGCCGATATCATCGACCAAATCGAGGGCGGCGGCGCAAAATCCTCCAAGAGCGGCAGGACAATCAAAATTGGCATAGACACCCTGCCCCCGCTTTCCTGCGACGCAACAGACCGCAACAGAACAAGTCCCTTTGCCTTCACGGGCAACAAGTTCGAGTTCAGAGCCGCGGGTTCGTCGCAATCGTGCGCAACGCCGAACATCATTCTCAACACGATTGTAGCCGAAGCTTTCGACGAAATCGCAACGCAGCTTGAAAAACTCTCGCCCGAGGAATTCCACGACGGCCTGCAGAAGATTCTCCAAGACATAGTCAAGAAGCACAAGCGCGTAATCTTCAACGGCGACGGCTACAAGGAAGACTGGAAGGCGGAAGCCGCAAAGCGCGGTCTGCCCAACTTGGCGACAACGCCCGAAGCGCTCAAGCCGCTCATCGATGCCGACAACATTTCGCTCTTTGAAAAGTACGGAGTCTTCAACGAATGCGAACTCAAGTCGCGCTACGAAGTCTTCATGGAAGAGTACGAAAAGAAGATCCAGATTGAGGCGGCGCTCACGCTGCAAATTTCCAAGACTACAATCCTGCCCGCCGTTGCCAAATACGCAAAGGAACTCGGCGACGCCGCGCAGGCATTCATTTCCGCAAATCTGGAAAACCCGATTGTTGAAAAGTTCAAGGAATACGCCGCGGACGTGTCCGCTTTGGTAAAGGCAAACGACAAGCTCGAAAAGGTGCTTGCCGACGGGCTCGAGCCGAAATTCAAAATCGAGGCGATGAACGCCGTGCGCGCCGCGGCGGACAAGCTCGAAAAGGAAGTCGACGACGAACTCTGGCCGTTGCCCAAGTATTCGGAAATGCTTTTTGTATATTAAAAAATTTCCCTATGTTTCGCGGGGGTCGGGTGCTAAGCCCGCCCCCGTTTTTTTTGCCCCATCGCCGCGCAATTTTACAAAATCCCCCCCCCCGCCGCGGCGCTTTGAAAATAGGGTAAAACAGCCGTGCCGTTTCCTGCAAAATTCGGCAGCGAGTACCGTTTTTTTTGCAAAATGCGCCGAACGCCCCGCGCGCTTTTCAGCGCGGCTTGACAAAACGCGCCCACTGTTCCACAGTGGAGAATATGCAGGAAAATCCGCAGTTGCCAAAATCCGCCCCAGAGTGTCCGTTCGCGCCGCTGGCGCCGTCGTACCTAAACCGCGACGACGAATTTTTTATGAAGCTTGCCTACAATCAGGCGCTCAAGGCGTGGAAATCGGGCGAAATACCCGTAGGCGCAGTGATAGAAACGGACGGTCAGGTAATTGCCGCCGCGCACAATATGGTGGAATCGACAAAAGACCCGACCGCGCACGCCGAAATTCTGGCAATAACCCAAGCCGCCGCAAAAATCGGCGACTGGCGGCTAAACGGCGCAATACTCTACGTTACAAAAGAGCCGTGCCCGATGTGCTCGGGAGCGTGCGTAATGGCGCGCCTCAAGCGCGTGGTCTACGCCGTGAGAGACCCGAAGATGGGTTTTCTCGGCGGCGCGCTTAAAATACACGAAGTACCGACGCTCAACCACCACCTCGAGGTAAAATCTGGAGTGCTCGAGACTGAATGCCTCAATCTCATAAAAACTTATTTTGCCTGCAAACGGCAATAATTTATATTTTTTTCGACATCATCGCCGCGCAGCTAAAAAACCCGAAAAGAATGTCCTTGCCCGATGAGTGCCCCACGGCAAGCAGCCTTTCAAAGGCGTCGAAATCGGGCGTTTTGACGTCGGCGGAAAGCACGGATACGGCAAGCGAAATCAGGTTTGCAGGATAACGCCCCTGCGCGGCGCAGCGCATATATTTGCGGCTTACGTCTGTAGTGCGCGAATGCGAAGACTCGTAAACCAAGCCCGCCAAATCGGGCAGAAACGTGCGGGAACACTTTTCGTAAAATTCTGCGGCGGCGCACGCGCCCAAGAGAGCGTCGTCCGAAGACGGCGTCAAGCCGCAGCCGAAACCCACGGTGTTTTTCAACAATTCGCAAGTACGCTCCGAGTCGCCGTCTACAATGGCGGCAAAAAGAGGGCGCAGGCGGCAGGCGATTACCTCGGGCATAACGTAGTCGAAGCCGAGCGCGGCCGTTTTTTCGGCAACAAATTCCGCGCCCGCGGCAACCGCCGATGGCGGGAAAAAATTGCCGAAATTCGGCGCGGCGGCAAACGAAATTTCAAAATCCGTAAAGGCGATGCGCCCGCCGTCGAAAACCGCGGGAGTGTCCGCCCGCTCGGCCGTTAAAAATTCAAAGTCGGAATTTTTTAGAACGACGCTGTCGGGAATGCCCGCCGACAAGTCGGAATGCACGGTTATCATAACGTCGCCGAAAACGACGTTGAGCGCGCGCCTAAAAACGGAATGAACCCGCCCCGAAAGTCGGGGCGAGTTCATAAAATCGGCCGTCAGATAGGTTTTTAAGGCTTTCACCTTTTTTCGACGAACCGAAGCCCTTTAGTCTCTGTACTTGTTCGCGAAAGCCTTGATTGCCTTCTCGAAGCACTGGAGGTTGATTCTTGCGCTGCCCGCGCCAATCAAGCCGCCTTCGTGATTGAACATACCGCCGTGGATTTCGGGCGAAATGCCAGTTTTTACAACCTTGCGAATGTCCACGCCGCAGGGCAGGAAGTCGAAGTCGAGATTGGGAATCGGGTAGTTGTGGTTCTTGGATATGCAAATCTGCTCCATCTCGCGCGTGAGGGCGATGGCGTCCTTGAGTTTCATACCGCGGAGGTTGCAAACTATGGGACTTGCCGCGGCGGCCAAACCGCCCAAGCCGGCGCACTCAACTACGCAGCTGTCGCCAATCCACGGCAACTGGTCTTTTTCGCTGAACTGCGAAGACGTGTAGCGTCCCTTCATCATCATGGCGGGAGCCGTGAACCATTCGTCGCCCATGCCGGCTACCTTGATGCCGAATTCAACGCCGTTGCCGCCGAATGCCACAGTCATTGTGGAATAGGGCGTGCCCTTTGCCGAAAGCAGAGCCGACATGCTCGCGCCCTGACCGTAGCAGTGGAAGAAGCGCGGAGTCTGGACAATGTAGTCCATAACTTTCAAGAGCGTCTTCTTGTCGATGTCCATGCGGAAGAGGTCGGGGAGAATCTGCGTATTGAAGATGTAGTCCGCCGCAGTCTGGCGAGTGTGGTTTTCGTCGCCCATCTGCATGCCCTCGGCCAAAATGGGCTTGATGGGCAAACCGCCGCGCTCGTGGATAAGCTCGCGCATGACGGGGAAAATTTCGTTGGTCATATAGCGCAGGTTTGCGGCAATCTCTTCTGTGTAGAGACCCCAGCCGCAGAGACCGCCCTGGAACGGGCCCTCTGCGGGGAACGTCGCAGCTCTTACGCCCGTCTTTTTGTTTTCGACAACAATCATCGAAACGTGCGAGGTAATGATACCCGTGCCCGCGCCGACCGTGTTGTGGTCGAGGGCGCTGCTTACCTTGATTTCGCCGCTTTCGAGTTTTGCAACGGCTTCGGCTTCGGTCTTTGCCAAACCTTCAAAGAGCGCGCCGCTTACCATGCCGCGCTTGTGGAGGGGAACCATATCCTTGTATTCAATCGGCGGCCCCGAGTGTAAAATCATATTGGGTTCAAGCCCGTCGATAACCTCGCCCGCGGGAAGAATATCAACCCACACGGGATTGGCGTCAATAAGCTCGCTTACGGCTTTTTGATTTGCCTGTTCGATTTTTTCTTTTATATTCATAATTTTTGCGAAGTTGAAAGGATTAGAGAAGGTCGTCCAAGATGTTCTGCATTTCCTTGTCGAGCTTGCGCGGCGGACGCCAATTTACCTGCGCCACCTTCACGCCCTGTTTGCGCAGGGACTCGGCAAAAGTCTGCAACCCGAGGTTGACGACTTTCAATTTCTTGCATTTTTTGCAGCATTTTTCTTCCATATAAAGCCTACTTTCTGTTGTCCAAAGCCTTCATGAACGCGCTGGCAAGCAGCGTGCTCTGGTGGTTGCTACCCGTGAGAATTACGCCCGCGTCTACAAGTTCCTTGCCGCATTTTACAATGTCCTGAGGGTCGTTCACAGAGCCGCAGATTGATGCAATGACAGTCAACGCGCCGTTGCGCGCCTTGATTGCCTCGGCACATGCCTTGGCAAAGGGCGAAATCGGGTCTTCGTGAACGCCTGGGGCGGTGATGAAGTCAAGCAAGATGACAGCCGTTTCGGGGTCGGCGGCTTCCTGACGGAAACGCTTGAGCCTGAGTTCGGGGTCGAAAACGGGGTGCGGGGCGTCGATTGTAAATTCCTCCGAGCCCAAGTCGACTAGCGTGTGCTCCTGACTTTTGAGGTGCGAGTCGAGCTTGAGCGCATAACGCGTCTTCATGTTGAAATAGAGCTTGGAGTCGGGATTGTGCTCCTTGAGGTAAATCAAAGATTCCTCCGCGAACGTTCCGCCGCAGTAAATGCCGCGCAGATACTTTTGTTCGGGCGAGAATTTCTTCATTTCCCTGTCCACAATCTCCTTGATTTTTGCGTCGGTAAAGGCGAAACCGTCGCACGATACGCCGCAGAGTTCCAGCGCCTTGAGAGCCGCCTCTTCCAAGCTGAACGTGCCGTGAACCTTGTGCGCGGCAAAGAGGGATTCGTCGCCGCCGAGGAAAATGGCAACGACGGGCTTCTGAATTTTGTCCGCCTGAGTGAGAACCTTGTCCATAACGGCGCGGTCTGCGAGCTTTGAAACAAGCACAATGACCTTTGTGGCGTCGTCCTTTGCAAGGCGCTGCATTCCCTTAATCATGGAAAGGCCGCCGATTTGCGGATAGAGGTCGCGCCCGCCGGTGCCGATGAGCGCCGAAATGCCGGAACCCGCCTTTTCGACTATGCAGGCGACTTCCTGAGCGCCGCTGCCCGAAGCGCCGACAATGCCGACTGGGCCGCCGTTTACAAGGCTCATTGTGGCAAGGGCTATGCCGTCGAGCATGCCTACGCCGCAGTCGGGGCCCATCACCAAAACGTCCTTTTCGTCGCCGAGCTGCTTGAGTTCAAGCTCCTCTTCAATGGAGACGTTGTCGCTGAAAATGAATACGTCAAGACCCTTGTTGATTGCCTTTTTGGCTTCCGCGGCGGCGTATTCGCCGGGGAGGGAAATCTGGCAGAGATTCCAGCCGTCGGCGGGGTCGACTTCGTCGAGCGAGTTGAACGACTCGTCGTCGTCGGAATGCTTGCGGTCGAGGCGGTTGATTACGTCTTCATACGCCTCCTTCAAAAGGGCGTCGTTTTCCGCCTCTATGGCAATAACGAGGTCGTTGGCGCTGACAGACGCGGGAATGTCGAACCCAAGCTGGCGCATTACGTCGACGTTCTGGGGCGTGCCCATCTGGACTTCGGCAAGCTTGACTTTGCCGCTTTTTTTCACCGCGTCGAGAATGCCCATCAAAGTGACGGAGTCCGCATAGCGGTTTTGCTGTATTGATACTGATTTAACTGACATATGTGTGCGATAATTCTTGAGAATTTACTTGATAAAACAAACTCTGTGTCTGAAAATTCGTTCACATTTTATTCATAGGTTAATACCCCCCACTGTCAAGGAATTTATATGATAGAATTTGAAAATATAGTACAGGATATAAAGCTGCTGAAAACCCCGTTTTGCGGAAGCTGGGCGGGCGTGGTGCTCGTCAAGGGAGAGCAGAACATTCTCATAGACTCGGGCGCCAACAGCGAAACCGTAGACGACTGCATTGTGCCCGCGCTCAAAGCCGAAGGGCTCACCCCCGACGACCTCGACATCATTCTCTGCACGCACTCGCACGGCGACCACGTCGGCGGACACAACCGCCTGCGCCAGATTTCAAAGGCGAAAATCGCCGCCTTCGGCGAGTATGTCGATAAAATCCGCAACCCGCTCAAATACAACAAGCTAATCCGCGCGCCCTTCCCCGAATACAGCCCGCCGCCGTCGGCATCGCTCAAGGGCGTAGAGCCCGACATTCTTCTCAAGGAAAACGACATCGTGGCCGGCCGCCTGCGCATGATTCACACTCCGGGGCACGACACCGACTGCGTTACGTGGTTCGACGAAAAAACAAAAACCGCCATCAGCGGAGACTCGCTTCAGGCAAACGGCACGGAACTTCAGGGCACGGGTCTTTACATAGACGTTGAAATGTACCGCTCCTCCGTCCAAAAGCTTTTGGACACGGGCGTTGAAAACGTAATTGCCGGCCACGACTACCTGCCGCTTGGCTCGGTAGCCCTCGGCAAAGACAAGGCGCAGTGGTATTTGGAATCGTGCCTAAACCTCATAGACAGCTACCAGATTCTAATAGACGAATTCCGCCGCCGAGGCGAAACCCGCCTGCCCGACATCGCCGTAGACTTGATAAAACACATAGGAGGCAGAATTCCGCAATTCCTGTTCCTGCCGCTCTTCACCGTGTCCGCGCACTGCCGCGCCGCCGACGAAAAGCGTTAGAGGTTGCAAAAGCGCCGCGCCGATGCCTTGAGGGCGTTCCACCGCCCGCAGGGCAAGTCGGGCAAAAACGATATGTGGCGCAGAATGCTTTTCCATTCCAAATAGGCGCGCTCTATGTCGCCGCGCGAAACGAGGTCGCTTTCGAACTTGGCGGCGGAATCGCCCGCGCGCATGGCGCGGACAATTTCGCTTGCCCCGCCCCCGTAGGTTATGGGAACTCCCGCCTTGAGCGCGCCCTTCACGTTTGCGGCAAAGAACGCCATCGCGCAGCAGTCCGCCAAGCGCGACGAACAGGCAAGTTTCGACTGCGACAGGTGGAAGCGCCCGCCCGCGCGCAGGTTCGCCAAATCGTAGACCAAATCCGAAATATCGTACGATTCGTCCTCTATTGCCGCAGCCACGGCGTACCCCTCGCCCGCGTTGAAAAACGAAAATATGCGCCCCCTGATTGTCGGCTTGAAACGCTCGTCAACAAGCCCGAACCTGAACCACTGCCGCGCTATGGACTCGCCCGCGGACTGTTTTGCAAATCCCGCAAGCCTGCCGAAATCGTTTTCCGAAGAGGCGTCAACGCGCCTTTGCGGCGGATTGAAAAGCTTTGCGCCGTAGCCGTCCACAACGGCTTTGACCTTCACATTACTTATGTC
>ERZ808267.406-NODE-406-length-13134-cov-3.168056_pt1 | contig 13134 bp, 20 predicted proteins | sample MGYA00521241_ERZ808267 | MGnify/ENA primary metagenome ERZ808267 (study PRJEB31516, sample SAMN03275592) | gut metagenome | biome: mammalia-associated habitat; material: feces | host: Papio cynocephalus | place: Kenya | collected 2012-07-19 ... | reverse complement strand
CAGCTTTTCAGGGAATTGATACGGGCCATAGTTATTCGAGCAATTTGTCACAATTGTCGGCATTCCATAGGTGTCGTGATAAGCACGGACAAAATGATCACTGGAAGCCTTGGCTGCTGAATATGGACTATGCGGCTGGTACTTACTCTCCTCGGTGAAGAATGTGTCTCCGAAAGGTCCTCCGCCACATTCATTGCCGGCAGGATCGCCCTCTGGCCTTGTCAATTCCAAGGCGCCATAGACCTCATCAGTGGAAATATGATAGAATCTTTTCCCTTCCCAGCCTTTCGGTTCCCAAAACTCTCTGGCTGCCTGAAGAAGCGTCAAAGTGCCAAGGACATTGGTCTTAGCGAATATGAAAGGGTCCTTAATCGAGCGGTCAACATGGCTCTCAGCCGCAAGATGGATTATCCCGTCAATGGAATATTCACGGACTACCTTACGAACGGTCTCAAGGTCACAGATGTCCGCCTTAACGAAGGCATAGTTCGGCTGATTTTCTATGTCTTTGAGGTTTGCAAGATTACCCGCGTAAGTAAGTTTGTCAAGATTGACAATCCGATACTCCGGGTACTTGTTGACGAACAGTCTCACCACGTGGCTGCCGATGAAGCCAGCGCCACCGGTTATCAGGATTGATCGCTTGTAGTTCATATTCATAAGTTTATATTTTGAAAGACAAGGTCACTCCGACAGTTTTGGTCACTTCGACAAGCTCAGTGACCGAAAGGTGCCCGGTGACCGAAAGATTGGTCACTGAGCCTGTCGAAGTGACCTTATCCTTCATTGTCTTTATCTTTCATTTATTTCTTCTGCATCTTCCCCTCATGCAGATCATCATACGCCGCCCTCTTGCGGAAGATGTCAATCGCTGTGTAGATGGACGACATCATCGACTGAGGATCAGCCTCGTCACGACCTGCCATCTCATAGGCTGTCCCATGATCTGGTGAAGTCCTCACAATCGGAAGCCCGGCAGTGAAATTAACTCCATCTTCAAAGGCAAGTGCCTTGAAAGGAGCCAAGCCTTGATCGTGGTACATTGCCAGAGTCGCATCGAACTTTGCATAATGGCCAAGACCAAAGAATCCGTCTGGGGAATATGGGCCGAAAGCCAACAGTCCCTCATCATTTGCTGCCTTCACTGCAGGCAGAATTATCCTCTCCTCTTCGTCACCAAGCAGCCCTCCATCTCCGCAATGAGGATTCAAGCCCAAAACAGCAATCTTAGGCTCTATGATTCCAAAATCTCTCTTTAGAGAAGCCGTCATCAGCCTCAACTTGTTCACAATCTTCTCCTGAGTAATCGAAGACGGCACCTCCTTTAAAGGAATATGTCCGGTCACGACACTGATTCTAAGCTGATCGGAAACCATAAACATCAGCACATCATCCACACCAAATTCCTTTTGGAGATACTCAGTGTGGCCGGTGTTGCCAAAGCCCTCGGCTACCATTGCCTTTTTGTTAATCGGAGCAGTGACAAGCACATCAATATCACCGTTTTTGATGTCCTCGACCGCGCATTCCAAAGCCTTGATTGCAGACTTTGCTGACTCTGGTGTGGATTGTCCTGGTTCCACGAACACATTGTCCGGCAGGCAATTGACAATATTGATTTTCTTAGGCTTAGCATCTTGAGCACTCTGAATCACGTATGTGTCCATCGGATCCAAATTGTGGATGAGCTTGCGGTAAAATCCAAAAATTTTGGACGATCCATAAATCACTGGGGTGAACGAATCAAGAATCCGGGCATCAGCCAAAGACTTGATAATCACCTCGTAACCAATTCCATTGCCGTCTCCTTGGGTTATTCCAACAATCGGCTTTCTGTTATTTCTTTCCATATTATTCATTAGTTAGCACCCGCGACTGCCTTAATCTGGACAGACGTGAGCATATTCATTTACAAATTTAGGAAAATGAAAGGAATATGTCGCCTTTGTACAGAATTAATTTTGGTTGAAAACTATGGTGCCGGCTTCCAATGCAGCGCTTGCTTCATAACCCTCGTCAACTGGTAGAACCTTTCCTGCCGCCACTGCTCCGGCTCCCGCTGCCACTGCCAATCGGTCGCAGCGTTCGTTTTCCGGGTGCCCGTTGTGCCCCTTCAACCAATGAAACGCAACCCGGTGCATCCTATAGACATTCAGGAACCTCATCCATAGATCAGGATTCTTCACCTTCTTCCATCCCTTCCGCTCCCAAGTTTGAAGCCAACCCTCATTCACCGCTTTTACCACGTATGAAGAATCGCTATAGACCTCAACCTCAGCATTTTGCCATTTAATAGCCTCCAGTCCCTTAATCACCGCCAGCAGTTCCATCCTGTTGTTGGTCGTTCGGATGAACCCACCACTCATCTCCTTCTCATGCCCAGCGCATTTCAGCACCACGCCATATCCACCCGGCCCCGGATTCCCGCTCGATGCCCCGTCAGTGTAAAGGAATATTTTCGGTCTCGATAACTTTGTTAACTCCATAGGCACAAAGATACACAAAAACCGTGACTATTAAGGCTGCCTAGACATACTTCTGCTCCAATCCCGCCCAACCCATGTGAGCCAGACAAAGGTAAATTGTCTTTCTTCTGACATATTCTTGTTTTTAATGAATTTCAATGTATAACGATCACCCTAAGTCAAAATAATTTCTTACCTTTGTAACTAGTAGTAGTAATGATGATTGAGGGGACGAAATTTCGTGATCTATTTGAAGAGCGACCGATTCCCTACGGTCGCTCTTCTTGTTTTACAGATGGATGCGCCTTACATAAGGTTCCGCAATGGTAAAAAAGAACTTGTAAAAGGTTACGTTCGAATGAATAGGGAACTTTAGTTCGTCACCTTGAGCGGTTTGAAGCCGTTGTCCTATCGCATCCACGCTGCCAACGGGAGGTGTCCTTCGACAAGGATGCCTCCCTGCGGTTTTACACACCTGAATATCCTTCCGTCCTTCCCCACCCTATCCTGCACGAAGAACACCGGTCCACCCGGCATCTTAACCTTCACCAAAACAGCCACAATCACCAGCACCGGCCACAAAAACAAAAGGCCGAGCAGCGCCACTGCCCGGTCAAAAATCCATTTGAGTATCATATCTTACAACTAAGTGGTATCACACCACCTTCAAGGCAAACGAATCTTTAAACGAAATCACCCCATGATTTGTGTGATTATCTATCCAAGCACGCTCATTATGACTGATCTGGGAAATCTCCCTAGAAGTGCATCTGCCAAACTTCTCACAGATTGTCTTCATCACATTCTTTTCCATGTCTGAAAACAATGTCATGTCAGCTTTTGAATCCGACACAAGAACACTTCCTTCGAAATCTCCAATAATCCTCAAATCCTGACGAATCTCAGGAAACTCACTGTAAAGAACATCCCAACGCTCAGGCACCGGCCCATAGTCAAAGGCACGATAAGTGAGTCCAGTAATAGCCATACCATTTTCACGGTATGAAAGGAAATCAACATAGAACAACAGTTTGTTCATCTTCGTGCACCAAACTTCAGAACAATGTTCCAACACATAAAGCAGAACATTCTTCAATCTGCCGAGCGACAACGGTGCATAACCATTCATCGCACCACGAGGTGAGGGGAAAACGCGGTCAACCTCATGTTGAATTATACTTCTTTTGCCACTATCGAAAATCACAGACCGGATCCTATCGGAGAGTTTTACGTATTCTGTCACAGAAAGTTCATTGCGCGAACTATCAACCATGTCTAGCATCACATTTGGATTCATTATTGAGCGAATCATTCTACCGTTCGACACACTCGGAACCTCTCCTTGCTCATAAAGACGGTACTGGTTCACTCCCAACCCAAGAATAAGCGACATCTTAGCCGCACTAACTCCATAACGACTCCTTATGGAAACAATCTCATCAGTGTATGGAATGCCATACTTCTCGCGGTACTGGTTGGTAACCTGAACGAAACCTGCGGTGTCACTTTCATCGTCAGTAAATAATTCACCGGTATCCTCACATTTCCATGCGGTATGAATATACGTGTACTCTTCCCCTCGGAATTTCCATGTGCGTTCCTCGAAAATACGGGGCATCTCCTTACCTGTGTATGGACTTTTCATATTCAAAAGATTTAATGTTTGAATGGGTATGACAATGGATTTTCAGCAATATGAAACGAGATACATATGGTCTGACTCCCTTCACACCCAAGCATTATCTTTATGTAGATCTCCCTTCCTTTAACGTCTTTTCCGAAAACCCACATCTCTCCAAGGCGATTCAGTTCATCTATGACCGGGCCCTGAACATAATCCTCCACCACAAGGCTCTCAATCACGACTTTCCTGTACATAGGCACAATTTCCAACTCCTCCAAAGTCAGCCTGTTCTTGCCGCGATCATCCCTATAAATAATGCCAAACACCTTCATCTTGGCATTAAACTGTTCCAAGAATCTCTGAATATCTTCCCTGCCGACCATTCTAACTAATTTTATGCAAATTTAACACATGTGACCTACATTTGCAACTTTAAAGTTAGAAAACACCTTTTATCATCCGTAGTCCGACACATATCATATAGCAACTCTGACTATGACGGAAACTCAGGACAGGCATTCTTTGAAAAACCTGCACCCACCATCACAGAAACACGATTGTTTTGATATAGTTCCTTCAGTTTTATTAATTGTTCTAGGACGTTTAGTTCCATTTAACTCCGAATTTGATACTATCCAATTTTACCTATGCTTTTTGACAAAGAATAGTTTCTTATACACCCCACACACCAGATTAACCCCTGTCCAGAACATACTTGCCACAACATTCATGTTCATAGCACCGCGCCATAGCTTATAGTGCCAACGAATCATTGTGGAATATCCATGCGTGGAGATGCTGCCGACTCTGCCCCTCCGGTACTTTGCCAGCACCTCATCGTACATTCCACTCGAACATTATCAATGCTGTACTATACTAATACATTAATACATAAACATAATAAAATAGGTCGCTTCGACAAGCTCAGCGACCTATTTTATGCTATAACAGAATGCTATAAACTCACATTAGATAGTGTGGAGGCAATAGTGTTCAAACGTACTCTATAGGAATATACCAACCACTCACTTCTTAAGAAACTCTAAAGCCTCAACGGCATCCTCATAGTTGATTTGCAGGGAGCGTGCAACGTACTCTGGAGTGATGAGGTCCATCGAGCAGGAGCGCTGCTCCATTTCGATGAAATCAGCAATTCTTTTTTTCAGTTCCTCTCCAATCATAAACGAATATCATATTAGAGTCCTTTCACAATATCCACAAAGTTCTTAATGACATATTCCGCATCCTCCATCGACATCTTGGTGTTAAGAGGAAGGGTGAAACTTAGCCACAATTTCAGGACGTGTCACTATCTCACGGACCTTGTCAACATCCGCACAGATTCCGGCAATATCCACAGGAACAATGACCTTGGTATGTACTGTTATCGCAGCAGCCAGTTTATCGTAGTCCATCTCCACACAGTCTTTCTGTGAATCCACAAGAACAAGAGTCGCTCCGACGTGAGCGACCACCGATGCGGATGCCGTGTAGGTGTAAGCTTGGACAATCTGACTATAGCACATTAATGTAGTATTCCTCCGGATTCTCCGCTTTCTCCATAAGCTCGTTCTCGTTACGGAACTTGAATATTCTGAAATCCTTATTGTGCCTCCCACCCCGCCCCTGCCGGTAGAACACCGACCCCGGAGAGTCCAACTTAATCCAGATGGCGACAAACAAAAACAACGGACTCAAGGCCAACAGTCCAAGACCGCTGGCCACTACGTCAAATAGGCGCTTCATTTATTTATGTTAGATTTTTGACAAAGTGTCCTTCATCACTCTGGAACATTTGCTATGGCTGCCATGATACTCTCGTTCAACCAGAAGCTTAAGTTTCTTCTCCTTTGTCAACAAAACATCTGGAACCCTTGCTTTGCTCAAAACTACGCGGGTAGACAATCTTGTGACTGAGACTTTTGGGGTCTTCAGTAATATCTCAATAGTTGATAGCAACTGCTCAATCGCTGCGCTATAATCAGAGCCCTTAAGCTCTACCAAAACCAGAAGGTTATCCTCTGAATAGATGCCGAAATCGCATTTACTGACTTTCTTATCGTCTATTAAACCGCTGTCAATCTGATAGACAACCAATTCCTTATTCGAATCATTAATCAGAGAATAGACCCTTGACTCACCCTTATCTTTCAATGTCACGACAGATCTCCTGTCGTGTGATGTAACATAACGCTCATCGTGATACCTCTCGTAAAAAGGAAAATTGGGAGTAATACCTATCACCTGTTCATCCAACATTCCACGATTGTCAACCGCCACTTGACTTTTACCTATCCGTCCCATACATATCAATGTCCATCAAAGAATCAAACTCCTCATTAATGCAAGTTGACACGGAATCTATTTTCTCCGCCATTATATGCATTAGGTCAGCATCCACTATATTCTCAACAACGCCATCTTTCACCATCAAGGCTGAAATTGACTCCGGATCAATCCAGTATTTTTCAGGTAATATGCCAATGACTTGACCTTTATGCTTCTGACCGACTTGATAAGCATAGATGAGGTTGTTCAACGATGCCAAAATGTAGGGACTATGAGTAGTCAATGTGAACCCATGCTCATGTTCTGAATCACAACATGCCCCAACCAGTTTTTCAACGAGGACTTTTTGAGTAGCCGGGAACAAGTTTTGTTCCGGTTCCTCAATAATAAGATCCGTGTATTGAGGGATTGTCAATGACTTGTAGGCAGATTCAAACTCCTTAAGCCATGATGAGTACTCCTCATTTCCGTCATAGACCTCTCGCAAGAAGTTCTGCACGAGAGTTTTTTTATCAACACCTGCATCCTCAGGAATACGAGAGGTCACATATTTGCCCATCAATGCCAATTGAAGACGATGTTTTTTTTCACCATCCACAAAAGAAAGCTTCGCCCCATAGTCATTGTAATACTGCCCTAAGTAATATTGAAGCATAATGACCAACGGAACGACCGACTGCAAGCCACTGCTTGCATTAGGCAGTGAGATACCATAGGATTCACCATTGGAATGTTCCAATCTGTCTTTTTCAACAGGTTCTTTCCCGTCAAAGAAGTATTTAACCCCAAGATCAAGAATATTCGTTTTGTTATCAGGACCGAAAAACTCTCTGGCAGCAAACCAATCAAATAAGAAACTTCGCAAATTCGTCGCCTTAAACTCGTATCCTTGTAATTCAGGCAATGTCACCATATTCCTTTCCGCTGGAATGTAGCATACTTTCTTTCGTTTATATACATTATCTTCTTTCAACACTACATCCAACGCTCCATTCAAGTAATGCAGACAAACATAATCAGTATCATACAAGACCTCTGAACCGTCGTTAAAATAGCCTGCCATTTTGTGAAAAGACTCAACCAATGCCGTGAAAGATTCCCCATCGGGAATAGCGTGTACATTCTGAGTCGTCGCAGTCTCTTTTTCAATCCAGCTACATGTACTGAGTATCTTGGCAATCGTACTTTTCCCACTGCTCTGCGGTCCGATAAGGATATTGAATCTTTTTAGCTCAAGATCCACATCTCTAATCGGTCCTACATTCTTTATCAGAAGCCTTCTCATAATAAATGTCCTTTACAATCGTCTATCTTTATAAATGACAAAAATAGCATTTTCTTTTTAAGGCGCAAATGCTTCTAACCGAATACCGATAAATACCATTTGCGATTATCTGCCAAACACACAGTTCTTCTGACATACCACATTTTCTTAATTGCATTCCCGACCACATTCATCATCACCCAAAAAGTAGCATGGACTGGATTAATCCCCTCCGCAACACGAAACAGTGGTTAGTACGTCACCCGCCCAAATTACAATACTACACTAAAACACTAGTACACATATATGATACAAAATGGAGCCCGAAGACTCCACCAAATTCAAAGCTAATGAATATGTTAACGAGGAATCACCCTACTGTGTCAGCCTACTTCACTATCGCTTCTTTGATGCTATCCACGATGTAGCGAACATCATCATCGGTCACATACGGGCCGGCAGGAAGACAGAAGCCTACCTTGAAAAGAGACTCTTCAACACCATTGGTATAGACTGGAGCACCGGCATAGACAGGCTGCTTGTGCATTGGCTTCCAGGTCGGACGGGCCTCGATCTTCTTGCCGAGCATGAAGACACGCAAGGCCTCGACATTCGCATTCGGCTGGCAGTCAGTCGTGGCGCTATCCACCTGATGGATCACACCTGCGGCACCACCCACAGCGGTCTTTATCACCTCCTTGTAGGCGTTCTCCTGACCAACGATGCGGACCGATGGATCAAGCGTAGCAGCGCAAAGCCAGAAATTGGCGTCAAAGCGAGGATCCGACGGCTGTTTATGAATATTCACACCCGGAACATCGGCCAGAAGCTCCTCATACAATTTCTGCACATGACGATGATGGGCAATGTGAGTATTCAGGACAGTCATCTGGCCACGGCCAATACCTGCACAGACATTGGACATACGGTAGTTGTAGCCGATGGCAGTGTGCTGGTAGTACGGATAGGCGTCACGAGCCTGGGTCGCATACCACATTATCTCATTGGCATCCTCGGCATTGCGGCAGATCAGGGCACCGCCACCAGAAGTCGTGATCATCTTGTTGCCGTTGAACGACAGGACACCGTACTTTCCGAAAGTACCGAGCACTTGACCATTAAAGCGCGAACCCATCCCCTCGGCAGCATCCTCGATGACAGGAATGCCATACTTTTCAGCAATCGCCAGAATCCGGTCTATGTGATAAGGCATGCCGTACAATGCCACCGGAACAATGGCCTTCGGATACCTGCCTGTCTTCTCTTTTCTGTCAATGATCGCCTTTTCCAGCAGCTCCGGATCCATATTCCAAGTCTCCCCTTCCGAACCGATGAAGATCGGTTTAGCACCGAGATAGGTGATCGGGTGCGATGACGCGCAGAAGGTGTAGCTCTGCACCAGCACCTCGTCCCCGGCCTTCACTCCGCAGCCAATCAGCGCAAGATGCACAGCAGCTGTCCCAGCAGACAGACACACCACCTTCCGGTCAAGCGGCTCGCTGCCGTTGCTCCGACTGTTCACAAATGTCTCCAGATCCTTCTCGAAAGCATTCACATTCGGTCCCATCGGCACAACCCAGTTGGTATCAAACGCTTCCTTGACATACTTCTGCTCCAATCCCTCTTCTGACATGTGAGCCAGACAAAGGTAAATTGTCTTTCTTTCTTCTGACATAGTATTTAGATTTTGATGAATATTCCCCGTTTCTTACACCTCCTCACCAGCGAACCTGATCTTGAAGCCTAGTACCGTGGCGAAGATCATCTCGATGTCCTTGAGGAAGCTGTAGTGACGGTAATAGTAGCAGTTCAGGCGAACCTTGTCAGGGTAGATCACCGTGTCATTATATTCAGTGGCGATCTCCTGCATCGGACGGGTGTCCCCCTCCGCCTGACGCGAGGCGACATATTCAGAGATCATCTCATCCTCCAGCCGGTACTTGAGGGTCGCTGGCCCCGTGATGCCCGGACGAAGCTTCAGCACATCGCGGTCATCTCCAGTCAATTTGTCCGCATACCCAGGCACGTCCGGTCTCGGCCCCACGAAACTCATGTTCCCGACCAGCACATCCCACAGCTCCGGCAGCTCGTCAAGTTTGTAGTGCCGCAGCACCGCCCCCAGCGGAGTGATCCGCGAATCCCCCGCCACAGAAACGGATGACCCATTATGCTTCACCCTCATCGTCCGAAACTTATGGCATCTGAATATCCTCCCGTCCTTCCCCACCCTCTCCTGCACAAAGAACACCGGTCCCCCCGGCATCTTAATCTTCACCAAAACAGCCACAATCACCAGCACCGGCCACAAAAACAGAAGGCCGAGCAGCGCAACCAGTCGGTCAAAAAACCACTTGAGTATCATTTGAATCTGTTATAATCACAAGGATTGACTCGCCATCATAATGTTGTTTTGACAGCTTGACACTTAGACTATTTTATCCTGAAGTTTTGGCAGTTGGCCAAAATTATGTAACTTTGCGAATAACATGTTGTTACTTATGCCAACAATCTTCATCATATTCGGTTTTATCTTCAAATTCTACTCGGATGACCACGAACCGGTACATATCCACGTGGTCAAGGATGGGCATGAAGCCAAATACAATGTAGAACCTGTTGTGGCTCAGGTATTCAACCACGGATTTAAGAAACACGAGATTTCAATGATTGAAGGCATCATCGAAGAGAATGTTGACGTGATTAAAGACCGCTGGAATGAGTATTTTAAAAGCAGTCAAAAACAATACTAATTGACATGCAGCATTATATCGACAGAGTTTGGGTGGATGACACCAGAGTATATGCCAAGACCAAGGACGGTCTCATGGCAAGTTATCGTTTTGCCGATTGGGACAGGCTCCGCAACGCAAGCCAAAGTCAGAGAGAAGACTTTTACCTCACCTATTCTGGAATACATTGGCCACAGATTGACGAAGATCTCAGCTTCGAAGGCATGTTTTCCAATGCTGGACTCTGTAGCAGGACTTTGGCAGAGGATGCGGTATGCTACATGAAGTAGAATGTATCTTCTGCGTCCACGACAAGATGGGTTTGTGGGGATAGTTACGAATGATCCGATCAGTTTACAGGATGTCCGCAAGATGAGTTTTCTTGAGGTTGTCCACTCCGAAGTAACGGTGCATTAGCTCCTTGGGAGACTTTGCATCGCTGCGTTTTATTTCCGAAAAGATGTCCGCACACGCATAACGGAGCTTATCAATAGCTTCTAAAGCCAAATGGTCTTCGCAAATGCCCAAGCAGTTCCAATCATCGAACCTGTCATCTGAGACTCCCACCAATTTAATCGACAGCCACCAAACCTTCGGCTGCCCATCAAGTCCGATGGTTGTGATGTACGGTTCTGGAAGAGGAATGCCATTGCGATTCTCTTTTTGACCGAAAAGCGAGGCTATCCGTGGATACTTTTCGCGAAATTCAGGCCTCACCTCATAGAACGGACGCATGACCGTCGGGGCCTCGAATCCCTTCCACACGAAATCAAGAATGTCATCCCATCTGCAAGCAACATGGACATGGCCATACTGCTGCATGAAGTAGCACGACATGTAACAGGTCTCTGTCATCCTCACAATAACCTCATAAGCCCCAGGACGCAGAAACCGCATGTCAATCACATCCTCATCTAAGTAGAAACCCGCAGGTACCTCCGGCATTAATGCCGGTAAGAAGTCTATCCTTCCACCCAGCGACTTGCCGATCATATTCATGATCTCATCATCACTAAGTGACCCCAGAAAATCATTTATGCCCAGTTCTATTGGATCGACATTCCTCGCTATCTTTTTTGCTGACATTGTTTGCTATTATTTTTATAGGTTTAATGTTCGTTGCATTTTTACAGGCTAAGATAATCGGTAACAAAGAACTATACAGTCAAGGAACAACGTCCGTAACGATTAAGTTTATCACTGGCGTTCCATCCGTTCACATTAACAACAACCAAATTCTTCACAATAGGACGAACCCAATGTGTCTGAGGCGGAATACCTTTTGGCATCTGTAGCGACAAGATTTCGCCAAGGCGAAGAGTTTGTGCCGCATCACAGCCTTCCACGACACAGATATAATTAACCTGCTTGTCTAATTTGTTCTCAGCAAAGTAATAGAGTAACGTATCGCAATACTTGCAGCGCAGCTCATGCGCAATTCTTTTAACCGTAGCCTTGGTGCGTTTGTCATCATCCATCGTTAGAGGACAGTTTGACTTTATCAGACCTTTGTCTCCCCATAAAGGGCATCGGAATTCGATTTCGCCACGTTGGTACTTCTTAAGTTCAATAAACAGATACTCATCAGGGAATTCTGCTATGACATCAACGGCCTTCATCATATTCTGTATGCTGTTGTGTTCTTGACTATCAAAGACATAAGCATCAATAACATCATCAGCGAAATCAAAAATATAGCCGTCAGTCGTAATTTGTGTCGCCATACCTAATCCTCCCAATCGTTGCCAATGGAGCGAACCACCAAAGAATCGAAAGTGTCACTGATGGCATTATGGCTTATCTCCTTCAATGAAGAGGACGTCTGGCAATTTACATTTCCATCTTTCAAGTAGAGAGCGTGGTAAGCCACGTGATCCTTTGAAGGATCTGCATCCAATTCCAGTTCCTTCAGCATAACATAGTCATGTGTGGCAATGAACACCTGTGTTCCCATGCGCTGCAATTCAAGAAGTATCTTCACGACTTTAGTCGCCAATCTCGGATTCAAGTTTGCCTCAGGCTCATCCCAAAACAGGATACTGCCAGAGGATAGGCTCTCATTTTGTATCAATGAATATAAGAGTCCCAGCTTACGATAACCTTCTGCCAAAAGAGTAAACTCCAGATTCCCCTGAGCATTTTTTAGATAAAACTTTTCATTCTTCTTCTCGACTTTTCCATCAATAATATCTTGGATCATGTCAAGAAGCAAGGATTTTTCTTTTGTGGCATGTCCCTTTGTCGGAGGCAATAGCGCCAAGGAGATGATGTCGGCATAAACAGATTCAAAATATAGTTCGCGCCTTTCATAGAGTGATTTGAATCCAGGACTGTTTGCCAGCATATCCTTAACAGGAATATACACTACATTATACCGTTGGTTACGACACCAGATCCTGCTGTTCACTGTCTGCGATTTTCCGAGAGAAGTCAGTTCGTAACGCAAGGAACGGTCCACCCCATCTCCATCGTTACGATAGACGGTGAATGATCCTTTTCCTCTACCAGTAGATCTTTTCACAAGACGCCCAAGAGAATCTGGTAAAAACAGTCCCTGAAGGGTCTGATCCATATTCTTCCCAAATCCACTATCAGCCTGTTGCATCGCTCCGTAAAGGAGTTTCATCAAGTGCGTTTTTCCCGTCCCGTTAGCACCTATCAGCACATTGACACCTTCCGACAATTTAATGGTTAGTAGTCAATTTTTGGACTCGGCTAAAAGTCAGAGACATAGCCTCCGCTCGACCCGTCGCCAGGCCAATT
>ERZ808267.405-NODE-405-length-13150-cov-2.996869_pt1 | contig 13150 bp, 11 predicted proteins | sample MGYA00521241_ERZ808267 | MGnify/ENA primary metagenome ERZ808267 (study PRJEB31516, sample SAMN03275592) | gut metagenome | biome: mammalia-associated habitat; material: feces | host: Papio cynocephalus | place: Kenya | collected 2012-07-19 ... | reverse complement strand
AAGACAATGGCAGAATTATATGACCCAGATAAAATGCCAAAAGGATTAAGAGAGGCTCACCATAGTTTGGACCTAGCAATTGAGAAATGTTATCGTTCTACACCATTTGAAAGTGATGAAAAACGTTTGGAACACTTATTCAAGCGTTACGAAATAATGACCGACCCAACTAAACAAAACAATGCAGAAGAACAGTTAAGCTTACTGTAAAGGAGTAATTGTGGATAATGAAGAAAAAGATTTCGAGAATTTATATATAAATTTCAAACAAGAAGACAATTACATGTCTATTGCTGATTATGAACAAGTTCTAAAATCTACAAAAGTTATCTTTGAAAATATAACTCAAGACATCATGAATATTGGTTCTGATGTCGAACTAATGGTATATGCTCCACAAAAAGGTTGCATTATTACTGTATTTGGAATCAAAGTAAGCTTTACTATTGCAGGTATAATTGCTTTTGCAGAAACGGAAATGGGAAAAGCTTTTATAGAAGAACTTACAGGACAGAAACCTGAGTATTGGGTTAGAAAGCCTGCGAAGTTAATTAAAACAATAATTGAAAAAATATACTCAATGTCCCAAAAAGAATTAGAAGAATTGATTGAAAAATTTAGAAAATATAGCGAATATGTCAACAAACTTGATAAATCAAGGAAAGCTGTTAGCAATGTTTTCCAAATGTGTAAAAACAACTCTTTAATAGAAGCTGTAGGCTTTCAAAAAGAAGATATTTACACAATTGACAAAGATGATTTTGATAAACACATTACTGGTGATATTACCAAAGATTTAGATTCAAGAAAAGTATATAAACGTCTTAAAATTATAAGACCTGTAACTGCAAACAATTTAAAAGATAAATGGACATTAGCTGAAATAGGTGTAAGTGAAGGTCAAAACTATATAATGGAAGATGCTTGCTTTCAAGCAAAAACTTTAAATGGAAATTTTGTTAAGCAAGGTTCTAATGATGATGAGATTGAAGCTCTTATTGAGTACCAAGTTGTTATGAAAAACGGTGAAGAGCGCCAAAAAGACAAAAAGGTTCTGATGGTTTATTCAATGAATGGTGAAAGTTTTGAAGGGCGAAAACTTCCAATAGGTGTTACTTTTGATGAGCCAAAGGTAATAAGAAAGAATGAGGAACAGAATGCACAACTGGGTTTATTTGACCAAATAGAACAAAAGGAGGATAACAATGTCTAATTATAGTATTGATGATTTATTAAAATCACCATTTGAAAAGATAAAGCAAATAAGTGAAGAAGGTTTTGAATATTGGTCTGCAAGAGATTTAGCAAAACTATTAGAGTACGCTCAATGGAGAAACTTTGAAAATGCTATTTCTAAAGCTAAAGAATCTTGTAAAAACAATGGGTATGAGGTTGAGGACCATTTTGCTGATGTCAGCAATATGGTCGAATTAGGCTCTGGAGCGACAAGAGAAGTTGATGACTACCGTCTTTCAAGATTCGCTTGCTATCTTATTGTACAGAATGCTGACCCTTCAAAAAAGAATGTCGCTATGGGACAAGCATATTTTGCCATTAAAACACGTCAAAAAGAATTGATAGAGGAAGAAGAACAAAAATTAATTCAATCAGAAGAAAATCAGAGAAGATTGTTCTTGCGTGAAGAAATGAAAAAGCATAATAAACACTTAGCTGATGCTGCTAATAATGCTGGAGTTAAGGACCCAAGAGATTATGCAATATTTCAGAATTATGGATATAAAGGGTTGTATGGCGGATTAAGCAGACAAGATATTCACGACAGAAAAGGATTAAAGAAAAGTCAAGACATCTTGGACCATATGGGAAGCACAGAATTAGCTGCGAATTTATTCCGAGCAACACAAACCGAAGAAAAACTAAGACGTGAAAATGTTAAGGGTAAGTATAATGCAAACCAAACACATTATGAAGTTGGTAAAAAGGTAAGAGAAACTATTAAAGAACTTGGTGGAACAATGCCAGAAGATTTACCAACAGTTGACTCGATAAAGAAAATTGAAAGAGAAGAACGTAAAAGACTGGAAGATAAATAGGGGGATTTTAAATGCCTAATATAATTGATGTTACGTATGCTCACACAGGAGAAAGCACCAGAACAAACCAATACGGTATGAGAGAAATGCAAGAAAAAGCTTTTGCTGCGAGAAATGCTAAATACTTGTTAATAAAAGCACCTCCAGCATCTGGGAAATCACGAGCATTAATGTTTATTGCATTAGATAAACTTGAACATCAAGGTATTAAAAAAGTTATTATTGCAGTTCCAGAACGTTCAATTGGTTCGTCATTTAAGAGAACTGAATTAAAACAAAACGGTTTCTTTGCAGATTGGATTCCTGATGAAAGATATAATTTGTGTACGGCTGGAACTGATGAGTCAAAAGTTACCTTATTTGCAAAGATTTTAGATAGTGATTCTAAAATCTTAATATGTACTCATGCTACTTTAAGATATGCATATGAAGAAGTCGAAGAAGCTAAATTCAATGATTGTTTGTTAGCAATAGATGAGTTTCACCATGTTTCAGCTGACAAAGAAAATAGTAAACTAGGAATGCTTTTACACTCTATTATGACAAAGTCAAATGCTCATATTGTAGCTATGACAGGTTCATATTTTAGAGGAGATGGGGTTCCTGTATTATCGCCAGAAGATGAAGATAAATTTGAAAAAGTTACATACAACTATTACGACCAACTTAATGGATATAACTATTTGAAAACATTGGGCATAGGCTATCATTTTTATCAAGGTAAATATCTAAATGCTATAAATGAAATTCTAGATACTGACAAGAAAACGATATTGCATATCCCAAATGTTAATTCTGGGGAAAGTACAAAAGAAAAGTACAATGAAGTTGATACTATATTAGACAACATCGGTACACTTGAAAAACAAGATAATGAAACTGGCGTTTTATTTGTAAAGAGAAGAACTGATGGCAAAATTATTAAAGTAGCAGATTTAGTTGATGATTCCAGCAATAGAGAAAAAAATAGTTAATTACTTAAAGAACATAAAATCTGCTGATGATATGGACCTAATTATTGCATTAGGTATGGCAAAAGAAGGTTTTGACTGGCCTTATTGTGAACACGCATTAACAGTTGGATATAGAGGCTCATTAACAGAGATAATACAAATTATAGGACGTTGCACAAGAGATAGTGCAAATAAAACTCATGCACAATTTACAAATCTGATTGCTCAACCTGATGCAGAAGATTCTGAGGTTACAATAGCTGTAAATAATATGTTGAAAGCAATTACTTGTTCTTTATTAATGGAACAGGTTTTGGCACCTAATTTTAAATTCAAAACGAGATTACCTGATGACAACACAGAAGCTCCAAAAGGTGTTGTTAAAATAAAAGGCTTTAAACAACCCTCAACAGTTAAGGTAAAGAGTATTGTTGAAACAGACTTGAATGACCTAAAGGCAAAAATATTACAAGATGATAATATTGCTAAGGCTCTTACCGGAAGTGTCGACCCAGAAGTTATCAATAAGGTTTTGATTCCTAAAATAATTCAAACAACATATCCAGATTTAAGTGATGAAGAGATTGAAGAAGTAAGACAATATGTGGTTGTAGATTCAGCAATTAAAACTTGTGATATTGAACAATCTGGAGATAAACAGTTTGTAAAAATGGCTAATAAGTTCGTTAATATTAACGATTTAAATATTGATTTAATTGATTCAATTAATCCATTCCAAAAGGCTTTTGAAATATTATCTAAGTCTTTAGATAAAAAGACTTTCAAGGTTATTCAGAACTGTATTGAAGAAACAAGAATTCATGTTACAGAAGAAGAAGCTATTATCTTATGGCCAAAGATTGTTAAATTTGTAAAAGAAGTAGGAAATCAGCCAAATATTTCGTCTTTTGACCCACAGGAAAGACGAATGGCAGAAGCTTTAATCCTATTGAGAAAACTAAAACGTGAACGTGGAGTTGGTAATTAATGGATATAGATAAAGAATTAGATAAGATATTCAATAGTGATGAACTAAATTTATTAGAAGTAAAGCCAAAAGCTTCTAACAGTTGTACTTCTGATGAAAGATTGATTAGGTCCTTTGAAGAAATAAATGACTTTATTGATAAGACTGGAGAACTTCCAAAAGCTGATACTGATAGTGTATTAGAAAGAAGCTTGTACTTTAGACTACAAGGGATGATTGAAGATGTCGCAAAAGCTAAAATTTTAAAGGCTTATGACAGGCATGGTTTATTATCACCTGACCAATCTGTACCGATAACACTAGATGATATATTTGCTGATGATGAATTAGATTTATTGTCAGATGATGTGGATATCTTTACATTAAAGAATATTCCTAAAGAAATTGCAAAAGCAGACTATATCGCTAGAAGAAAAAGCTGTCCTAACTTTGAAGAGTATGAAGAAATATTCAAAAGATGTCAAAACGAATTAAAATACGGCATTAGAACACTTGAAAAGTTTAACGAAAAGCAAGTTCAAGAAGGACAAATATTCGTATTAAATGGTATTTTGTTATATGTTGACAAACTTTATGACATCAAGCGAGTTGAGCGAGGTTATGAAAACAAGTTTGACGGTAGAACGCACTTAGTATTTGAAAATGGGACAGAATCCAATATGAGATATAGGTCCTTATGTAAGCGATTGTTTGAAACTGGTAAACATGTCTCAAATACAATAGAAGAAAAAATGAAGAAGTTTAATAATATCCAAGACGAAGATAAACCTACTGGATACATATATGTTCTGCAATCCAAAAGCCGAGATGAAAGAATTAGAAGCATTAGAAATTTATACAAAATAGGATTTTGTACAACAACAGTTACAGAGAGAATAAAAAATGCAGCAATGGACCCAACGTATCTAATGGCTCCAGTAAAGATTGTTGCAGAATTTAAAACTTATAATATGAATACACAAAAATTTGAAGATTTACTGCATAGATTTCTAGGCTCTTGTCAAATAAGCATTGATGTTTTTGATAATGAGGGTTCCAGACATACTCCAAGAGAGTGGTTTCAAGTTCCTTATGAAATAGTTGAACAAATTATAAAGCTAATAGTAACTGGTGAAGTTGTAAATTATAGATATAACCGAGAAACAAAGACTATACAGAATGTATAAGATTCTTATTTGTATTATCACAACAAAGAGGAGTTGTTATGATAAAAAAGATTATTATCAATAAACTAGGAAGATTTAACAATTTTACGTTTGATGGAGTTAATGACTTTAGACGATTTAATGTTATATATGGCTGGAATTATTCAGGAAAAACAACTCTATCTAGAGCATTTAGTACTTTTGATACTAAAACAATTCCTATGCATTATGAAGATGGTTTTGATGTAACCTTTGAACTTGACGATGGAACTAAATTAAATTCAAAAGAGGAAATAGATATAAATCGTTTAACAACAAAAGTATTCAATTCTGATTATGTTGAGGAAAATTTATTCTTTGAAGATAGTGGAGCTAGTAACATTTTAGTTTTAGCTAATAATGCACAAGATACTATGACTAAAATAGAACTATTAAAAAAAGAAATAAAGTCAGAAATTGATAATATTACAAAATTTAAGAAACAACTTTCAGAAAATAAGAAATTCTTAGAAGAAAAGCGTTCAAATGAGGCTCGTAAAATTAAAGGAAGGCTACATTGCACATTTACAGCTGGGACATTCTCAAGCTATGAAAGAAAACTCAAAGAGGAAGAGTCCATTGAATCTCATATTATAAAAGATGACGAAGAATTATGTAAAAAGAGAAGTATGGCAATTGCCGAGAAAAATAAATCAGATATCCTTCAAATATCACCTATACAAGTTATAGATATTGAAAAGGTAAAAGATTTATTAAACGAAACTGTAAATATAGCAGCTCCTTTGTCTAGACTATCAAATAATAAGGAAGCTGAAAAATGGGTAAGAGAGGGATTACCACTTCATAAAGATATAAATATATGCTTATATTGTGGACACCCACTAGATGAAAGTATTATCAAGGAATTAAATGAACATTTTGATAAATCATATAGTGATTTTATTTCTAGAATTGAAATAATGCAACAGACTATAAAAATAATATCCTCATTTAATGATATTATACCTGATACTAGTAAGTTTTATGAGCAATTTGAGAATAAATACCTTAAAGAAAAGGAAGAACTTGAAAAATTACGTATTGAATATAACAAAGTTATTAAAAGGATTCTAACTCTTTTAGAAAAGAAACTAAAGACTGTAACCCAACCAATTGAATATAATATTGATTATGATTTTTCTAAAATAAATACTCAAATACAGAAAATAAATAATGGTGTTATAAAAGAACATAATGACTTTAATAATGATTTTGAAAAACAAAAGGGAGATACTATAGACGAATTGTGCAAGCATTATGTATCTGAAATTATTATTGGAAGAGATTATATTCGAGCTGAAGAAATAATAAATGAATCAAATGCTAATATAGAAAAAACTAATAAAGAAATAAAAGAAAAAGAAGAAGAAATACAACTTTTAGAAGCTAAGATATCAGAAAGTGTTGCAGGAGCTGAAAAGGTTAATACTATCCTTAAGAGATTATTCATGGGAAAATCAGAAATAGAATTAGCTCAAAAAACTTCCAAAGGGAATGAAAACAAGTATGTACTTAAAAGAAATGGAGAAGTTGCTCATCATTTAAGTGATGGTGAAAAGACTGCAATATCTTTTGCTCATTTCTTAGCAAGTCTTGATTCTAAAGATTTAATAGATAAATGTGGAAATGTTATCTTGTATATAGACGACCCAATTTCAAGTTTAGACAATAACCATATTTATGCGATATTTTCAGAAATTTCAAGATTACGCAATGAAGAATTTATGGATTCAGATGGTAAAAAGCAGAAGCGATACAAACAATTGTTTATCTCCACTCATAATTATCATCTATTTAGCTTACTTACGGAAAGACCTGAGAAACAGATTGAAATTTACTATATACAAAGAAATAAAGAGGATTCAATTATTACAAACTTTCCAAAGAATTTGCTTAAACAGAAAGCAGAATATTCGTTCTTGTTTTATCAAATAAAATCTTACATAGAGAATCCTAATGAAGATGATTATATCATTGGACATTTTCTTAGAAGATTCTTAGAAATATTTACCACTTATAAAAATCCAACCAAATCTGATTTGAGAAAAAGAATTGACGATATTGTAAATTTAAAAGATGAATATAAAGCTGATGAAGTATTGATGCAAACAGTTTATAAGACAATTAACGAGGAAAGCCATACTTATATAACAAATGAGATTATTAACAATGGTAGTATCAAAGAAACGGCAGAAGCTGTTTTAAAGTTTGTGAAAATGGTCGACCCAGACCAGTATTTTTTCTTAGAAAAAAACTGCAACTCACAAGAATAAATACTATATATAACGAGATTAAAAACAGTTTAAATATGCATATTTATACCTGTTTTTAATAAGTATGTTGTAAGATGTGGTTATATAAATAGTTAGGAGCTACTAATAGCATTTTCTTAAGACACATGTAGGTCCTAATCTATATTGAATATTCTATTTAATTTCTAATCAGTGAGTTATTATTTAATAGAGTAGCCTCTCTGATGTTTGTAATCAGAGAAGCCATCTGTGTTTTGGAGCAACACACATATTGTATTTAATTGTAGTCTATAAAAAGTACACTTTTTGTAGACTTTTTTGTATTACATAAAATCAATGAAATTTCGTTGTGATTTTACAAGAAAAAGGTACATGAAAAGCTCTTAACCTTTTATAGACTTTGCATATTTATAAAACGTGCTTTTTGCAATGTTGCACATGCTCATTACATCTTTAATTTTTATTAATCCTTGCTTATATAATTCATAACAGCGGATAAAATCTTTTGGAATCTCACCTAGAGGTCTACCGAACTTTATATCTCTTGATTTTGCACTTGCGATTCCTTCAGCTTGTCGAGTTTTGATATTATCTCTCTCTCGCTCAGCAACATACCCAAACAGTTCAAATAGTTCTATTAACAATTAAGATGAATTGCTAAACAAATTACAAAGCTATTTTAATAAAGGACTAAGTAATACTGAAATAAACATCTTACGTGCTTGTAAATATCTTATGGATAATGATGATAAAGCTGTAACAAATAAAAGAATTAGTCAATTTCTTACAGATAATAATTTTCCAATTTCTGTAGAAGGTATAAAACAGAGTACAAGAGCAATTAAAAATAAGAGTGTTTATTTAATAGAAACAGGTCGTGGTGGTGTTCCAGTTTTAGTACAAACATTAATAATTAAAGGATGTATGATTCCACCATTGAATCCAACAAGCAAAGTATGATTATAAAAATCAATCTTCAAGCTATTTTATTAAGTGAATATATGAGATAACATATTTTGTTAGTAATGGAGGACTCGTTTATATGTTCATAATAATTTCTAAAAAGTTCGAACCTGAGAGCGTTAAGCCCGCCATTTAAAGAGACTTTTAATAGTCTCTTTTTTAGTGTCTGATTTCGGTGTGTAATATGTGGGTAATGAAATTTTCAAAACTTAAACGCAGGTATGTAAAACTTAAAAACATTTTCTCCGTCAAATTACAGCAATATTTTCCTAATTACACTACCAACAAAACCTTACTTACAACAACCGCCACAACAAGAAGAATTGTCGAATTTGTCTTTGTTTGCGATACAAACTTCGCACTTGTCACGCATTTTTCCACTTTCAGAAAAATACTTGTAACTTTGAACCCATTTTGGCTCTTTACAAGAACAGTTTTCCATAAAAGTTAGAAAATTTACAAATTTTTCCAAAACATCTTTTGGCATAGAATATTCGATGCTTTTTGCGCTTTCATCAACTTTTTCATGTTCAACGAGAAGAACTTTTTCAAGAAAATTTGAAATTGTTTTGTGGCGATTAATCTTTTCTTCCGCCTTTTTCGTACCTTTTGATGTAATAGTTATAATTCCATAAGGCACATAGTTGATAAAGCCTCTTTCTGCAAGAGTTTTCACGGCATCAGAAGTTGCAGGGCCGCCAATTTTCAAGTAATTTGACACATCCTTAACCCTAGCAGCCTGATTAACTTTTACAATCTCATAAATCGCAAGTAAATATTTTTCCAAACTTTCAGTCAATTCGTTTTTCATAAGTTTAAAATAGCATAAAATAGTAAAAAAAGGAATGAATGTTTTATCGCTTGCATACTATGTAGACGAAAGCCTTATCCTTACTGGCATAAGAAAATATTTTTTCAAAATACTATTTATTCAAAAATCCTGCCATTGTTGGTTGTTTAGCTGTAGATGAAACCGCTTGAGGTTTTGCGTTTTGAGCAACAGGTGCCGGTTCATTTGCACTAGCTAATGATTTTTGTTCTTTTTCTTTTGCGATAGCTTTTTTAGTCATGTTTTCGCAATATCTAGCAAGCCACATCATAAATGCCGGAACTAGAACTAGTGTTGATGCAAATCCGAATGCACTGTTGAATGTTTTTGCTCTATTAATAAATTTGTTATCTTTTGATTTGAATACTGTGTAAATGTTTTCAAGAGCTTCTGAACCCTTAGCTTTTTCAAACGCAGAGTGAATTTCTTCTAATGTTGCATCCTTCAACGATTTACCGTTGAAATCTTTGATAATTGTTTCGGCTTGTTCTTTTACGCCTTTATCAATGTTAAGAACTTTTTTTACATCTCCACCGTTTTCTTCTAAGAAGTTGAAGAACCCGTTGATACCGTTTTTGTAATCTTCAATATTACTATATTTTGAAACTATTTGTTCGCTTGTCAACACATCAATACCGGCACCGGCAGTAAAGTAGTTTTTAACCTTGTGTAAGATACTCTTGTTGTGATCTTCCGGTTTTACGTTAAGAGCAAGTCCTGAAACTCTTGCAAATGCGTCAGAGAAACCTCTAGCCATAGCTTTTGCAGCAAACAAGATAGCAGAGAAACTTGAAATATCACGAACTAAGATTTCTTTACGTTCCTTGTCGCTCTTTGCGTTTGCATATCTTGGTGGCAAACAGAACCCAAACAACAAAGTTAGCATTCCAGGAACAGACATTGATGCTCCATTAAATTCAAACTTGCTGAATACTTTGCCTAAAACGCCGTCTTTAGTCGCTTGTTTTCCAATGCTCGATGTCAAACCGCCTGTAAAAGCTACGTTTTTATCTTGTTTGTTTTCTTTTGTCTGTTTAGAATTTTCTGAATTGTCTTCTTCCAAACCTTTCAAACCGGGATCGTGTTTAAGCCCCATATTGTATAATTTCGGAATAAGTGTGTAGAATGCAACTACTGCGCCCCACATTCCGAAGTTAGAAAGAACTCGAGTTCCTTTTCTGTGAAGGTTGAAGTTGTCCACAAATTTTGTTAATGAACCGTCTGAAGCCAATTCCTCAACAGTATGACCAGATTGCTTGTTGAGGAACTTATTTGTTTTGTCAAGAACATCTCCGGTATAATCGCCTAAACTTTGGATTAAACGTTTGATATTAGAGCCAACAAGTTTGTCTTTGCCTTCCGGTTTAAGCAATACACCCATTTCGTCGCTTGATGGAGCAGCGTATTGTTTACGAAGTTTCATATATTCTTCGATTAATTCACTTTGAAGAGCATTGGCTGCTTTGCCTTGCTTGCTTGCACGTTTTGCTTCAACATCAACCAATTTGTCTGCAAAGTATTGAGCTTTTGCTTTCACATCAAACTGTTTGTCTGTTGAGTTGTTTAAAACATTTTCAAATACTTGAGAGTAATAACCCTTTTTGAACTCTGCTGTATTTTTTAATTGAGAAGGATTTTTTGATGCGTAAGACGAGAAGTTTTCACCCAAAACATTGATATGATCTACGTGAACATTGTTTGCAGTTCCAGATGTCTTTTTCAATGTTGTAAGAATTGCCAATGGAATTAAGAACGCACTAGGTCCGCTCAAAATTTCACGAATACCTTCACGTCTTGCAAATTCCCAGTTCAAAGGTCCAGTCTTTTTGCCGTTTTCGTCTTTTTGTCTGTTACGGTTCAAGCCTTCATAAATTCTTGGTGCAACCATACCAATACCGTCTTGCGCAATAAATGATGCAGCAAAACCACCTTTGTCAATTGCATCCATGACTGTAACGACAGGGTTGAAGCTCCCTGTAAAAGATGTTTGGTTGTTTTGTTTTTGCTCATTAAATTTTTGGTGTCTTTGCGCACCGATTGCTAAATTGATTGCTTTTATCGACATGTCCCTACTTTAAATTTTCATGACTACACATATATTTATAAAACTTGTAAATTACACTTATTGCTTTTTTCTGTATAAATTTTAAGAAAAATTAAGGTTATAAATGTATTAAGTGTAATTATTATACTTAATATTCGATTTTTTTGCAAGTTATTTACTACAAACATAACAAAAACGTTACAAAATTGTTTAAAATGTTGTATTTTAAATAAAAAACAGGTGATAAACTCAGAAAATTGACATCTCTTTTTATCTACGATAAGCTAATTTTATGGTAGTAAATGTTATAGGTGCCGGACTTGCCGGTTCTGAGGCTGCTTTACAGCTTTCGAAAAGAGGTATAAAAGTTAATTTGTATGAAATGCGACCTGAAAAATCAACAGGTGCGCATAAAACTGATAAATTCGCAGAATTTGTTTGTTCAAACAGTTTGGGGGCATCGGATTGTTCAAACGCATCAGGTTTATTGAAAAAAGAGATGGAAATTCTCGGTGGCGAATTGATAAAAATTGCACGAGAATGCTCTGTTCCTGCCGGAAATGCGCTTGCGATTGATAGAGAATTATTTTCTCAAACTGTAACCGATAGGATTGAAAACGACGAAAATATTACGGTCATAAAGCAAGAAGTTACGGAAATTCCTGACGGATACACGATTATGGCATCCGGACCTTTGACTTCTGAAAGTTTGGCAAATTCTATAAAAGATTTTACGCAAAGTGAACATTTACATTTTTTCGATGCGATTGCTCCGATTGTTGAAAAAGACAGTATAAATTTTGATAAAGCTTTTTATGCAAGCCGTTATGACAAGGGTGAAGCCTCTTATATAAATTGTCCAATGAATAAAGAGGAGTATGAAAAGTTTTATGATATTTTGATTAACGCTCCAAAAATCGAGTTGAAAGAGTTTGAAAAGAATGCAAAATTCTTTGAAAGCTGCTTGCCGATTGAAGTTTTGGCATCTCGTGGTGTTGATACATTAAGATTTGGACCTATGAAACCGGTTGGCTTGATAGACAAAAGAACGGGTGAAAAAAATTATGCCATAGTCCAACTAAGACAAGACAATTCCGCAAAAACTCTATACAATTTGGTTGGTTTCCAAACAAACCTAAAATGGGGTGCGCAAAAAGAGTTGTTACAATCAATTCCGGGATTGGAAAACGTTAATATTGTTCGCTATGGCGTAATGCACCGAAACACATTTATAAATTCTCCAAAAGTTTTGAACCCGTCATTGCAAGCACGTACAAGGAAGAATTTGTTCTTCGCAGGTCAATTGACCGGTACGGAAGGTTATACAGAATCTATTGCTACAGGCATGTTGGCGGGAATTAATATGGCAAAATTGTTGATGAATGAAGAATTGCTTGTTTTGCCGAAAGAAACTATGTTAGGGGCGCTAACCCAATATATTAGTGACGAAAACCATGATAAATTTCAGCCGATAAATTCGAATTGGGGAATAGTAACACCGGTTGAATTGCCTAAAAAAGAGCGCAAAAATAAGAAGTTAAAGGCAGAATTGATTTCTAACAGATCTGTTGAATATTTGTCGACAATTGTGTTTTAGTGAAAAGTCTGTATCAAAAGCAGCTAGGCGGCTAAGAAGCGAAGCAGCTAAAATTAAAAGATGCTTAGATGCAAAGACGCATAGAGGTATAGTCTGTTACTATAAAATATCCTCTTTCCTATGGAGACACCAAGTTCGAACCGGTGAAACAAAGTTGAACCGTGTGAGACTGTGTGCCGTAATGGCTGAGAGTGGTTGTTTGAATTAAGTGAATTACAACCACGAGAGAGAGTTAAGTCATGAATTGGGTAATAGACTGGATTGCCACGCTATCGCTCGCAATGAC
>ERZ808267.403-NODE-403-length-13216-cov-3.648279_pt1 | contig 13216 bp, 12 predicted proteins | sample MGYA00521241_ERZ808267 | MGnify/ENA primary metagenome ERZ808267 (study PRJEB31516, sample SAMN03275592) | gut metagenome | biome: mammalia-associated habitat; material: feces | host: Papio cynocephalus | place: Kenya | collected 2012-07-19 ... | reverse complement strand
GCGCTATACAGACAAGGATTTGGAAAAACTGCTTAAGCAGGCGCAAAATATTTATCCGGGAGCAGAACTTACCCGGGACCGCGCCCATTACGAAATTCCATACGAAGATTAAAAAATGATAGAATTGATGGATTTTTCAAAAAGCTATGAAAAAAATCTCTTTGCGGTAAAAAATGTTAATTTCAAGGCTGAGGACGGTCAGATTACAGGACTTCTTGGATTGAACGGTGCCGGAAAAACAACAATTATCAAGGCAATAACAGGAAATCATTTTGCAACAGACGGTAAAATTCTTATAAAAGACAGAAATGGCGTTGAATTCAATATTGAAGATGATATCGAGAAGGCAAAAAAACTTATTGGCTATGTTCCGGAGCAGATTTTTTTTCCAAAACGTCTAAAGGTAGAAGAATATCTTTTGCTTGTGAAAATGCAGTTTTCAGTTTCTGATGAAAATTTTGAAAAAACAGTGAGCCTTTGCGGACTTTCTGAAGTTCTTTCAAAAAAAATCGGAACTCTTTCAAAAGGTTACCGTCAGAGGCTGGGTTTTGCTCAGGCCTTGATTCACGATCCTGAAAATATCGTTCTTGATGAACCTGTAAACGGTTTGGATCCGGCTCAGATAATTCAAATGAGAAAACTTATAAAAAAAATCGCCGAAACCAGAACTGTGATAATTTCAACACATCTTATGCAGGAAGTAGAGGCGCTTTGCACAAAAATCTATATTTTGAGCAACGGAACAATTTCACTTGAAGGAACCGAGCAGGAAATTCTTCTGAAGACCGGCACACAGAATATTGAAAAAGCTTTCCTAAAAGCGACAGGAAAAGAATCTGATGAAAAATTATCTTAAATATAAATTTTATAATATTTTTACAAGCAGTCTTTTTTATATTTCCGCATTGATTTTTAATATTTTTGTTGCGGGACAATTCTTTTTTGTGCAGAAATTTTTTGGCGGAAGCGGAACAACGGATCTTCATTATTTTTTTCACGGAGTTCCATTGATTTCTGCGATTATTATTCCACTTCTAAAATTGAATGAAAGTTTTTCATCTTTTGATGAGATAATTCCGCTTTGCACGGCAAAAAAAATCCTTGCAAGCTGGATTTCACTTTTTGTCCAGTTTGCGGTCATTCTGTTTCCGCAGATTTTTGTGCCGCTATGCGTTAATTTGTTCGGAAACGTAGAAATTGGGCAAGTTTTTTCAGGCTTTTTGGTTCTGCTTCTTTACGGAGCGATTTCTGCAAGCCTTTGCGTTTTTTTCTCACAAATCTGCAGATCGCAGACGGTTTCTGTAATAATTTCAATTCTTGTGCTTTCTGTGCTGAACGGAATTAATCTGTTTTCAGTTTACGCCGGAAGCAACGCATTTTTTTCTGGAATTATAAAAATTTTCAGTTTTTACTGGCATTTTGATGCAGCGGAAAAAGGAATTCTTGACACACGAGATTTATTTTATTTCCTTGTTGTTTCTGCCACACTGATTTTTGCTTCTGTTGTTTTAGCTGAGGCAAAAAACGGAAAACACTTTTCAAAAAATGAAAAAAAACGTATCGCACTTGTTTTTTTCTGTGCTTTATTCTTGCTTCTTGACTCAACAAGATTTTATGCAAGGTTTGATTTTACAAAAGGAAACAAATATTCAATCTCAAAATATTCAAGAAAACTTGCGGATGAAGCTACAGAAACAGTGGAAATTTCATTTTTTCAGAGCAAAAGTTTTACGAATTATTACCCGGAAGCAAAAAATATCTATGATTTGCTGAAGGAATATTCGCTGCAGAAAATGATTTCTGTGAAATTCTACAATGCGGATAAGCCTGAGAACGCAAAAAAAATCGAACGATACGGAATTTATCCGCGGCAAATTCCTGTAATCGGGGAAAACAAAACTGAATATCTGAACATTTATTCAGCAATCATCCTTGAATACAAGGAAAAAACAGAGATAATCCCATTCATTTTGGCAACGAACACGTTTGAATATGACATTGACACAAGACTTCTTGAGCTTTTTTCTGAAAAACGCCGGACTGTGAACCTGATTTGCGGAAACGGAATGGATTTTGAAAATGACTACAGTTACGTTATTCCCTGGCTGAATTCCAATGGAATTGCGGTGAACAAGATAAATCTAGACAAAAATCTATTGCCGCAAATTGAAACAAATCCAGTTCTTGCAGTTTTTGGCTCGGATAAAATCTCAAGTTCCCAGTGCGATGAGATTTCTTCCTATATCGAAAAAGGAAATTCAGCTTTTTTTGCGGTTTCCCCTTACAATGCAGACATTGAGAATTCATGGTTCATCACAAAGCCAGAAAACCAGAATCTTGTAAAAATGCTGAAAAATTTCGGCTTTGAATTCACAGGAAATCTTCTGGCCGATATTTCTTGCGCAAGAATTCTTATGCAGAGCAATCAGAATGAAGATGGAACCCCGGCTGATTCCGTTTATAGCCAGCAGATAAATTACCCTATGTGGATAAATATCATGCCGCAAAAAAACGCTGTCCAGGGAATCACTGAATATTGGCCGGCGGAACTCGCTAAAACTGAAAACACCGAGCCTTTGTTGTTTACAAGTCCTCTTTCATGGGCAATTGAGCCTGATAATCTTAGCCAGGAAAAACTTTTTGAGAATAATCCGTTTGCTGTTAAAGAAAAAAAATATGAGCAGCCGAAAAACACAAAGATTGCATCTCTTGCCTCAAAAAACAAGAAACTTATCCTTGTTCCTGACCAGTATTTTGTGAACAGTCTTATGCTTGGCTACACAGGCGGAGAAAACGGCGACTACAGGAACCTTGATTTTCTTGTGAACCAGATTTTAAAGCTGAACGGAGAAGAAAATCTTGCGGAAATTCATGAACATTCAACGCTTTCTAATAATTCAGGTCTTTATAAAACCTACAACGCAGAATTGTTTTCATCCGCAAAGGCAAGGACATTGTGCTGCATGTTTATATTTGTGCCGGCTCTGATTGTTTTTTCCGGAATTTTATTCAACTTGAACAAAATAAAACTTCTTAAAATAAAAAAAAGAACAGGAAACAAAAATGAAAGATAAAATTCTGTTTTTTTTCGCGATTTTTTTGGCTCTGCTTTTTCCTTTGAGTTTCCTTCTTGAAAAAAAAATAAATTCAATAGAAACTTATGAAACAGCATTTCTGAACCCAAAAAATGAAAATGAGATTGAAACAATCACGCTTCAAAAAAATGACTCAACGCTGATTCTTGAAAATAAAAACGGATTTTTTACTGGAGGCAACGAAGAAAAAACTTATATATTTCCAGCGGACCAGAAAAGCGTAAAAAATCTTGTCTCGGCCATGAAAAAAATCAGGAAAATCACAAAAGTGGAAAGCTCCGGGGAAAATCTTGACAAAAAAAATTGTGATTTTAGGATTTCATACACATTGAAAAACGGTGGCGAAACCGAAATTCTTTTTGGAAAAACCGATATTACAGAAACAAAGAGATTTGTGAAAATTCCTGGCAAAAATGATATTTTTAAAATTGAATCTGATTTTGAGCCGTTCCTTACAACAAGCGCCGATTTTTGGGTCTGTCCGGAAATCATCTGGAATTCCGGACGGGAAATGCTCCGCGCGGATGAAATCCAGAAAATCAGTCTTGTTGAGAATGGAAAACGAAAAACCCTGATTCCATCCTCAAAAGATTTCCTGAAAAAAGCGGAGACAATTTTGTCCCTGCGCCACGGAAAATTGTGCCCTGAAATTGAAGTTCCTGAAAATCCCGCACTTTTTGAAGTTGAATTTGAAAAAACTATTTTTTCAGTGGAAATTGTTCCATCAACAGAAGATTTTGTCATTGTCTATAAAAATGCAGGGGCAAATTATGCGGCAGAAATCAGCGGATGGACATACAGCCGCCTGAAAGAAATTTTTACTGACTGAGCATAACAAAAATATTCAGAATATTGTAAAAAAAATGAATGGAATAATTCAGGAGAGGACTGGAATCTTTCAGGAACACGAACCGTAATATTATGTGCGCGGTAAAAGCATTTAATACCGCAAAAATGCCAAGATAGCGGTGGCAAAGCGCAAACAGAATGCACGGAAAAAATTCTGGAACCAGCTGCAAAAATCCAAGTCTGAAGTTTTGTGGAAAAAACTTCCTGAAAAAACAAGGAAGATAAATCCTGAAAATATTCTCCTCAAGAATTGCACCGGAAAAAAATGCCAATATGCAGAAAATCCATTTTCTGAAATTTTCAGGACGGATAAAATTCACATCCGGAAAATAAAAAGTGGAAAAACTTGCGGCAAACTGAAAAAAAATTGCGGAAACAAAAAGAAGCAGAAAACCAGAAAAGAAAGAAATCAGTCCGCGCCTTAAGTTTCCTTTGAAAAAAGTCCCGGATAAAAAATCCATTAAAGAAAAGCTGTTTGCCTCAAAGAACACGAAAAAAAACGAAAAAAGCATAAAGATAATCTGAGCTAGCGGAAAATTCCACGTGGAAAACGTTCCTTCCTCTGGAATTGACTGAAAAAGCGACGGCATCAGAAGAAAAACAAAAACCACAGAAAAAACGGCGATTTCCTTAAAAAAATAATGTATTTTCATGCTTAATATGATATTATATAATATTGAGGAATTTATCTATATGTCTTACATTTTTATAGCATTTATCATTTCTGCGGTGATAATTGCAGGACTTGTAAAATTATATCTGCTCTTTAAGGAAAAAATCAACTTTTTTCTACGTGGATTTGATGAAGGTTTTCGCCTTTTTGAGTTGAGCACTTTGTGGAAAGTTTCTCAAATCTGCAATCTGAATGAACCTGTCTCTCTTTTTTATTCAATGCCGTCGCTTGCAAAATGTATTTCCCATATAAAAACTCAGGCGGAAGCCACAGGTGCACTTAATTCCGCGAAATTCCAGCGGCTTCTTACAAAACTTTATGAATTCCGGAACAAAATAGAAAAAAAAGAAGACAAGAAACGAGGTCTTGAATCAACTCAGTCTCTTTCAAACCATCAGAAACTAAGGATAATTCTTCCGGGAAAAGGCGTTTTTTCTTCTGAAATTGTAAATAATGGGCGCGAACTGGCGATCAAGCTTCCTACACAAAAAAATCAGATTACAGTAGACGGAAAAGACTGGGTAGGGCAAACTGTGAACGTCTATCTTTGGCGAACAGGAGACGCCCGTTATGTTTTTGACACAATGGTTCTGCATGAGGGGCTTTTTCTGGGAAAACCGTCGCTTTTCTTGAAGCACACAACAAATCTTATAAGAACACAAAAAAGAAACGCAATCCGCTCAAAATGTCACATTCTGGCAGAACTTTATATTCTTAAGGAAAAAGTGATTGATTATAATATTATAGAAACAAAACCTGGCTATAAATGTCTTCTGGAAGATATTTCTGAAAATGGCGCGCTTATACGGATTGGTGGAAAAGGGCTTCCGAACATCCAGATAAGGCTTCAGTTCCAGGTTAATAACCGGCTTGTTGTAATGTTTGGGATTGTGCGCACTGTTGAATATAACGAGGAACTGAACCAGTCAAGACTTCATTTTGAGTGCATTCACATAGATCCGGCTATGAAAAACCAGATTTTAAGCTATGTTTACAACATTATGTCCGACAGCGAAAAAGAAATTTACGATGCGATAAAACTCACTGACACAGATGGAACTGAAGAAGACAAAAATGACGGAAATCCGCAGGCTTTTGCGGAAAATACTGACAAAAAGGCCGAGGAAATCTCTGGAAAAATAGCAGACACGGACGATGTTCTTTCCAACGCAAAAAAAATCGCTGACGCAGAGGCAAATTCTAAGGAAACTGAAATTCCTGAAGAAGAAAATACTGACACTTTGAATGAACCGAATTTTGACGGAGAATAATATGAAAAAAAATATCCTGTTTTTGATTTTATCTGTTTTTTGCGCAAAAATTATGTTTTCTGAAGGAACTGAAAATATAAAGAATTTTGTAAGAGGAAATCTTTCTGAAAAAACTGCCGCGGTAAAGGCTGCTACAAAAGATGAGGTTGAGGAGCTTTCTAAGCGCGCAATTGATTTTGCGGTTGAAAACAAGGAAATTCTTGGCGAGGACAGGGAACTTGCGGCTCTTGCTGTATCTGGAATCCTTGCAGTTCCGCAGAATTTTGCTGATGAATTTTCCGAGGCAGAAAAAACAAAACTGGCGGATGAATTTCTGAATCTTTACAATATTTTTGATGATGAGACTGTGAAAATCGCGGTTCTGACAAAAATCTCAAGACTGGATATTTCCACAGAAAAATTCAAGGAAACCTTGAACAATTATTTGGCAAACTGCAATCCGGAAACTGAAAACCGGGCAATTCTTTCAGCTTCAATCCAGACAATTGGCAACATAGGTGATTCAGGTTCGTTTAAAATCCTTATGAACAATGCCCAGAAAGCCGAATGGCAAAAATATCAGGATGAAAATGAAAAAGCGCTTGGACTTCTTTGCGTAAAGGCTGAAAAAGAACTTATTGAGATAATCGGAAGCGGAAATGCCACTGAATGTAGAAAAATTTTTGATTTTGTGATGAAAAATCAGAAAAATAATCAAATTTTTTGTGCAAAAATTTCCGAAAGTGTGCTTGCACGAGCGATATATATATATGAGAATTCAGGCTCTGCAAGCGAAGAGATTATTTCACTGCAGATAGATTCGTTTTGTGTTCTGAGAGATTTAAAATGGACCAGATCATCAGCGACAACAATCAGTTTTTTTGACACTGCTGTCAAGGAATTTGAGAATGAGCAGATGAATGAAAAATTTTTCTGTCTGGTCATAGAAGGAATTGCAGAAACTTCGCCGATTGAAAGCGTTTCTAGACTTTCTTCTTATCTTTCTAAACTGAACAAAAGCATGGAATATGAAAAATCGAATGTTTCAGAGCCGGTAGTTCTCTCATTAATAAAAACTCTTGGAGCTATCGGTGATAAAAATGCTTTCGATTCATTGCTTGCAGTTACATACTATAATTATTCTGACACAGTTATTGCCGCAGCCCGAGATGCTCTGGCAAAACTGAAATGGTAGAAAACAAAAAAATCAAATTAAAATTATTTCATCCGCTGGTTTTAGCAAGCATTTTTGTCGCATTTATTCTTTATTCAGGAATAATTCCTGTCAAAAATGTAAACAGCTATTTTTCTCTTTTGGAGTTCAGGAATCTTACAGAAATTTCTGGAACAGTTGTATCAAATCCTGTGAAAACTTCAAAAGGAAAATATTACAGGCTAAAAATCAGGCTTTCTGAGGCAAAAGACAAAAAAGGAGCATCAGCAAACGCAGGTGGAATTATTCAGGTTCTTGTGCCGACTGCGCAAATAGAAGCTCATTTTCCGGGAAAACTTTTTACTGCGGTAAGGGAAAATAAATATGTGCTTTGTGAGCAGGGAAGTATTTTGCACGCAACAGGAAAAATTCTGGATGAGAACCTGTTTATTGCTGAAAATGTTGAAAACTTAAAAACCCGCAAAGAAAATTTGTTCCAGAGATTCCTGAAAATCAGGGCGCTCCTTAGAATTCAGTTCAGGCGGCTGATGTATGCCTGGGGAGCGGCTGGAGGATTGCTTTTGGCTCTTCTTTCGGGAATCCGGGAATACACAGATAGTGTTGTCAGTGAAAATTTCAGGAGCGCAGGACTTTCCCATGTTTTAGCGCTTTCTGGAATGCACTTGAATTTATTTTCAGGAATTGCCGGCAAGACCGCAAGGAAATTTATATCCGCAAAAAAAGCGATGTTTTTTCAGTTGCTGGCGATTCTTTTGTTTGTGTTTTTTGCAGGATTTTCACCGTCTCTTTTCCGGGCTTTTTTATGCACTGTGATTTCTTTTCTTGCGGTTTCCCTGAAATTAAAGGATTTTCCTATGATTCTTGTTCTTTCACTTTCATTTTTGATTCACGTTTCTTTAAAACCAGAGGATATGTTTGAAATTGCATTTATCTTAAGCTATTCAGCCTTGGCAGGAATTCTTCTGATGTCTGAATTTTTTAAATTTCTTCTTATTATAAAAACTCCGGAAAAACTTACAGAATCAGTAAGCGCAAGCATAGGTGCGCAATTTTTTACAGCTCCAGTCTCCTTGAAGTTAATGAACACATTTGCGCCTGTCGGAATAATTTCGACAGTTGTGATTTCCCCGTTGATAAACATATTTATTTATTCCGGGCTTTTTTTGATAATAATTTGCTTAATATTTCCATTTTTAGTTCCAGCCGCTGCATTTTTTCTGAAAATAATTTATAATCTAATCGCTCTTATTGTATCAATATTTGCGAAATTTCCATTATATTCAGCAGGATTTTAATATGCCAAAACTTAATCACCCGGACTATAATTCACCGGCAGCCTTAAAAAAATTTCTGGAAAGCAACTCAATGGCAATGCAGAAGAAATTCGGGCAGAATTTTCTTTTGAACCAGAATGCACGTGAAAAACTTGTGGATGCCCTTGAAATTTCAGAAGGAACTAAAGTCTGGGAAGTGGGACCTGGGCTTGGCGCAATGACAGAGGAAATTTTAAGCCGTGGCGCTGAACTTACAGTTTTTGAGATTGACCGTGGATTTGCGAATTTTATAAAACAGTTTTTTTCTGACTATATTGAAAGTGGAAAACTCAATGTGGTTGAAGGTGATGTACTGAAGACGTGGAAAAAAACACTGGAAGAAAAAGGTTTGCCTGAACGTTTCTTTGGAAATCTTCCGTATAACATTGCCGCAACATTGATTGCCGATACGATTGAGAACAATGTACGTTTTGAAAAGGCGGTTTTTACAGTGCAAAAAGAAGTCGCGGCCCGGGCTTGCGCAAAACCTGGCTCACCGGATTATTCATCTTTTTCAATTTTGTGCCAATGGGCTTATGACTTGAAACCTTTGATGGATCTCGCTGGTGGAAATTTCTGGCCAAGACCAAATGTTGATTCCCGGGCTTTTTGCATGAACAAAAAAGATGATTTTCCGCGTTGTGAAAATCCGGCATATTTCATGAAACTTCAGCGTTCTCTTTTTTCTTCCCGACGGAAAAATGTGCGGAACAATCTTTCAATTTTTCTTTCTGACAATGAAAAAGCTTTGGCTGCGCTTGCAAAAGCAAAAATTGATCCTTCAAGACGCGCTGAGACTTTGTCGGTTGAAAACATACTGTTATTGTCGGACATACTGAATGCTGATATAATTTAATAACCTATGGATGAAATGATTAAAACTAACATTGAAAAAATAAAAACACAAATAAAGGAAGCCGAAAAAAAGGCTGGAAGAAAAGAGGGAAGCGTAAAACTTCTTGCGGTAAGTAAATTCCATCCGGTTGAAGCTGTTTATGATGCAATCGCTGCTGGCCAGCTTGATTTTGGCGAGAACCGTGTCCAGGAAGCTTTTTCAAAATTTCCTGAGGTTTTTCAGAAATTTCCAGATGTGAATCTTCATATAATCGGGCAGCTGCAGACAAACAAGGTGAAAAAAGCTGTTGAGCTTGCTTCTATGATTGAGTCTGTTGACCGCCTGGATCTTGTAAAGGAAATTGAAAAACAGTGCGCAAAAATTGGAAAGAACATTGAAATTCTTCTGGAATTTCATACAGGCGAAGAGTCAAAATCAGGATACAAGACTGTTGAAAGCCTTGAGGAAACTCTGGAATTCATTGCACAGGGAAATGCTCCCCATGTGATTCCAAGAGGATTTATGACAATGGCACCATTTACAGAAGACAAGGAACAGATAAAAAAATCCTTTTCACTTATGCGCAGGACTGCTGAAGAAATGCAGGAAAAATTCAAGAATTTTGATCTTTCAGAACTCAGCATGGGAATGACCCACGATTTTGAAATCGCCATTCAGGAAGGTTCTACAGAAGTTCGAGTTGGAACCGCAATTTTTGGAAAAAGGGCTTGAAAAAAATAATATTTTTTGCAATTTTAGTTTCTCTTCTAACGGCATCTTCTCCTGTTTTCAGCGAGACGGCAGAGCCTTATGACAAAGATGAATTTCCAGGAATTCTACATGACATACGCCGCGCAGAGATAATAACGCTCGGTTCAATGCCATTTATAACTTTTAGCGCAAGCTTGGGTTATTCTTTCGGAAAATATGCCTCCCACAATTTTGATTCAAGTTATTTTGTGAATCCATTCGCTTCAACAGATGGAAACAGCTTTTCAACAGATGAGCAGATTGGAATCCTTCTTACTTCTTTAGGAATTTCGGCAGGAATAGGGCTTACAGATTTTATAGTCCACACCGTAAAACGCAACAATCGGCTAAGAAGACTTAAAAAACAGAAAAACACAGAAATCCAGATAACTCCAATAATCGAAGACCCGGACGCAACAAAAGTTGAGCCGCCGCAGAATATTAATATAAAACAGACAGAACCAGATGTTCCGGCGGATGATTCTGAAAATTTTAATATGGAAAACAAAAAGAATATAAAATCAGGCAAAAAACTTAATGTTGTAACGGAAGAATAATCATGAAAAAACTGCATATTGTAATTCCAGAAAATTATTCAGAAAATATCCGTCTTGACCAATATGTCGCTTCCGTTTCAGAGGAAATGAACCGTTCAAAGCTGAAATCCTGCTGTCAGGAACTTTTATTGAACGACAAAAATGCAAAGCTATCCTCAAAAGTAAAGGCAAATGATGTAATCGATATTTTTTATGAGGAAAATATCCCGGACAATATAGAGCCGGAAAATATTCCCCTAAGAATTGTCTACGAAGATGATGATGTTACGGTTGTGAACAAAGCCCAGGGAATGGTGACTCATCCTGCGGCCGGAAACTGGAATGGCACACTTGTGAACGCATTGCTTTATCATTGGGGACAGAACGCAATTCCACAGAAAAAAGATGCCGGAGAAAATCAGATTCTAAAAATGAGACGCCCGGGCATTGTACACCGCCTGGATAAAGACACATCCGGCTTGATAATAACTGCAAAAAACAGGAATACCGAGGAGTGGCTTTCATCCCAGTTCAAGGACAGACACGTTCAGAAAGAATATATCTGCATCGTAAAAGGAAAACCGCCTGCTTCCAGCGGAGATGTACGGACTCAGATTGTGCGCGACAAGAAAAACAGACAGCGATTCAAGGCTGTGACAGCCACAACAGAAGGAAAATTCGCACGCTCCCTGTATCACTGCATTGCATGTTACGGTCCGTACTCAATAATCCGGGTTCGCATAAAAACTGGAAGAACTCACCAGATTAGGGTTCACATGAAATATTTGGGGTGCCCGATTTTAGGTGATTCAATTTATGGAAAGCCGGATAGCCTTTTTCCTGACGCAAAGCTGATGCTCCATTCAAGGCAGATGATTATAAAAACTTCCCCAGACAAAAAATACAAAAGATTTACGGCTGCCGTTCCTTTCAGGTTCATGGAAACTGTGAAAATTCTGCGGGAAAATTTTCCCCGCGAAGTAATGCCAAAGGTAAAGCCAAAATGCAAAAAATCAAGATAGTTTCCAGTCCTACAGAAGAAAAGCCTTTTGTTGTAATATATAAACCGCAGGGACTTCCTTCCGCGCCGCTAAAGGATGGAGATGACAGTGCCCTGACACAAGCCATTGAAATTTTTCCACAGCTAAAAAATGTTTTCGGAAGAAAGCCGATTGAACATGGTCTTCTGCACAGAATTGACACTCAGACAGAAGGACTTCTGCTGGTTGCGGCATCGCAGTTTTTTTACGACAATTTATTGTCAGAGCAGTCCGACGGAAAATTTATAAAAACATACAACGCTGAATGCATAACTGCTTTTGATGAAACCTCAAATGAAAAAAATGGATTTCCACCTGTTGATGAGAAACTCCACAAAGAGCTTGAAAACGGAAAAGCTGTAAGAATCAGCACATATTTTAGAAACTATGGGGAAGGGCAGAAATCAGTCCGCCCGGTAACAGAAAATTCTGGAAAAGCCGCCCTGAAAAAACTTGGAAAACAGAAAAAATACACAACTGAAATAAAACTTGCCGCAAAAACAGAATTTTCATATTTTTTTGACTGTAAAATCTCATCCGGTTATCGCCACCAGGTTCGCTGCCACCTTGCATGGCTTGGTTTTCCCATCATTGGTGACAGAATCTACAATCTTTCAGAAAAAAACTCAAATCCAGAAGAAAAACTTAAGTTCAAGGCGACCGGTCTGCAATTCACAAATCCGGTCACAATGAAGGACGAATGTTTTACCCTCAATTTTCTGTAAAAATCTCTTCTGCTATTTCTTCGGAATATATTGCGACCAATTTTTGTCGTCAAAAATATTGTCTTTTACGGTGTACCATTCATCATCTTTTATATTAAACCGTGTGTTTTTCCTGATTCTTGTACTTTCAGCAGGAGCATTTGACATTTTTATAAAGTCGTTCTTTGTAATACCCGCCCCCATGGAATTTACGTCGAGCGGATTTTTTGTAAAAGGGTTCAAAGCTTTTTCGTCAATATCCTTTAATGCAAGGGCAGGAGTGTCGGCATTTGTCATAAAAGTGTAGTCTTCTTTTAAGTTTCCTCGGCTAGAAAAATCCTTTACAAGCAAGGAAGCAGTCATGTTGTCCTTGTTGAACGGAAAGTTCTGTGTCTTGTTGTCAAAAAGTCCTGTATCGCGCCCCATTCCATGGTCAGAAACAAGGATAATTTTTGTATTGTCATAAAGATTATTTTCTTTCAAAAAGTCAACAAAATCTGCAAAGCGCATCAGAATTCCTACCATAGAAGAATAAGTTCTGTCTTTTCCGCCTGGACCAAAATCTGTTACATTTTCCACAGGAATATAATCCGGCGCCTGCAAAAGAATTGATTCATGGTTTGCCTCATTATCCAAAAGAAAGAACGCATTTTTTTCAGAGGAAGAATCAAACAGTTCCGGGAAAAAATCAATCTCAGAATAGTTGTCAATGAATTTTGCGCTGTTTTCAAATTTGTTGTAGGAAATCCAGTATTCCTTGTGGTAAATAATCTGGCGCATAAAAGGCGGAACAATCTTTAAAACGCTGAACCAGATAAAGTTACGCTTGATTCCTTCGCTCATGAAGGGAGATTTTTTCATATTGTTATGCGAATACCAGATGTCGGAATATGCACCATGTGTTGTGACCCGGTTTATAAAGTCATAACCTTTATACATATCCGTAACTGGCTGCTCAAGATAATTTTCGTAAGGAAGGTCTGCAACTGTAACATTC
>ERZ808267.402-NODE-402-length-13281-cov-11.425299_pt1 | contig 13281 bp, 19 predicted proteins | sample MGYA00521241_ERZ808267 | MGnify/ENA primary metagenome ERZ808267 (study PRJEB31516, sample SAMN03275592) | gut metagenome | biome: mammalia-associated habitat; material: feces | host: Papio cynocephalus | place: Kenya | collected 2012-07-19 ... | reverse complement strand
TTGCTGTACAATTTCTGTAACATTGCTGTACAATTTCTGTAACATTGCTGTACAATTTCTGTAACATTGCTGTACAATTTCTGTAACATTGCTGTACAATTTCTGTAACATTGCTGTACAATTTCTGTAACATTGCTGTACAAAATTTGTAACATTAACAAATTGTGACTAAACTATTTTGCGCAAAATGCTGCAAAATTGTTCTACATTTTGTCTACTTTTTTCATAACTTTTTCTCAAAAAAACACTTGACACAAACAGTATTGTATGATATAATATGTATACAAGAGGAGGAAAAAAGAATGAACGCAAAAGAAAAACAGTATTATGACTCTTATATGCATGGCAAGTGGTCTACATTGAATTTTCTAAAATTTCACGGTTCTATTCCGCGGGGTATGGCGTTATCGTGGGAACATTTTATTGAAACGCTGAGGCGGAACGGCGGCGAATGTCCTGTAATACTATCATGTATTGACACATTTTATACAGTAGCATATTTATTCCCAGTTTCAAGTGTTATGGTAGTAATTGAACCATATTCAATGGAGGTCATAACACTTACTGAAGAGGAATATAAGGCAGCAAAGGATTATCATCTTAACAATGTGTTTTAACCGTCTGATGAGTCTTTGAAAATTAAGACGAAACCCCATTCACGGGGTCACGGGAGGAAAAAAGAATGAACGCAAGAGAACAAGTCTATTATGACAGCTATATGCACGCTAAGCACCGCACCATATTTAGTGCATACAAGTGCCCGTCAGCCGCTAAGAAATCGGCGTGGGCGGCGATAGTAATGCAATCTGAATCCAAAGCTGAGGGATTTACTATTCTGTCACATAATTGCCAATTTTTCACGGTAGGGTATTTGGCAATAATTAACAACATCCCTTATTTAGTCGTGGTTATCCCATATCATAAGTATGGTGTCCGTTTGACCGTGGATGAATATAGGGCGGCGCGTGAGTACAATTTACTGAATGTTAATTGAGGTAAAATTATGAAAAGATTTGAAACAATTTATAAAGACGGTTTATTTGAGGTTGTGCGCGATAATATCAATTATATGTACGCCGTATTTGTTGAGTGTGAACATTTTTTCACAACAAGTATCTAAGTGGTATGTTCGTGAATCCGCTGCGCGGAAATATTTAACCCGTCTGATGAGTCTCTGAAAATTGAGACGAAACCCCTCACGGGGTCACGGGAAATACCCGATATTTAAGAGGTTAGTCTACCCAAATAAGGACAGGAGAAATTATGCAGAGAACGGTCAATTTACTCATGTGCATTACGCGCGCATCGAAAAGGATGAAAACGGTACGCTTGTGGTCGCTGAAAATGTGATGTGTATTACCGAAACCGACCCGAGCAAAGTCAAAAAAGAGCTTGCAAAGCGCGTCGGTGAGGTCACAATCATTTCTATAAAGAAGTTTTCGCAGCTCTATGTAATGCCCGATACTGAATTTTTCGCCTACGCAGTTCCCGTTGGCGACCCGAAAGAAATTGTTGACGACCCGAAAGAAATTGTTGACGAAGAGTGAACAAATTAACGGCACAGGGGTGAGCCGTAAATCGCCCCCAAATAATGGAAAGAGAGGTATAATATGCAGAATAATTCATTACGCAAATATTTATTTGATAAGCGCAACGAATTGCAAGAAAAGCTTGTTGAGATGTATAACTACGGCGACAACCATATATACACTTCCGATGACCTTGCAAAAATCGAAAACTTAAATTCACAGTTAAATATCATCAAAGAGGTAATAACTCTTTGTATCACCCGTCGCAGATATTAAATTAAATTTGAAAAGGAGATAATATAATGAATAACACGCAGAAATTCGTACTTCACGCACAGGAAATTAAAAAGGACAAACAGACCTTTATCGCAGGCTCGGCAGAAATCAATGGTAAGTGGTACAAAATTAAATTCACAAAGGACTGTGAAAGAGCACCTAAGTTTCGCGGTCTGTATGATATAACCGTGTCGGTTGACGAGGTTTCGCTTGAAAAGGGCGGCACATATATCAATAGAAACGGTGAGGTTTTGAACGAGAACGACACTTTGTGGATTCGTAAAATTGCAGACATCTACAAATATACCGATGAAGACCTTCGTCGTGAAAACCGAATGAAACTTGAAGGAGTATTCGGAGAATAATGAATAGAACACCCGATGAAACGAAACAAGAAATAAGAAAGTTAATTCGGAATATCGGGCGTAGAGTAAAAAATATTGAGGAGTTAGGTTTTATAGCTCCTCAATATGCTACTCAAAGATTTCACGAATTAACAGATAACAGCAAATCTCTTTCAGATATGACAGAAAAAGAGTTAAACACTCTTTATCGTGATTTAAAATATATAGATAATCTCAAATCCTCAACTGTAAAAGGCGCTATTGATGTAGGACGAAATTTTGAGCCGATTAAACAAGACCTTGATACATTATCTGAAAGCACAAAGAAAAAATTTTGGGAAATCTATGAAAAATTTTACGAGCGTACAGCAGGTACAGCAGAAGCATATAAATATATAGTATTTGAGCAAAACATTGATGAAATATTTTCGGGAAATACAGATGTAGATGATATCGTACATAAATTGATTGAAGCATACGATAAATCATTAATGGAAACAGGAGGAGACGATGAAAATGCAATGCGGATACGCTTCTCCTCAAACCTTGAAGACATTTTCGGCAAGTATTGACGATATACTTTGCGAAATAGATTTCGTAAAGAAAAATCAAAAGTTACGATATGGAAATATCCCGTGCGTATTTGATATAGAAACTTCGTCATTTTATAAAGATGATGAAAAACAGGCTACTATGTATGCGTGGGTATTCGGTATGAATGGTAGGTGCATAAGAGGGCGTAATTGGAACGAATTTTTATCAGTAATAAACCGTGTAATTCAGCATTACGATTTGAGTCTTGAAAAGCGTTTAATCGTTTATATCCATAATTTATCATATGAATTTCAATGGTTTAACAAATATTTTTCGTGGGAAAAAGTGTTTTCAACCGATACACGCAAACCGTTATATGCGCTAACAACATCAGGCATAGAATTTAGATGTTCATATCTTTTATCGGGTTACAGTTTAGCAGTTTTAGGAAACAATTTGACAAAATACAAGGTAGAAAAAATGGTCGGAGATTTGGACTATAAATTGATTCGTCATTCTCGTACACCATTAACCGATAAAGAATGGGGCTATATTCTTAATGATGGTTTAGTAGTTATGGCGCATATTCAAGAAGAAATTGAACGGTTAGGAGATATAACAAAACTTCCGCTTACAAAAACGGGTTATGTTAGAAATCTATGTCGCGAACGGTGTTTTCACGGTGATGACAAATTCAATTTTGTCCGTCAGATAAAGAAGTGCCGTATGACGACCGACGATTATCTTCAATTGAAGCGCGCATATATGGGCGGATTCACTCACGCAAATATTAACTATGTTGACCGTGTGATTGAAAATGTAAGCAGTTATGATTTTACATCTTCATACCCGACGGTAATGGTAAGTGAAAAATTTCCTATGGGTGAAGCAATTTTTAGAGTAGTACATAGTGAAAAAGAGTTTATATCATATCTCAAGACTTACTGTTGTTTGTTTGATGTCAAATTCACGAACATAAGAGCTAAAGTAGATTATGAAAACTATATATCTGCTTCACGGTGTACGAAAATTGAGCATTTTTATCTTAACAACGGAAGGGTTATAGAAGCTGACACATTAACAATGACATTAACCGAGCAGGACTTCTTCATTATAGCCAAAATGTACGAATGGGATTACATTAATATATCGAATTTCAAAACATTTTATAAAGCGTATCTTCCGAAAGACCTTGTATTAACGATTTTGGAGTTATATAAAAACAAAACAGAGCTAAAAGGTGTAATCGAAAAAATTGTTGAATATTTGGTGTCGAAAGGAATGGTAAACGCAATTTACGGAATGTGTGTTACAGACCCTTGCAAAGATGAAAACATATACGACGGTCAATGGTCTGTTGTGAAAGCAACCATTGATGAACTCATAGAGAAATACAATAAATCCCCACAAAGATTCCTATTCTATGCGTGGGGTGTGTGGGTCACAGCTTATTCACGAAGGAATTTATTCACAGGAATATTTGAATTTCAAGATGATTATCTATACGCCGATACAGATTCAGTCAAGGTAATACACGCAGAAAAACATCAGCAATATATTGAAGAATACAATAGGAAAGTAACAGAAAAAATATTTGCCTGCTTAGATTACTATGGTATTGATAGAGCTATGGCACATCCGAAAACTATAAAGGGTAAAGTGAAGCCGTTGGGTGTATGGGATTTTGAACACACATATTCACGCTTTAAGACATTAGGAGCTAAGCGGTATATGACAGAGCTTGACGGTGAAATAGAAATCACAATAGCAGGAGTGAGCAAAAAGAATGGTCTTGAATATCTGAAATGGAAATATAAGACTAACGATAAAATATTTGAGGAGTTTACCGAAAACCTTGTTTTTCCTTCCTCATATGTTGATAAGGATAAGGTCGGCAAAGACATAGAGAAAAACGGTAGTGGTAAAATGACTCACACATATATTGATAATGTAATGGAAGGAGAAATTATTGATTATATGGGTAATAAATGGATTTACCACGAAGAAGGTGGAATACACCTTGAAAACACTGAATACAGTCTAACCTACGAAGCCGATTTTAAGGCTTTAATATTAGGAATAAAGGGGGCGCATATGGTGTGAAACAACGGCTTCTAAACGAATTAGGAATAGTAAAAACTATGCCGAAACAGGGTGAAAAAACTAAGCCTAAAAAGATAACAGAAAGAACACTCAAAAGACAGGCTGAAATAAACAAGTGTCTCAATTGCAGAAAAAAAGAGTGTATAGGTCATTGCCGTGGGAAAAGATAAGTTTTATTCATTGAAGAATATTCTCGCCTATAATGCGGACTACAATATGATATATGGAGAGCGTTCTAACGGTAAAACCACAGCAGTCCTTAGATATGCCCTTGAAGATTATATCAATAGTGGTTATAGAAATCAGCTCGCTATCGTTCGTAGGTGGGAAGAGGATTTCAAAGGTAAAAACGGGCAACAGATGTATGAATCTATTGTCAATCTCGGGTGGATAAAAGAGCTGACAAAAGGTAAATATAATTCAGTATATTATTTTTCACAGCGTTGGTATCTTTGTTTCTATGATGATAAGGGCGAACGCCTTGCAGTAGAAGAGGAACCATTCGCTATGGGATTTAGTATTACAAGCGAAGAACACTACAAGTCAACATCATATCCGAAAGTATGCACAGTTTTATTCGATGAATTTATTACACGACAGTATTATCTACCTGAAGAATTTGTGAAGTTTCAAAATCTGCTTTCGACTATTATCCGTCTCCGTGACGATGTAAAAATATTTATGTGTGGAAACACTATCAATAAATATTGTCCTTACTTTGCGGAAATGGGGCTAACAGGAATCAAGAAACAGGCTCGAGGCTCAATAGATATTTATACCTACGGTGAATCAGATTTGAAAGTCGCTGTCGAATACTCGGACTTTCCTGCAAAGAAAAAAGCAAGTAACAAGTATTTTGCTTTTAATAATCCTAAGCTCGAAATGATAACAAGTGGTGGTTGGGAAATAGATATATATCCGCACCTTCCCGAGAAATATCGTCCTGCTGATGTGCTGTACACATTTTATATTGTATTCGACAAAGAAATGCTCGAAGGTGAAATATTAGGGGTCGGAGAAAATACATTTCTGTTTATTCATCGAAAAACAACCCCCATTAAAGCTGATAATGTACGGTTGGTGTACCAAAAACATCCCGACCATCGTCGAAATTATCGGAGTAATTTCTTGAAGCCTTACGGGAAAGTAGATAAGTATATTAAGATGTTGTGGGATAGGAAAAAAGTGTTTTATTCTGATAACGAAGTCGGCGAAGTAATGAATAACTATATAAAGGAGTGTCAAGTCAGTGGGTGAATATACAGAATTATTGATAATGTTTGAGAAGGAAAAGCAACAATTCTTATTCGGATTTACTGATTATGATAAGGCTCACGATTATAGCATTTTGATGTCTTATATGTATGAACAGTTAGGTCATAAAACGAATTGAAACACCAAGAAGAACGATTATTGTAAAGATAAAATAAAAAGACCCTCCCCATTAAGGGAGGGTTTATTTTATCCTACGGGTGAGGTGTATGCAGATTGTGTTATTGTGTCGGAACGGGTAACGGTAGTACCGTCTAACGAAACGGCGTTTCCGTTATAGTTAATAACATCGTCTGTTCCGATAGAAAATAGGTCATCCGTGTTGTATCCCGAACGAACGAAATCGTTCCATATCATACCGTTAACATATCGAACAGACTTTCCGTTTATGGTGAAATAATTGAATGTTACATTAGGGAGAATAATTCCCTCTGAAATAGCCTGCTCCAATTGCGCGGTTTCTTCATCGGTAATTGTGGGGATTCCTTCGATGTGTATTCGGCTTATCTCTGTATAGCCCGAGAGCCATTTTAGACGGTCTGTATGTCCGTAGGGTTTACCATACAGTTTTGAATAATTGCTTTCGTTTATAATACATTGTTTAATTATTAAAACTGCGTTTCTTTCAAGGGTTAATCCCAACAGATTATTGTTAGGTTTATCTGATTCAGGATTTAACGCTATATTATTCAGCGCCGCGGCAGAAGCGTCAAAAGCTGTCTCAACAGTGCGTTGTGCGTTGGCTCTGCTTTCGGATGATGGAGCTCGCTCATTTTTTCTGCTAAGTATCATTCGACCTGTTTCGGGGTTGCGTACCCATTTTCTTGAAGTGACAACAGAAGCCGCCGCTCCTCCGCCAAAACCTCCAATAGCATAGCCGCCGATAGTTGCACCTGTTTTTACCACAGTTGATAATGTATTCCGAATAGCATCTACCATACCCGAAGAGGTGAAGGGTACAGGAGAGCCAAGCTGAAAAGTATATGTAGAAATTATTCTAACTTCTCCATAATAAGCACTATCATATACCCAAAATATCCAGTTAGGAATCCTCTCTATGTGTTTATCAGACACCATTATGGTATACATTGCTTGCCCTGTTGCGTGGTCAATATCCAATTTTATTTGAATATATTTTTCAAGAATATCTGCTACTTTAAGACCTGCATATCCATAATAAGGAAGATATAATTGAATAGTAGTATAAGGCTCATATTCCGCAAATCTAAGGTCTTCACTTAGTGTATAATCGTAAAATATTTCTCCTACATCATAACCATTTACATATCCATTATCACGCTCCATCATTGTTACAGGTATATCAGTAGCGACGGGTACAGTTCCGAGCATAAGCATAGCAGAAAATGCGGGGTAACGCAATAGATTTATAGGATAGAAAAGAAGATTAGAACACCATTTCGTATAGTCACCATATATCAAAGAAGCGGCGTCAGGATTAGAAGCCCGAATTGCCAACTTTGAAACTCCTGCACTATCTAAAGCGAAAATCTCCTTCATACGGTTATATGATTGGTCAACAGGTTTAGAATAAATATCCATATTAACCTCCTTAATCGGGTGTATCTTGTATTGTGATAGCGAACGGGATTTCCAAAGAGTTACCTGCTGTTGTTATATAAATAGACTGTTGAGCATCTATTTCAATAACCGAAGCTTTAGAAATAATTCGTCCATTTATATAACACACCTGTTTATTACAAGTAACTACTATGGGATACTCTGTTATTGCATCACCTGAATCAATTTCAGTGTCGTTAATTTTAACAGTGACACCACTATCAAAATTGACTTTAGCATTAGCTGATGTGACGGCAGTATTTGACGCAACCATAATATAACTACCTTTATCTCCAAACACATCGTTAATAGCTGTTTTAGATAATATCCGCTGACCCTGCTCTATCACTTTTCTATTGTCGGTCAATTTAGGATTGAAAGTGTTCTCATTCCTATCGATAAATGCTTCGCACTCTAAGAGCTTTTCTTTGTATGTCATAAGTACATCACATTCAAGGGATATTTCCCATAGATTATAACGCACCGAGACAACGCCCGTGACGAAATAGTAACGCCCGAAGGCTTCGATATAGACATAGTTAAAATCGGGGACTTTCGGGTATTCTATGTTGAGGACGGGAGAGACAAGGGAGCAACGCTCACGGAGAGTGCCTGAAAGAGTGCCGACGGGGGAGAGATAGGATGACTTATCGACTCGGTTCGTCTCGGCGGTGTTTTGGTAGAGATTGAGGTCGAAGGTAGTTTTCGGGGGTTCATATTTTTTATAGGTGGCATAAAATACAGTATCACTATCAATACTAACTTCATAGGTTTCCCCAAGTATAAAATCAGGTTTACTTGCGTTTGCCCTTAAAGCGAATCCCGAAAATAAATAACCATTACGGGTATCGGGAGTAACATTAAATATATTTGTATCGGTTATTGTTTTAAGAGTGCATAACACATCGTTTTCATTTTGAGAAAATGACACCTCTGTTAACGGAGCTTGCCCCGTTAATTGTGAATATACTTTACTCCCATCAAAAGACGCTATTTTATATGTATAATTATATACGATAAATTTAATAGTTATTAGCTCGGTCGAAGTCTGTAAACGGTATTCATCGTCTGAAATTTTTATAACATATGTTTTAGCAGGAACATTTAACGCATATTTAGTTGTAGTAAATGAATCAGCTAACGAATCATAAATTATAATATTTTTATTAGCATATATGAGGTAAACTTTACCATTCCGCTCAAAGGATGAATTGTTACCAATAGAAAAATCGCTTGTACCTTTTATTGTACTTGCTTGACCTGTTTTATATACTAAACCATAGCTTTTATCAGTCGCTGTATATATAGACGAAGTGTACGCCCTGCCAAAGTAATAATTATCCACTTGTTGCGTTAATGGATGATTAGACGAATAATAACCTATTGTTGAACCACTTACACGGACGGTAGAACTACCATATCCTGTGGAACCTGAATCCTTATATAAATATGAAAAATAACAATAGTTATCATCTCGCCAATTAGTGGCGTATAGTATCGCATAATTCCAAGACCTATCGTGTATCGTTGCGATTGTTGTCGTTGTTTTTGTATTTATATCATAAGCATTTATATAAATACGGTAAGTTTCGCCACGACGGGTATAATAATATATTTTACCCTTTATACCCGTGCAAAGTTCTTGCGAATTTATCATACTATATTGAGGCGTGTGTATTGCTGTATATGTATTAGTCGTAGGGTCAAATGTATAAATTACTGAATTTGATACTACATATATAACGCCGTCCATAGTAAAAGAATTATAACCATTACTACCAAAAGGCGGCGTTTTATTTATACGAGTGATAGATAAAACTTCAGCCATATTTCCTCCTATATTATTCGAGGGTAGACCCATAACCATAGACCTACCCTCTTTATTTTATTCTTTGGATTTGTTATACTCCACGACTGCGGCAGAAATAACATTAATCAAATCGTGGAGCCACTCTTCCAATTCTACAAATGCACTCTGTTCCATTACGCCACGAAGAACACAACAAAGTTTTCGTTGAGGTCGTTAAAGAACCCTGCTTTATATTTGTAGAAGTTTGTGAAAAACTCTGCGTTAGGTGTCCACTGCGAAGTGACTTTACGAGAAGTGTTACTCACACCGAGCGCCCATCTATCGAAAATGACACCGAGGATTCCCGTAGTAGTAACGGTGTCTCCTGAGGTAGTTTTTATGTCAATTTTCGATACATCGTTGAAGGCAAACCCCGTGCCTGTTCCCTGCCAATAAGACACACGCTCTGCTTCGGGAAGAGCGGTAAGCTCATTATGGAATGTATCAGACTGGAGGAACACATCTGCTCCGCTTGCAAAGTCTTCGAGAAGGACAATATGTGAAAGGTCTTTAGGTGTGAAGCGCGGCTGTTTACCTACATTGAACAGTGTTGACATTGTTTTCATTCTACCATAGGTAAGTTTGATAATATACGCCGCATATCTGATAAACGCCTGTGAAGCCATAGCGGTAGCTACGGTGAGCTTATCAGCTTCCGCAACGGTCTGATTATACAGATAGAGAAGATTTATAGCCTTACCCGTGGATTTAGAATTGAGCTGTGCCGAACCATATTCAGCGTGAATGGTTTCACCTATCATATTATTGATAGTGCGCTTATGAAGTGCCTCAATTTTAACGGTCATTGTATTCTCTACATTGGTATAGAGCATAGAAATGAATCCATTCAATTCGGTGGCACTGTTGAAAGAGCATTTGAGCTGTTCTTCGGTGAACGACATATCAACTTCAAAAGTGACATACTTGTTATAGAATTTTGCCTGTACGCCCTTCGGAGCGTGGAAAATATGCGGGTCATAGCTCTGCCCGTCCTGAAGCTCCCAAGTCTCATTCTCGGTTGCTTCGGGAAGTCCTGCTGAAACCTTCTGGAGAACGGAACCATATTCCCAACCGTCCATCATAACAGACGGGACTTCACCCTGATATACACGGTTGACGAAAATGGTCTTGCCTATGCGGTTGACGAGAGCTCTGACATATTTGTCCATAGCGTTGGCATTAAAAATCGCCGTGCCTATATCGACAATGTTTGACAGGTCTTCATTGACAATAGCAGTTTCACCAAGGGCTTCCTGCGTTGCACCGTTTACAAATTCATGAATCTGTTTTACTTCCATAAATACCTCCTTAGCTCGGGTTGGTCACGGTAACTACATCCGTGTCCTCAATTTTGATTGTTTTACCGTAGATTGTGCCTGTAAATGCTGTACCTGTGACAGTGAAATCTACAAAACTGTCATGATACTCTGTACCGCCCACATTCAGACCGCTAACAAGTATCGGTTTGCGAGTGCCTTCGACTTTATCATATACACCGTCGTACACCATCCCGACACCGCTTGTCAGAGTCTTGTTTTTGAGGTCGATAATCTGATAGCCGCCCTTTTTCATAAAACCTCCTTATAAATATAATTGTAGTGTGGCTATACTGTCTATGTCATCATAAACAATATCAAAAAAGATTTGCGACGCGCGAAGGGATAACTCTTCACGAATAAGTGAAGCCGCGCTTTTATTTCTACCGTTTCTATCGGTAGATTCATCGATACCTATTGTGTGGGTATCGTTTCCTGTTTTGTCTCGCTTGTTGTGAGTTGTGTTATCATCAGCAAGACCTGTTACGGTTTCGGTTGTCCCTTCGTTAGAAATGTCAGTGCCAACAGGTGAGTTAGAATTGAAACCGTATATATCATCGGAATTATCCACATCTCGAGAAGTTGTCTCCTTTGTAGCTCTATTACCGTTATCTTCTATGGATGAAGCGTAATCCATTTTATCTGAATTGTTCCCTGTCTTATGTTCCTTAGAAGTAAATTCATCCAAAGGCGAATATTCATCTTCAAGAAGTACAGAGTACACCCGATTCCACTTCGGAAGAAATTTTGCTCGAATTGTTTTACCCATAAGACCGTCAGCGTTGAGTCCTGTGGTAAGCGTTACTCCGTTGAGGATGGTAATAATTCGTTCGTATGACGGAGAAATGGATTTCAATCCCGAACGCTGTGTATAATACTGAATACACATATCGGAAGCTTCGTTATACCACGGGTCGGTCGATTTGATAAGCTCGGGGAATATACCTACCAATTCACCTTCAAGCATTTGTATCTGATTCTGCTCCGTCAGGGTTTCTATCAGTTTCATCCTTAGTACCTCCTTCCGCTTCGGCTTTCATAATATCAAGAGATAGCTCTTCCTGCTTTTTATTCTGTTCCCATACAGACGAGAATTTGACTGATATATTTGTGCCGAACATTTTGTTTATCTTTTCAAGGGCAAATTGCCGACATTCCAACATATCATCAAGGGTGGGATATAGAATGTCCTCATTGAGGGAAGCCTCGGCTTCGTTGATAACCTCTCGCTTCATATTAAACTGCGCGTTAAGTCCTATGGCGTTGAACCAAGACCCCTTGATATACTGAATTGCTTCTATGAGGTCTTTAATATAAGCTTGCTTATAGAAATCAGTGGAACGAATCCCGTCAAAAAATTCCTTCGACGATACTATACCATAGCCTTCGCCTTTGACTATCTTATCAAAAAACTCGGTAGCGGATTTGTATGTGCCATCATTATCTGCCTGAATAAGCGCAGGAACACGCGCGTTTATTATAGCATATTTGAGGGAAAGCTCGGCTTCGATAAGAAGTGAGGCATATTTAGTGAATAACGGCATAAACCCCTGATAATAGCTATCGTTTAACATAACTACACAGTCTTTGTCTATCGTAAGCTCTGCGTTATATCGGAGCGCAGGGTTAGCTATGATTGATTTTGTGGGAAGGTAGTAAGGGTTAGGCTCACCACCGAGAGAACCATTGAAACAATACAAGTCTCCCTGAACCTCTTTCCAAGTATTAAAGCGACCCACTTGAAGCTGTGTTTCAAGGTCTTTGTGCTGAATTGTTTCGGGAAGACCTTCGTATTCAAATATGCGAACAGAGCGTTTTAACATCTGAAGAATTTCGGAATGTATCATCCCCTGCTTATCATCGAGAATATTTTTACAACATCCGAATATCCATTCGTCACGAGTTTTTGGATTCGTCATTATTATCCTCCTTCGGAAGCATATCTTTTATATCGGAAATTTTATCTGTAATATCGGAAACTTCAGGGTCTAACTCGGAAAGCTCTTTTTTATTCTTGATGTGTGCGACTACTTTAGTGATGAATTTTACGAGTAACCATATTATTTGAATTGCAAGAATTATAATTCCGAGAGCTGATTCTATATTTTGAAGAGAATAGGTGAAACCAAGTGCAATCAATGCGCCGTCTATTACTTTAGAAATGTTCTGCATATAAACCTCCTCATTTCTTAGTTACATTGTAGCATAAAATTGTAAACACAATGTTCATATTTTGTAAACAATTTATAAACTATCACTTTAACGCTTTAACACTTTACCACACTAAAGTGAATATGAACACATGTTAACAAATCGGACATGCGGAGGATTTTGAAGAAATGTTAAATTTTGGAATGGTCAATTTTTGGCAAAAAAAGTTACAATTTTTGTACAGCAATATTAAAATTTTTGTAGCGAAATATTAAATGTGAATACGGTGTAAACGGGGTGTTTCGTTCGTTCATATACTGCCATCCTAT
>ERZ808267.401-NODE-401-length-13313-cov-2.896440_pt1 | contig 13313 bp, 11 predicted proteins | sample MGYA00521241_ERZ808267 | MGnify/ENA primary metagenome ERZ808267 (study PRJEB31516, sample SAMN03275592) | gut metagenome | biome: mammalia-associated habitat; material: feces | host: Papio cynocephalus | place: Kenya | collected 2012-07-19 ... | reverse complement strand
TTACCACTCCAGATTCATCTCGGTCTCCTTGCTGAACACGTGGGCCACGTTGCCGCCGAAGATCATGTTGACCTCGCTGCCCATGGGGAAGTGGGCGGCATTGCCGTTGGTGGGCACGATCACCACCACATCCTTGTCACCTGCGGTAATGTGCAGGTGTACGGAGGAGCCCATCAGCTCGCTGACATCCACCTTGCCCTTGATACCGTCGGCGCACAGCATGATATGATCGGGGCGGACACCCAGCACCACATCCTGCTCCGGCACATCCTTGGCGCTCAGGCGCTGCTGCTTATCGTCAGCCAGCTCCACGGTGATGCCGCTCAGCGTCACGGCGTACCTGCCGTTCTGCTTGATGAGCCGTGCGTCAAACAGGTTCATCTGAGGCGTGCCGATAAAGCCTGCCACAAACAGGTTGGCGGGATGGTCAAAGACCTCCTGCGGCGTGCCGATCTGCTGGATGAATCCATCCTTCATAATGACGATCCGGTCGCCCAGCGTCATAGCCTCGGTCTGGTCGTGGGTCACGTAAATAAATGTGGTGTCGATCCGCTGGCGCAGCTTGATGATCTCGGCGCGCATCTGGTTACGCAGCTTGGCGTCCAGATTGCTGAGAGGCTCGTCCATCAGGAACACAGCGGGGTCGCGGACGATGGCGCGGCCAATGGCCACACGCTGGCGCTGGCCGCCGGACAGGGCCTTGGGCTTGCGATCCAGATACTGGGTGATGTCAAGGATCTCCGCCGCCTGACGCACCTTCTTGTCGATCTCGTCCTTGGGGACCTTCTTCAGCTTCAGGGAGAAGGCCATGTTCTCATACACGGTCATGTGGGGATACAGGGCGTAGTTCTGGAACACCATGGCGATATCACGATCCTTGGGCTCCACATCGTTCATCAGCTTGTCGCCGATCCACAGCTCGCCGGAGCTGATGTCCTCCAGACCGGCGATCATGCGCAGGGTGGTGGACTTACCGCAGCCGGAGGGGCCTACCAGCACGATGAACTCCTTGTCGGCGATCTCCAGATTGAACTGCTGGACGGCCACAACGCCTTCCTCGGTGATCTGGAGATTGGTTTTCTTCTCCGGCTCCTCGCCCTTCTTGGCCTTTTTCTTCTTCTCGGTGTTGGGGTAGATCTTCTTCAGATCCTTCAATACGACCTTTGCCATCATTCGTTGACTGTAACTGTTCTGCCTCCGCAAGGAACAGTCTCGCAGCCGCCTTCCGGCGCACTGCCTTACGACAGGTCTCCACACTGCCGCACCGCCAGCCACAGCGGATCTTCCTCCTTTTGTAATTCAGACAATACGAAAAAATGTGGAGTCATATTGCCAAATGATTTTTATTCCATATACAGGCCGCCATTTACATTCATGTGATCGCCTGTTACATAATCAGATAGTTCACTGGCGTAAAACAATACAGCATTGGCAATATCCTCTGCCGTCCCGTATCGCCCCAGCGGAATATATGTTTTCGGATCAACTTTGGACCAGGACAGTGTTTTTCCCATTGGTGTCAAAATATTACCTGGACAAACCGCATTCGAGGTAATGTGATACTCTGCGCCCTTCAAGGCAAAGCACTTGCTTAAGTTGAGTATTCCGGCCTTGGCGCAGGCATAAGACGCGTCGCTGCTGCGGCCGCCGCGCAATGCGGCCAGCGAGGACATATGCACCATCTTGCCATAATTCTGCTCCTTCATAACGGCAAAAACCGCCTGAGTCACAAAGAACATCGACTTCAAATCGATATTCATCATACGGTCCCAGCTCTCATGCGTGATCTCTTCAATGGGCGTTGAGCCTGTGATCCCTGCAACATTTACAAGAATATCGATTTGACCGAAAATATTTCGGGCCGCCGCTACTTTTTCCTCAATGCGGTCAAAATCAGCTACATCAAATTCCAGCGGTATTGCCTCAAATCCCTGACTGTTCAGCTTTTCGGCGGCTATCGTTGCAGAAGACAGATCCAGATCGGCTAATATGACCTTTGCCCCATACTCTGCCAAACGGTGTGCGCTGGCCTCGCCAATTCCGCGTCCGCCGCCGGTCACGAGCGCGGCCTTGTCCTTCAATAACATCGTATTCACTCCAATCTTTTAAATCTCTGCGCAGCTCAGTCTGCTGCTTTAAAATCAAACAGAATCTTAAACGCCTTCGCCTCAGCTGTTTGGGTAAAGGCCTCCTCATACCGCTCCAACGGTAGCTTTTCAGAGATCAGAAGTCCGCAATCCAGTTTTCCCTCTTCCATCAGGCGCAGTGTTGTCATCCAGTCAGGCATAGTCTTTGCGTAGGAACCGACATATCGCAGCTCCTTTTTGATAACAGGTGAAATATCCGTCTCGTGCCGTCCGTGAGGGATAGCGACCTGCACAACCGTCCCGCACTTAGCCGTCAGCCGGAAGCACGTCTCCAGCCCGCCATAGCTGCCGGTACATTCCGCGGCAATATCCGCGCCATAGCCATCCGTCAATTCATAAAGGAGCGCCGGAAGATCGTCTTTCTCCGTATCGATGACATACGGAATCCGCAGTTGCCGGGCAAAATCCAGACGGCCCGCGTCACGGCTCAGTCCGGCCAGCACGACGGTGCATCCCATCGCCCGCGCCGCCATGGCGGCCGTAATGCCCATGATGCCAGGCCCCATGACCAGTACCACCTGTCCCAGCTGCGCATGAGCCATCTGCTCCATGGCATGTACGCCGCAGGCAATCACCTCCACCAACGTCCCCTCCTCAAAGGAGACAGCATCCGGCAAGTGTAGCACCATGCGAGCGGGAACCACCATAAACTCCGCCATCGCGCCGTTTTCCGCCGATCCGATGGAGCGGCGCTCCACACACATGTTGATCTGTCCCCGCCGGCAAAACCGGCATTTCCTGCACAGATAATAGTCGTTGGTCACGATCACCCGATCGCCGACCTGAAACTCCGTGATATCCGGCGCGACTTCTTCGATCACGCCGCTCATCTCGTGCCCCAGGATCACCGGCAGACAAAGCTTTTCACTGCCATTTTTCCAATATCCCACATCCGTAGAACATACCCCCGCAAAGCGGGTGCGAATCTTAACCATTCCCTCCGTCACCGGCGGTACAGGGAATTCGCGCAGCGCAAGCGCTCCGTTTTCTGTCAGACAAACACCTTTCAGTCCGTTTCACCCCTTATGTACCGATGCGCCAAAAGCGTCCAGCGCCGCCTCGCGGACCATTTCACACAGAGACGGATGGGCCACGATCATCTTTTCCCACTGCTCGGTCGTCAGTCCGTCGGCTACTGCAGAGGTTGCCATAGCGATCATCTCCGAGGAATTTTCGCCCACAATGGTAACACCCAGCGTCCGGGTTGTCGCCTTGTCGGCCACCACGAATACCGCACCGGAAGCGCCTTCCGCCAGCGCCATGCCGTTGGCGCCGTAGTCAAAGCTGCCCAGTACCGGCTCATAGCCCGCAGCCTTTGCGCTTTCGGTCGTCAGGCCGACGGAGGCAAAGCACGGGATCGTATAGGTACATACCGGCACAGGACTTGTGCCATAAGGCCTGTCCTCGCCCAGAATATCGGCCAGAGCCGCTTCTCCCTCGGCATAAGCAGCATGGGCCAGCTGATAGCCGCCCACCACGTCACCGATGGCATAAACACCGGGCAGGTTCGTGCGCTGGTGATCATCCACCACGATGCACTTCTTCTCATCCAGCCGCAGGCCCAGCGCTTCGGCATCGATACCGGCGAGATTCGTCTTGCGGCCCGCCGCCATCAGCACCTGCTCACAGGCGGTGGACTGCTCGTCGCCATCCACCTCGTAAACGGCCCGCAGCAGGCCGCCGTTCTTCTCAATGCGCAGCATTTTTGCACCAGTCTTTAAGACGATTCCCTGCTTTTTCAGGTCGTTGACCAGGATGCGCACCGCTTCCTTCTGCTCGCGGGGCATCAGCTCCGGCATCATCTCCACCACCGTCACCTCGGTGCCGTAAGCGGCAAAGGCGCAGGCCAGCTCCAGACCGATCACGCCGCCGCCCATCACCACCATGCTACGGGGCAGACTGGGCAGATTTAGTGCGCCGGTGGAGTCGATGCAATACTCGTGGCCCGGCACCGGGATCATCATGGGAACGCTGCCGGTGGCGATCACCACATACTTTCCCTGATATTCCTTGCCGTTGCAGGTCACCACGCGATTCTTTTGCAGCACCGCTTCACCCTCGATGACCACCGCGCCCGCCTTTTTCAGCAGGAATTTCACGCCGCTCACCAGCTTTCCGGTGACCTCGCCCTTGCCCTTCTGGATCTGCTTGAAGCTAAAGCTCCCGGCGTCGCGGAAGATGTCCTTCTTCACCAGTGCGCGGACCTTCTCCATGGCGTTGGCCTTGTCCACCAGATACTTGGTGGGGATACAGCCCACGTTCAGGCAGGTGCCGCCCAGATGCTCTTTCTCAAACAAGGCAACGCTAAGTCCTTTTTTCGCGGCCGCGATACCCAGCGAATAACCGCCGGGGCCGCCGCCGATCACTAATACATCATACTGTTCCATGCTCTCTCACCTCCGTTAATACAGCATCAGAGCGGGATCTTCCATCAGCGTTTTCAGCTCCTGCAGGAACTGCGCACCGTAAGCGCCGTCAATGATACGATGGTCGAAAGAGCCTGTTACCGTCATCATGTTGGCGGGAACGAACTTCTCGCCGTCCCATTCGGGCTTGACCTTGATGGAGCCGACGGCCAGAATGCAGCTCTCCGGCGGGTTGTCGATGGCGATGAACTGCTCTACATCATACATACCCAGATTGGAGATGGTGATGCTGCCGCAGCCCATATCGTCCGGAAACAACTTGTTGTCCCGCGCCTTTGCGATCTGCGCCTTGTAATCCGCAGCGATCTCCGCCAGGCCCTTGCCGTCGATATTTCTGACCACTGGCACCACCAGCGCACCGTCCAGCGCCACAGCCAGCCCTACGTTCGTATGCCGGTACACACGCACCTCGCCGTTCTCATAGCGGGCATTGACCAGCGGGAACTTCCGGGACGCCACGGCGATAGCCTTGGCCATCATATCGTTATAGGACAGCTTGACGCCCTTCTTTTCCTTATAGGTATCCCGCAGCGCCATGCAGGCATCCATCTTGATGGCGGTGGTGCACTGCCAGCAGGGGATCTCGCTGAGGGATTCCTTCATGCGCTTGCCGATGATCTGCCGCATGCGGCTCATCGGCAGCACTTCATACTCCGCTTCGGCAGGCGCCGTCTCTGCGGGTGCAGCAGCAGCTGGTACATAGCCCTCCACATCCCGCCGTGTAACGAACTGTCCGTTGGCTGCGGTCACATCCCGGATATCGATGCCGCGCTCCTTCGCCATGAGCTTGGCGTTGGGCATGGCGGGATAGTCGGGGTGGCTCGCGGACGCGGCGGCAGGAGCCGCAGCTGAGACGGCATGACGGACGCTCTGCCCCTTGATGATGGGCAGATACTCATCCTGCTCGGTCACCTCAGCAGGTGCGGCAGCAGGAACCGCAGCGGGAGCATCCGCGCCGCCGCGGACATACTTCGCTGCATCGGCGGCCTTGCCCACAATGGCAAGAACTGTGCCAGCAGTCACTTTGTCGCCTTCGCTTACCAGAATATCAAACACCTGACCGGCAGCAAAGCTTTCCACCGGCAGCGTGGCTTTATCCGTCTCCGCTTCACACAGCACATCGCCGCGCTTAACGGTATCGCCGACCTTCACATTGACGCTGACGATCGTGGCCTCATCTGTCGTCTGGCCCGCCGCTGGCATCTTGATCTCTGTTCCCACGGCAGCAGACGTATGCGCCGCCGCAGCGGGGGCAGATGTCTCCGGCGCGGCAGGCTTCTCCGCAGGAGCCTCCGTGGGCGCGGCATCATATGCTTCGCCGGCTTTTCCGACGACCACCAGTACCGTGCCCGCCGTAACCGTATCGCCTTCACTTACCTTTACCGCCAGCACGGTGCCCGCCGCAAAGCTCTCCACCGGCAGAATGGCCTTATCGGTCTCCGCTTCGCACAGCACATCTCCGCGTTTGACGGTATCGCCCGGCTTGACATTGACGGATACGATGCTGGCCTCATCTGTCGTCTGACCGGCACTGGGCATTTTGATCTCAGTCATAGCATTCTCCTTATCCGTCTTACATCTTTGCCAGTTTGCGGGCCGCCTCCGTGATGCGCTCCACAGAGGGGATCACAAAGCTCTCAAGCTTCGGAGAGAAGGGCGTGGGGGTATCCGGCGCTGCGATGCGGACAACAGGCGCATCCAGAGACATGATCGCATGCTCCGCCACATAAGAAGCCAGCTGCGCACCCCAGCCGCCGGTATAGGTGTCCTCATGGACGATCATCAGCTTACCGGTTTTCTCGATGGATTTCAGCACCGTATTGTAATCGAATGGGACCAGCGTGCGCGGATCGATGATCTCGCAGCTGATGCCCTCCTTCTCCAGGATCTCAGCCGCCTGCATGGCCTTATACCACATCAGCATATTGGCCACGATGGTCACATCCTTGCCCTCGCGGCGGATCGCCGCCTGACCAAAGGGGATCGTGTAGTCCTCGTCCGGCACTTCGCCCATGGTGCTCAGCTGTCCGGCTTCTTTGCGCTTTCCGCCATACAGTAACTTGTGCTCAAAGACCAGTACCGGGTTGTCATCACGGATCGCCTGCTTCATCAGGCCCTTGGCATCATACGCCGTAGAGGGGCAGATCACCTTCAATCCGGGGCAGTGAATGAAATAGCTTTCCAGAGACTGGGCGTGCTGTGCGCCGCGGTTGGTCGCGCCGCAGGGCGCACGCATGACCATGGGAACATGCACCGTACCGCCGGACATATAGCACATCTTGGCAGCCTGATTCACCAGCTGATCCATCATGCAAAACAGGAAGTCACCATATTGCAGATCGGCTACCGGGCGCATACCGTTCATGGCGGCGCCTACGCAGACACCGGAGATCAGGATCTCGGAGATGGGCGTATTGATGCAGCGGATCTTGCCGATATCCTGCCCCTTCAGCTCAAAGCCCTCCTCCTTCGCCACACGGACGTTGGCTCCGAACTCGTCTCCGATCCCCTTCGTTACGGTAAACGCACCGCCCATACCGCCGGGGATATCCTCATCCTCACCCAGCACAAATACACTGGGATCTCTGCGCATTTCCTCGGCAATGGCACTTTTATAAGCGTCTGCGATCGACATCATCGTCATAGTTTTCAACCCTCCCAAAATACATTGTGCAGCGCGGACTCATTCTCAGGCAGCGGAGCCGTTTTTGCGTATTCCACCGCGTCTTCGATCTCAGCCTCCACCTTTTCCTCCAGCACCTTTAGCTCCGCTTCTGTGATAACGCCCTCCGCAAGGATACGCTCGCGGAACATCTTGACCGGGTCGTGCTCCTGGATCCAGTGCTTTTCCTCGTCCTTGGGCCGGTAGCCGCAGGCATCGTTGCGGGAATGTCCGCCGTGACGGTATGTCTTGAGCTCCAGGATCGTCGGGCCTTCTCCCGCGCGAGCGCGGGCAATGGCGCGGCTCGCCGCTTCGTTGACAGCCAGCACATCGTTGCCGTCCACCACCTCACTGGGAATCCCATACACAGCCGCACGGTCAGCCGCCACATTTTCCTGACAACAGGTCAGAGAGATAGACGTATTGGCGGAGTACCCGTTGTTTTCGCAGACGTAGATCACCGGCAGCTTCCACAAGCCCGCCGCGTTCATGGTCTCGTGATAGGAGCCCTCATTGGATGCGCCGTCGCCGAAGAAACAGACCACCACATTATCCTCGCCGCGCATTTTAAATGCCAGCGCCGCGCCTGCGGCAATGGGCAGATTGCCGCCCACGATTGCATTGGCCGTCATGGCGCCCACGGAAATATCACCCGTGTGCATGGCGCCGCCGATACCCTTGCAGCAGCCCTCCGCCGCGCCGAACATCTCGCACATCATCGCTTTGACCGAAATGCCCTTTGCGATGTCATGTCCGGCAGGACGGTGCGTGGATGCCATCCAGTCTGTTTTTCTCAGGTCGTACAGCATGCCTACCGCACTGGCTTCCTCACCGGTGGATTGATGTATCGTACCGGGCATAATGCCCTCCAGAAACAGGTAATAAATGCTCTCCTCATATTTGCGGATGCGATACATCATTTCATACATACCGAGCGCTTTCTCTTTTTCCGGAAATTTGCTCATAACACTCAATCTCCTAACTACAGATTATCTATATGTATCGAACGCCCTGCTTGACGGGCAAGTTCGATTTACACGCTTTGTAATGTTGCCGCTTCGTTGATGCTGTCGGTTAGACTATATAATTTCCTTTTTATCCATACTCCAGATATCTTCGTTGCTTGCTTCAGTATTTCAGAAGGGTGCCAGTAAAACCGGCACCCTTCTGCTTATCCGTACCGGGTTAGTTGGACAAGTTGTACATCTCGATCTCTTCGTTAACAGCCTTAACAAAATGCTCGGTTGCCTGAGCTGGCGTATAAGATGCATCGTTGTAGATGTTGAACATCTCCGCCTTGACAAGCTCACGCCACTTGGTAAAGAGGCCCAGCAGCGCACCGGAGCTGGTGCTCTCACCAAATTCGGCGATGGCGGTCTCCAAATCCGGGCAAACCTCGCTCATATATTCCTTATACTGATCGCTGTTCGTGGCAGAGTTGGTCAAGGGCACATAACCGGTGGCGGTAGCCCACACCAGCTGCATATCCTCGTGCATGCAGAACTTTACAAATTCCCAAGCGCCATTAGCGCGGGCCTCGTCGCCATTGTCCACGATCCATGTGGAGCAGCCGCCGGCGATCTGACCGCCCGTGGCATTGGCGGAAGCGGGAGAGTTGACAAATCCGACCTTATACTTACCCTCTGCGCCGGAATAGAAGCTGCCGATGTAAGAGGAAGTCCGATACAGGAAACCCAGTTCGCCGCTAATCAGCAGAGATTTATAATCGCCATCACTGGTAAAGTCTGTATTAAAATACTTGGACTCGCCGGCCCGTTTAACGATATCAAAGTAAAATTCGCCAATACCGTTCTCGTCTACGACAGCCTTAGTCGCTCTGCCGGAGTGTCCGTTGTCATTATCGACAATGTCCTTGCCTTCCATTGCCGCCACGAACTCCAGCTCAAAGCCGGACGGGGCGATGGCACCGCCATAAGTGCAGACACCGGAATCCACCAGCTTTTGAGCGGCTTCAAACACGCCGTCCCAAGACTTCAGCAGCGCGGGATCCACGCCGGCCTGTTCAAACAGATCAGCATTGTATACGATACCGACCAGCGAAGAGCCCATCGGCAATGCGTAGAACTTTCCGTCGATCGTGTAGGAGCGAACCAGACCTTCGGATAGATCGGAAATATCAAAGTTGTCACGGTCAATAAAGTCCTGCAGCGGGATCGCTGTACCGCTGTCGATCATGTACTGCATCTGCTCGATCTGGCACATAAACAGGTCCGGACCTGCGCCTGCAGGCGTGCTCTTGTACTTCGTAAAAGCATCGCCATACTCGCCCTGATAGACCAACTCCAGCTCGTAGTCGGACTGCGATTTGTTGAACGCATCCGCGATTTCCTGCAGCGCCTCACCGTTTGTGCCGGAATTGGAATGCCACATGGTAATTTTCACGGGACCGTTCGTGTTTTCTTCGCCGTTCTGTGCAGGTGTATTTCCACACCCCATCAGCATTGTGGCCAACATGGCCAGGCTCAGAAGAAGGCATACGATTTTCTTCATGTTTTTCTTCCTTTCTCTTTTTGTTTTTAATAAGCAGCAGGTCTGCCTATCATACCATTTAAATATGCTGTCAGTCTTAACCCTTGACCGCACCGGCCGTCATGCCTTTGACAAGGTATTTTTGACCCAGAATAAATACCAGAACCGTGGGAATAAGGATCATGATCGCTCCGGCCAGCACCAAGCCGTAGTCCGCCGCTTCGTTATCCTTGAGCATACTGATGCCGATCTGGACCGTCCGCATTTTATCATCATTTGTAACCAGCAACGGCCAAAAATAATGGTTGTATGTAAGAACAAACGTATAGACGGACAAAGACGCAATACTGGGCAGCGACAGCGGTCCAGCCACCCGGAATAGAAACTGAATATCACCGCAGCCGTCAATTGTCGCGGCTTCCTTCAGTTCTTTGGGAAGCGTCATATAGAATTGCCTCATCAGGAACACACCCATACCCGTGATCAGATAGGGAGCCGCGATTCCTATGTAGGTATCTGTGAGGTTCATCTGATGGATCGTCAGGTAATTGCTGATGATCGTAGTCTCGGGCGGGATCATGATCGTCGCCAGAACTAATGTGAACAGCCATTTCTTGCCCTTGAATTTAAAGAAGGTAAACGCATATGCCGCAAGGCTTGAAAACAGCACCTGCGTAAAAATGACGATGGCGCAGAGAATCAGCGAGTTGAGCAAATACCGAAAGAGCGGCGCGATCTCAAGCGCTTTAATGTAATTGCGCAGTGTCCATTGACGCGGGATCAGGGTCGGCGGAAAAGCGTTGATTTGACTTTGCGGCATAAAACTCAGCAGCAGGCAATAGATCAGCGGGGAAATCACAAGCAATCCTGCCAAAAGCTTTAATGCGAAAATCACAACGGCTTTTACTTTTTTCTTTTTCTTCAGATCCATCAATAGTTCACCTTCCCTTCAAAGAGGAATTCGATCCTGGTAATCAGGAAAATAATCAAAAACAGAATCACCGACATGGTGCAGGCGGTTTCCCATCTGGCATCCAGAAATGCTGTCCGGTATAGAGAAAACACGAGTGTTTCCGTTTGATAAGACGGTCCGCCGTCTGTCAATAGCTTGATTTGCGCAAATGTCTGAAAGGACTGGATCGTATCAAAGAAGATCACGAAGAAAATCTGCGGCGAGGCCACCGGAACGATCACATGTATGACTCGGCGGAAATAGTTTGCGCCATCAAGGGAAGCGCTTTCCAGCAGCTCCGCGGGCACATTTCTGAAGCCTGTCAGCAGGAAAATGAATGTCGTACCGGTAATGCACCAGACTGTCACCATGGCGACCGAGATCAGTGCGATCTTGGGATCTGACAGCCAATTGTTGTGAGTGCGCAGGATATGATTTAAAATGCCGGTCGCGGGGTTAAGGATCATAAACCATATGGCGGCCGCAGGCGCGGAGGCCACAGCTAACGGCATGGAATACATCACTTCGTAGATCCGGCTTCCGCGCAACTGATTCGACGCCATCAGAGCCAGCACAAAACCGATCAAGAAGGAGGGGACGCCTACCAAAACCGCAAACTTGAAGCTGACAAGAATACTCCTCCAGAATGATTCGGATTTGAACAGCCGCAGATAATTATTTAGGCCAAAAAAGCGGGTTACTTCTCCGCGAGCGTTCGTCAATGTAAATGAGAGATACAGTGTCTTGATAAATGGGTATATCACAAACATGCAGAACAAAAAGACCGCAGGCAGCAGCAGAATGTAGGGCGTGATAGGATTTTTCTTGATTTTTCTCAGCGGTATCTCGTCTGGTTGTTTGTTTTTCAATAGCTTAGTCAAAGCGCATCTACCCCTTTCATTTAAAACGTCTTTGGTATGCCATGCGGTTTTTCTTACGCCAGGATCGGCTCCGGCAGCGCCGGCACATCCATATTCAGCAGCAGAAATTTCGGAGCGCCCTGTTTCCGATCTGCTCTGAACCGGTGTGCTACGGCCTCGTCCTCTGGTGTCACGGGCATCGGAATCGCAAGCGTATGCTTGTCTCGGAATCTGAATGTATGGATTGCATACCCCAGCAGTTGGTCGGAATAGCCTTTACCCTGCAATTCCGGCAGAATACAGTGGCGTTTCAGTATCCCTGTGTCTCCTGCCGCTGTTTCGCGGTCTTCGTCAAGTTCGACAAATCCGCACCGCTTGCCGCGCAGTACAGAAAACGCAATATTGCCGCGTTTCTGACTGCCGCGCAATACAGCCTCCTCTTTGCAAGACGCTTCATCAAACGCCTCATTGTGCTCAGCCGCGTACTGGCGGCGGAAGTTCAGATAGTCTTGCATATCCGCCGCGCTCTCCGGATCGAATGGCTCCATGTGCATATTGACGTCCGCACCGGCCACACCGCTCCAGGCTCGCTGGAATCCCGGCGGCAGATGATCGCTGTCGCCCATCCGCAGAATTTTGACCGTGCCATCGGAGGCGACCTCCAGTTCGTTTATGGAAGTATTGTCTCCGTGTCCGTATTGCTTTACCTCTGACATGGGCTGTCCGTCCAACCTGCACAGCATTGCCTTGATCGTGCAGGAATGGCTTACCACCAGCGCGGCGCCGTCGCCTACCTCGGCGGCGATTCGGCGGATCCCCTCAATTCCTCTCTCCGCGGCCTGTTGAAAAGTTGTTCCGCCCGGAGTGACTAAATTCCACGGGGTGGTTTCCCACACGGCGTGTTCTTTCGGATATAGAACTGGAATATCGCCCCAGGCCATATCCTCCCACACACCTGTTGTAATCTCTCGCAGCAGCATTCGGAGGCGAATCGGCAGGTTTCTTTCATCTGCGATCGGCTTAGCGGTCACATAGGATCGATATGTATCGCTGGAATAGACCGCGTCTAAATGGATTCCCGAAAATCTTTGCCGCAAATATTCGCTTTGCTGATATCCTTTTTCTGTTACCAGCCCGTTGAACTGCGCCTGTGCACGTCTGCAGGCGTTTCCCTCGGACTCACAATGACGCACCAAATATATTTTAACCATTATGAATTTCTCCCACCATATTTTGCAAATATTATTACTAATATTATGTGTAACACAGGCTTTTTATAGCTTTAGTATACTATTGTTTTTGTTGTTGTCAACATGATTTGCGCTTATTGTAAGCAGAAAACTGCCATAAACACAAATTTTTCTACTTTGCACAATCCAATATTCGTCATTTTTGTGCATATTTTCTTTAGTAATTTTATTAATATTTTGAGATGCTTTTTGAAAATCTTATAATTTTCTCACTTTTTTCTTCACTAATAAATATTGATATGATATACTGTTACTACAAAGGAACTCACAACATTGGAGGTTATTATGCGAACAAAAGGTGTGACTATGCAGGACATCGCCAAAGCGGCAGGCGTTTCCCAATCGACCGTATCCATGATCCTTAACGGAAAATCTTCCTCTTTTCCTCAGACAACGATCGAAAAAGTACTTTCGACCGCAGCAAACATGAATTATGCTTTCCGGGGAGCGCCGTCTTCCAGCAACACGGTTCTGGTGATTGCCACACAGCTGACGAATCCTTTTTATACTGCGATCATTCAAGGAA
>ERZ808267.400-NODE-400-length-13330-cov-2.742524_pt1 | contig 13330 bp, 9 predicted proteins | sample MGYA00521241_ERZ808267 | MGnify/ENA primary metagenome ERZ808267 (study PRJEB31516, sample SAMN03275592) | gut metagenome | biome: mammalia-associated habitat; material: feces | host: Papio cynocephalus | place: Kenya | collected 2012-07-19 ... | reverse complement strand
TAAAATTTTCATCATTCTTCCCCTTTTGAAAATAAAACTCCTATGATAATTTTACCATAAAATCGCACAATTTACAATTAATTTGAGCCAAAAAACTCCCCTAATAAAAGAAAAAACAGCCTATTTAGGCTGCTTTGTGTTCTTTTTCTTTCCCTTTCTCTAAAACAAGCACTTGTTTACCGTCATAGTAACCACATTTCTTACATACACGGTGAGCCAATTTTGGCTCATGACAACGAGGACATTCTACGATTGCAGGAGCACTCACTTTCCAACATGAAGCTCTGCGAGAACGCTGTCTTGCCTTAGAGGTCTTTGATTTAGGAACTGCCATTTAGTTAGACCTCCATATTAATATAAAACTTATATGTACGAGTTCTATTATATATCATTTTGAGCGAGTTGTCAACCGCAAACGGTAAAAATTTTTTGATTTAGTAAAAATAGTTTGATTTGGAGCAATTTTGTGGTATACTTTGTCCATAATAAATATTGATGAGGTCTAAAATGAAATTTTGTGCAATAATTTGTGAATACAACCCTTTCCACAATGGGCATTACTACCAAATCCAAGAGAGCCTAAAACAGAGCGGTTGCGATGGAATTTTGTGTATTATGGGCGGCAATTTTAGCCAGCGTGGCGAACCAGCGATACTTGACAAACTCAATCGTGCAGAGATGGCAATTGCGGGAGGAGCGGCGGCTGTTGTGCAAATTCCGACATACTTTTGTACGGCAACTGCGGAAATTTTTGCACAAGCGTCAATCAAGATTGCCACAAGTTTCGCTAACGTTACCCACATTTCATTCGGCAGCGAATGTGGTGATATTCGTAGCCTAACAGAACTGGCGCGCTTCCTAAACAAAGAGCCAGAGTTTTATAAATCTCGTATTCGCCGCAACCTCAATGACGGCTACTCTTTGGGTAAAGCGAAGACACACGCTCTGCAAGAATGTATCAATGAGGGATTCGTAAAGTTCACCTCACCCGAGGTCGTAGAGAAACTCCTCGACTCGCCAAACAATATCCTCGCTATTGAGTACCTAAGGGTGCTACTTAATTCAGACAGAAAGGATATCACTCCAATTACCATAAAAAGAATTGATGACTCTGATGATATAAACATAAACTACGGTCTCACCACTGCCACTGCAATCCGAACCAGCGTATACAAGAGTAAAAGAATCGGCAATATCAGCAAATATATCCCGTCCGCTCCGTACAAGATTTTTTCTAGAACTATCCGAGCAATCGGCTTGCCTGATATGGATATTTGGGGCGATTTGGCTCTATACCGATTCAGGACAGGCAGTCCAAACGAATTGAAGCAAAACTTTGACGTGTGTGAGGGCATTGAAAACAAACTCATCACTTGTGCCAGAGAGAATGTAGAATACAAGAATTTCCTAGAATCTTGCGTTTCTCGTAGGTTCACAATGGCGAGAATACAACGAATTACCACAGCCTGCCTACTATCGCTGCGTAACGAGTACACCCGCCACATTTACGAAATCGACCACCTACCATACATTAAACTACTAGCAGCGAAACAAAAACCCGAAGTTTTGGCAAGCCTAAACGAGTGTAACACAATTCTAGTTTCTCGCAAACAAGACGCCTTGCTCGCTATCAAAGACCCGTTTGCTCAAATTCTGATGTATGCCGAGGACAAGGCAAACAACCTCTACTCTCTACTCCTTGACCTCAACAAAGACCAGCAAAAAGCATACACGATTAGCGACATTTACCAGAAACCAATCTTTGTAAAATGAAAAATGACCGCATAGGTCATTTTATTTTATCTCGATACTAGCGAGAGCGGAAATATCCAACCCGCTAGGGTCTTGCGTAAGCATTTGATAATAAGCGACCGAACCAATCATCGCTGCATTGTCGGTACAAAATTCCAAAGGCGGAAAGTATAGGCTAATGCCATTTTTCTCGCACAACTCAGAGAGAGTCCTCCTCAAACAACTATTAGCAGCGACACCACCTGCCATAACGAGTTTTTTCTGACCGAAACAAACACATGCACGAACAGTCTTGGTAGCTATCATATCGACAGCCTGTTGCTGAAAAGAGGCAGCAATCTGCGGCACATCAATCTTCTCACCATTCTGCTCTAACTTGTGGACATAGTTTATAACTGCCGTCTTTAGCCCACTATAACTCACATCGTAATCGTCATGAGCATTTTCGACCTTAATAAACTTGATTTTGGGTTCTACCCCTTGCGAAATTCGGTCAATCTTGACCCCACCAGGATATTCCAGCCCCAAAACTCTCGCCACCTTGTCAAAAGCCTCGCCGATAGCATCATCTTGTGTCGAGCCAATCTTACATAGCGTGTTGTAGTCATCAACATTAACGATAGCAGTATGCCCTCCGCTCGTGATTAAGCACATAAAGGGCGGAGTGAGTTCGGGAAACGCAATATAATTAGCCGCAATATGCCCCTTGATATGATTTACGGCAATGAGCGGCTTGTCCAAAGCATATGCCAATGCCTTTGCCGTAGTTAGCCCCACAAGCAACGCTCCGACCAGTCCTGCCCCCTGCGTTACACCGATACAATCAATGTCAGCCCAAGTTAGTTTCGCACTACTCAAAGCCTGCTCAACTAGCGGAATAATATTAAGTATATGGTTTCGGCTAGCAATTTCAGGTACGACCCCACCGAAATGCCGATGAATATCAATTTGACTAGAAATAATATTTGACAAAACTTTTCGCCCATTTTGAACAACGGCAACACTTGTTTCATCGCAACTACTCTCGATAGCCAAAATCGTTACAATCTTTTTCTTGCGAATTTCGGCGACTTTTTGCCTCATTCTTGATAAATAATCACTCATATTCGACCTCTAAATCTTCTTTTCCATCTTGAAACTACAAGGCTCTAATCCCAATTTTTTATAAAACTCAAATGCCGCAACATTAGGCGCCCAAACATTGAGTTGAATACTGCTCACATCATTTTCCTTTGCAAATTCCTCAACATTCGCCATTAGTTTGGTAGCGATACCTAGTTTACGATATTGCGGCATAACATATATCGACTCAATATATGCGTAAATTTGGTTAAATCGGTTCGCTGATATGTAGGCAAAAACCTCACCAACAGCCTGACCATCTACCTCCGCTACAAGCCATATTTTATCATCGTCAACTACTTCATTTTCAAAATTCTCGACATCATAATCTCTATACGCCTCACAAATCATTTGCGGCATTAATTTTTTGTGATATTCAAACAGCTCTTTTGCAAACGAGTTTATAATTTCATAATCATCTTTTGTTGCCTCACGAATTGTAACTTTATCCATAACCTATTGCCCACCTTTTTTGAGGTATTCCATAATAAAATCGAGGATATTACCATCCATAACCGACTCAACATTACTAGTTTCGTAATCCGTCCTATGATCTTTTACCATAGTGTATGGGCAAAACACATAACTGCGAATTTGACTACCCCATTCGATTTTTTTGAGTCCACCTTGGACTTCCTTGATATTTTTTTGGCGTTCTTCTTCATACAAGACCGCCAATTTTGCCCGCAAAACTTTGAGCGCAGATTCCCTATTCTGAATTTGGCTGCGCTCATTCTGGCATTGCACCACAATTCCAGTGGGAATATGACGAATACGCACCGCCGAGTCCGTAGTATTTACGCCTTGACCACCGCAACCGCCACTATGGTATGTATCAATTTTTAGGTCGCTATCCTTGATTTCGATTTCGCCCTCATCTTCTATTTGAGGCATAATTTCCACTGACGCAAAACTGGTATGCCTACGAGCGTTGCTATCAAATGGCGAAATTCGCACCAACCTGTGTACACCCTTTTCCGCTTTCAAAAATCCGTACGCACTATCGCCATCAATCTTGATAGTAGCGCCCTTGATTCCCGCACCATCGCCAACGGTATAGTCGAGAACAGAGGTTGTATAACCCTGCTTTTCACAAAACTTCGTATACATTCGCAAGAGCATTTCAGCCCAGTCTTGAGCCTCCGTACCGCCCGCACCAGCTTGAATAGTGAGAATAGCCCCGAGCCTATCATACTTGCCTTTGAGCAGACAATTTAGATGAAAAGTCTCCGTTTTGACATACAACTCCTCGACCTCTTTTTGAGTGTCCGCTAGCAGCGCTTGCTCGTCCTCGCTTAATTCCCCGATAAAATCATTCAATTCTGCATAGTGCCTAGAAATATCCTTGATTAATTCAATTTTTTGGGATAGACTAGCCAGTTTTTTGCCGACACTTTCCACTCTCTTACGGTCATTATAAAAGTCAGGCTCAGCCTGCTCCGAGTGCAGTTTTTCACTCTCCTGTTCCAAGTTCTCAATAGGAAAAAATACTTGAATATCTTCAAGCATTTTCCCGATTTCATTTAATTTTTGTTTTATTTCATCAACAGATATCACAACAAAAACTCCAAATTAATCTTCCAAATTTTTGCCACAGCAGTTCTTGTACTTTCTGCCACTACCGCATGGGCAAGGGTCATTTCTACCAACCTTGCTAGACTTCGCTTGCGACTTGCTACCCGAGTCATTGGTTACCAAGTCCATCTGCTTTTGCTTCTGCACTGGCGCAGGCCCACCACGCACAATAATGTTTAGCAAAATCGTACTGGTTTTTTCACGGATATTGCCTACCATTTCGTCAAACATCTTGAAACCCTCTCTCTTGAACGCAACAATAGGGTCTTGTCTACCGTAACTCTGTACCAAGATTTCGTGGCTCAAAGTACTCATAGCGTCAATATGCTCCATCCACGCCTTGTCAACCATATCGAGTAGGATTGAACGCTCGATTTCCACAAAAGGAATACCCAGTTCCTCAACCTCTTTCTTCTTTGCCTCGTACCTAGCCCTTACATCGTCCAAAATCGTCTGATACAACTCGTCATACTCGGTATCTTCTAGCATTTCTTCCGTTACAAAATTAGTACCCTTTGGATACAATTTGTCCTCCAAAGAACGGTTGATTTCCGCCAAATCCCATTCTATGCTAGGCTTGTCAACGTCTACACTGTTACCCAAAGCCTCATTGATAACATCTGGGAACATTTCCAAAATTTGATTGTGAACATCTTCGCCATCCAAAATTTTGTTTCTTTCTGAATAAATAATGTTACGCTGCTTGTTGATAACCTCGTCCAATTCCAAGACATTTCGTCTACCAGCATAGTTGCGTGCCTCAACTTTCTTCTGCGCACGCTCAATCTGCTTTGACAAAATCTTCATCTGGAACGGAGTATCCTCATCAATCTTGAAGAAATTGCTAATAGCCTTTAACCTGTCGCCACCAAAGATACGAACCAAATCATCTTCTAGTGAGATATAGAACACACTCCGCCCTGGGTCGCCTTGACGACCAGAACGACCACGCAACTGGTTATCAATACGCCTTGATTCATGACGCTCTGTACCGATTACCAAAAGACCGCCGAGTTCAATAACTTTTGCTTTCTCGGCGTCAGTTTCAGCCTTATACTTCTGCAAAAATTTGTCATAATTCTCTTTTGCTTCTAGCACTTTCTCATCCTCACTAGGCAAGAATGAGGTTGCTTGGTCAATTATGTCTTGGGTATAGCCCATCTTGTATAATTGCGCTTTCGCCAAATATTCAGGGTTACCACCGAGCAGAATATCAGTACCACGACCAGCCATATTTGTAGCAATGGTTACAGTCTTGTATCGACCTGCTTGGGCTACAATTTCCGCCTCGTGAGCGTGGTTCTTTGCGTTCAAAACTTTGTGTGGAATCCCCTCAGTCTGCAACATTTTGCTCAATTCCTCACTGCGGTCAATCGTAACAGTACCAACCAAAACTGGTTGACCAGTCTCATATGCCGCCTTGATTCTCTCTACAACTGCACGGAATTTACCCGCAATAGACGAGTAAATTATATCTGGCTCATCAATTCTAATCATAGGCAAGTTTGTAGGAATTGTAACAATATCCAAGTTATAAATCTTGTTAAACTCGGTCTCCTCGGTCTTGGCCGTACCAGTCATACCACTGAGTTTCTTGTACATTTTGAAGAAGTTTTGGAGAGTGATAGTAGCAACAGTCAACAATTCGTCCTTGACCTGCAACCCCTCTTTTGCCTCAATAGCCTGATGCAAACCGTTACTATATCTACGCCCCTCCATAATACGACCTGTGAATTGGTCAACAATCAAAACCTTGCCATCACGAACGATATAGTCGCTCTCGGCTTTCATAATAAAGTTCGCTCTCAAAGCGTTCAAGATGTGCTGGTTAAGCTCCACGTTATTTGCATCACTCAAACTCTCAACGCCGTAAAAACGCTCTGCCTTGTCCGTACCTTCTTCTGTAAGGTGAACAGCCTTTTTCTCCTCATCAACAGTGTAATCTTCATCACGCTTTAAGTTACGAATAAAACGCTGTGCCTTGACATATTGGTCGCTAGACTTGAACCCACGACCGCTGATAATCAACGGGTTGCGTGCCTCATCAATAAGGATACTATCCACCTCATCGACTATGGCAAAATTGTAGCCTCTGCACATTCTGTCTTGCGCTCTACGCACCAAGTTATCTCTCAAATAGTCAAAAGCCAACTCGTTGTTTGTACTATATGTAATGTCGCAAGCGTAGGCCTTTTTCTTTTGCTCGGGCGTCATATTGCTGAAACTACAGCCAACTGTCAGTCCCAAGAAACGGTAAACTTTACCCATTATCTCCGCACCAACGCCTGACAAATACTCGTTGACAGTAACGACATGCACACCCTTACCTGTCAAAGCATTTAGGTACGCTGGCAAGGTAGCAACGATTGTCTTACCTTCACCAGTCATCATCTCTGCGATACGACCTTGGTGCAATACGATACCACCGACCAATTGATAGTGAAAGTGGCGCATATTCAGTACCCTAGTACTAGCCTCACGAACAACCGCAAAAGCATCGTAGAGAATGTCATCTAGAGTTTCTCCATTATTTAATCTCTCCTTTAACACTGCTGTCTGCCCACGCAAAGTGTCATTATCCATTGCAGCATATTTGTCAGCCAAAGCCTCAATTTTTGCAACCATTTTTTCTAGCTTATCCAGATTTCTCTTGTTATCTGATGCAAACAGGTTAAAAAACTTCATTATTAATCTCCCTAAATATAGTTAATACGATTATATACCAAAATATCAAATTTGAAAAGTCATTTGACCGAATTTATTATAGATTTGATATTATCCAAGTTATTTTGAGTCGGAATCTTGGGTCTACCATGTGCAATCGTCAGTACAAACACACGATTTGCGTGTGCCTTTTTGAGTGCTGCCGCACAAGCAGAAGCCGTAGCACCCGTAGTCATAACATCATCAATAATCAAAACATTATGATTTTTGACGAAATATTTATCCGTTACCTTAAAGGCGTTTTGAATATTCTTCTGCCTCTCACGCATTGACAATTCTTTCTGCTCCTCGGTATCCTTAATCTTTACCAAAACCTCGGTATTGATAGGTAATTTTGTCGATTCGCAAAATTCCTCCGCCAAAAGTTCCGCTTGGTTATAACCTCTTTCCTTTCTACGAGCAGCAGTCATTGGTACAGGCACGACAACATCGACCTGCCAATTTAATTCCTTATACAACTCGCCCAAACACCTACCCAAAGTCCTAGAAATATATGGCTTGTTGCTGAATTTGAGTCCAGCGATTAGTTTCTCCACTTCGCCCTCATAAACGAAAACGCTACGACCCAAGTCAAATTCTCTATCATTGTCCTTACAGTTAAAGCAGTATTTCGCCTCGCCCACGACAGGAGCGCCACAACACGCACAGCACTCGTTCTCCGAAATGTAATTCAACTTACATTTACACCTATCGCAAATTTCGATTTCACGAACCTCGGGCAAATCATCGCCACAAATAATGCACTTTATCCTAGCAGGAAAGAACATATTATGGATTTTTTGGTACAACGCCCCAAAGAAACTATCTCTTTTCCTCTTTTGAGTGGAGGCAAGCTCGATGTGGGATTCGGTCGCTAAACTTTTGTTACTCGCCATTTAGCACCTCCATATTGTGTGCCTGCTTTTCTAGGAAAATCCCCAGCGCACTGAAACGCTTGGCAGTGTAGTTGTTCCCGACCATTATATGTAGATTTTTCCTCGAACCGACCAGCACAACCATTCCCTTGGCACGAGTAACAGCGGTATACAATAAATTCCGAGTAAGGATACTGCTAGCCCCCGCAATAATGGGCATAATTACCACATCAAACTCACTACCCTGACTCTTGTGAATAGTGATAGCATAACTGAGCATTAATTGTTTGGCGTCTTCCCTTGCGTACTCAGCAATTCTGCCATCATCAAAAGTAACCTCCAAACTTTCCGTTTCTTCATTAATGTCTGTTACAAAACCAATATCGCCATTGAATACCGCCTCGCCGATTTCCCAGCTACCATTTTTGCGTTCCTTTCTCCACATTTGGGTGTAATTGTTCGCCGTTTGCATAACTTTATCTCCAACTCGGAACATATTATAGTCAAAACGCATTTCTTTCTTGGTATAATCACTAGGATTGAGTTTCTCTTGAATCATATTATTCAAATTATCCACACCACAAACACCTACACGCATAGGTGCTAGAACTTGAATTTTGAGCGGGTCAATATTGAGATATTTGGGCAACCTATAACTTATCAAACTCAAAATAGTTTGCGCTATATCCTCTTGGGACTGCTTGTCCTCATAAAAGAAGTCCTTGCTCTTGTTATCTATGATAGGCATTTCACCACGATTGATTGCGTGAGCATTTGATATAATGAGGCTATCTCCGCTCTGTCTATAAATATGTGTGAGTTCTGCGCAAGCGATAATATGTGAGCCAATAATATCAGCCAAGACATTACCAGCACCCACACTAGGCAACTGATTTTTGTCCCCTACGAGAATCAACCTAGTACCACTATTGAGCGCACTCACTAGACTCAACATTAAGTTGACATCGACCATAGAAACCTCGTCTACAATCACAGCGTCATACGGGAACTTGTTTGTTTCGTTGTAGAAGAACGAAGCGGAATCAGCCTTTGTTTCTCCACCATCATAGTCAATTAGTAGCGCCCTATGAATAGTGCTAGCGTCCTCGCCACAACTCTCACTCATTCGCTTGGCAGCCCTACCAGTAGGAGCGAGCAAGGCAATTCGCCCGCAACGGCGATTGAGTATACCCAAAATACACTTGATAATTGTGGTCTTACCAGTCCCGGGACCACCAGTAATCACACAAACTCCGCTATTTATCGCTTTGGATACAGCTGCACGTTGGTCTGGGTGCAACTTTACATTATTAATCGTCTCAAACGAGTCAATCTCAGCCTCGACATCTTCTTGATTTGTCATTGCGTGATTGAGCGTCAAAAGTTTGGTTGCAACTTTCAACTCCACCTCGTAGTATTTGGCGAGCATTAGGCAATCTGCCCCCTTAAAATTACAGCGCTTTACCACACATTCGATTACGAGTTGGCTAACTATATCGTTAAAATCCTCCAACCTTTCCATAATGTCGATATGCAAAAGTTTGCTCAACTGAACATAAACATCTTCCACAGGCAAATATGTGTTGCCATCTTTTTCACTTGACTCATTGAGAATATGTACCAGCCCCGCACGCAGCCTAAACTGACTATCCTCAGGGATACCCACACTCAGAGCAATTTTGTCCGCAGTCTTAAAGCCAACTCTCGTCATATCCTCTACTAGCCTATATGGATTTTTCTTGATAATTTCTCTCGCATTTTCGCCATAGCGATTATAAATTTTGACCGAAAGGTTGGTAGAAATGTTGTATTCTTGGAGAAACATAACCACATTCTGCATTTTTTTGATATCCAAAAATGCCTGCCCGATTTCTGCGGCTTTTTTGAGCGTAACGCCCTTTACCTCACTGAGTTTGAGCGGGTTCAACTCGATAATATCCAGCGTTTCTGCACCAAATTTTTCTACAATTTTTTGCGCAGTAGCAGGTCCAATCCCAGGGATAAGCCCACTCGCTAGATACTTTATTACCCCTTCCTCAGTTTTGGGTTCTTTGAGTTCATAACTCTGCACCCTGAATTGTTTCCCAAATCTTGCGTCAGAAACAAAATTACCAACGGCACTAATCTCCTGCCCTTGGTAAATTTTTGACAAAGTACCAACGACAGTTACCACTTCATTTTTTACCAAAACACGAGCGACTGTAAAGCCGTTCTGCGAGTTCTGAAAAACTATACTCTCGATAACACCGTCTAGTACCATAATGCTCCTTATATAATCCTTATATTATAATTGGCTCTCGATAATTTCATAAATCTTATCATTACCAATCTTTGATACATTGCTAGTAACAATAATATCATTAATTCCGACACCTAGCGAACTAGCAATCTGACTCACATATTTATTTATTTGCCCACGAGAAATCTTGTCTGCCTTAGTTGCGATAATGTTAAAAGGCAAATTATACACATACAAATATTTCAACATCTGTTTGTCTTTTTCGCTTGGTTCGTGGCGAATATCAACCAAAACAAATACCCTTTTTAGATTTGTGGTATTCTCAAAATACGAACCAATCAGATTTTGCCAACTGGCTTGCTCCTGCTTGCTCGCTTGCGCAAAGCCATACCCTGGCAAATCAATAAAGTAAAATGCTCTATTAATTTCAAAAATATTTATCAGCCTAGTTCTACCCGGAGTACTACTCGCCTTTGCCAACTTTTTCTGATTGACGAGAGAGTTGATTAAACTCGATTTGCCCACATTACTCCGTCCAACAAAAGCAAACTCAGGCTTATCAAACTTGTCCAAGTCTTGCGGATTGGCAACGCTAGTGATAAATTCTGCTGATTTTACTATCATAAATTTATTCCTTGTTTTCTTTTACTTCTTCTGACCAGTCATCATTCTCTAATTTTGTAGGTTTACGCTCCAAAGCGTATTCTAGCACCTCATCAATCGTCCTTGCAGTCTTGATAACTAGCCTATCCTTGACTTCGTCAGGCAAATCACGCAAATCAGGCTCATTATCCGCTGGGATAATACACAACTTGACTCCCGCACGGTCAGCAGCAATCAGTTTGTCCCTTACGCCACCGATAGGCAAAACCCTACCTCGAATACTAATTTCACCCGTCATAGCCACATTCGGTTTTGTAGCGATTCCAGTGAGAGCAGAAACCACAGCAGTAGTCATAGCGATACCCGCACTAGGCCCCTCAACACCACCCGAAACAGGTGCAATGTGTACATGAACCACATTACTATTTAAGGTCTTTTTGCTAATTCCCCACTCTCTCGCACGAGATTTTACCAAAGTATAAACCTGCTCCACCGATTCTTTCATCATTTCGCCTGGCAAGCCCGTCAATCTAATTTCAGGTTTACCCAATGAGAGCGTTGACTCAATCAACAAAACTTTACCAGTGATTTCGCCACAAACAGCCAAACCAACGACCTCACCGACAGCTCCCGCCTTGTAAATATCCAAATCCTTGATACGGTCATGCCCTAGGTAATCCTCGATATTGTCTGCACTAATATCCCTAAACTTTTCACCCGTTACGATATATGTAGCATATTTACGAGCAATAGCAGCAATCTTTCGCTCCAAACTCCTCACACCACCCTCAAAGGTGTACTCGGAAATGATTTTTCTAATCAAGTCTTCGTCCAATTTTAGCGTGCCTTTGGGTAGTCCAGCTGCCGCCTCCTCTTTTGGAATTAGGTAGTTTTTTGCAATTGCGATTTTTTCGAACTCGGTATAAGAACGCAACGTGATAATTTCCATTCTATCACGCAATGCGTAAGGAATACCATTTATATCGTTTGCCGTCAACACAAACATAACTTGACTAAGGTCATAAGGCAACTCCAAGAAAGAGTCCTTAAAGTGGTCATTCTGTGCTGGGTCCAACACCTCCAAGAGGGCGCTAGCAGGGTCGCCACGAGAATCACTCGTCATTTTGTCGATTTCGTCCAACAAGAATACAGGGTTAATTGTCCCCGCCTGCTTCATACCAGCCAGAATACGACCACACATAGCACCTACATATGTCCTACGATGTCCACGAATAACACTCTCGTCATTCACACCACCTAGGCTCACCTGTACAAACTTACGCCCCATAGCGTTGGCGATAGACTTTGCAATAGAGGTCTTACCCACACCAGGAGGTCCAACCAAGCAAATAATTTGTGCATTAACTTTTTTGGTTAATTTGATTACTGCCAAAGTCTCCAAAATTCTCTCTTTGACCTTTTCTAGTGCATAATGTTCGTTATTGAGAATTTCACGAGCCTTGTTGATGTCGATGTTGTCCTCTGTTCTTTTTGTCCAAGGCAACTCCAAAACCGTCTCAATAAAGTTACGGATATACCCCAATTCTGGCGAACCAAAAGGCAGTTTGCCCATACGATTGATTTCTTTTAGGACTTTTTCCTCGCTTTCCTTTGGCATACCCAATTCCTTTACTTTGCGAGTAAATTCCTCGTTTTCATCGACTTCGCCATTCAACTCGTCATTGATTACATGTAGTTGCTCACGCAAAAACATCTCTTTTTGCGATTTTTGGATATTTTGATTAACCTTATCGTCAATTTCCTTTCTCAATTCCAACTTTTGCTCAAAACTCTTTGTCAAATCCAACAATTTTTGCATTCTTGTTTCAACATTGATTTCTTGCAAAAATTCATTTTGCAAATCTACATCGTCATTAGCGAGCAAGTGAACCAAAGCATCAGCAAATTCACTAGGTAAAAGTTCCGCCTCAATCAAGTTTATCCTGATTGCGGGAGGTAACATTCGCTCGCTTATCAATTCACTCAATATTGATTTGATTTCTTCCATCATATCGAAGGTGTACACAGGCGAATCCCCGACTTCTTTTACCGCAGCACATTCCACACGCAGAATAGGGTCCTTGGTTACTTTTGAAATTTTGACTCTTCTAGTACCAGTTACCATCAACCTGACATCATCGCCGTTTTGCGTCAATCTCTTGATAGTGCATAGACAACCGATTGGGCAAATAGCATCGAGTTTAATCTCGGTAGCATGCTCACGACTAGCGACAATTACGATTTTTTCACCCTTGTCAAAAGCCTCACGCATACTATCAGCCTCTAAACTGTTGTTAATATCACAAGTCAAGCTCACACCCGGAACTGGGACGATATTTGATAGGTATAACGCATTATAAAACTTTGGAGTCTCCTCACGAAAATCGCCCTCCAAAAGAGAATCATCTCGTAGAATTTCGGCATCCATAGAGGTTACTTCATCATTGTTTTTATTTTTTTG
>ERZ808267.399-NODE-399-length-13400-cov-3.080929_pt1 | contig 13400 bp, 15 predicted proteins | sample MGYA00521241_ERZ808267 | MGnify/ENA primary metagenome ERZ808267 (study PRJEB31516, sample SAMN03275592) | gut metagenome | biome: mammalia-associated habitat; material: feces | host: Papio cynocephalus | place: Kenya | collected 2012-07-19 ... | reverse complement strand
AACCAACTTCGCTTATGCTGAAATAAATCAAAATCAATTAGAAATTTTAAAAAAAGAAAAAGTTCAATTTTCTATTAAAAAGAAAAATAACAAAATTTGTATTCGTTATTACAAATTTGATGTGGAAAAAATAAACAACATTTTAAAATCAAGCCCACCGCAGTATAAACCAAAATTATAAATATTGGTGCTATAATAGCACAAAAGCTTCTGCCATAATCGACAGAAGTTTTTTTATTTCCAAATGCATATACTTTTTAGTATGTTTTTAAAAAGAAAAGGCAGGTGTTATATGGAATATAAAAACACAGAAGAGGCTGAAATAAAGCTCTCAACAACAATAACATTATCGAATAATAAGGCGGAGGAAATTCTTGCACAGCTTAAAGAAAGCGGCATGAAGTTTATTTTCAGCTCTGATGAGAGCAAAACCTCAATAACATTCAGTATTGAAGATCTGGAGAAAATGAGCAAAATATTATCTCCGTACAATCAGAACGAGCTTGATACACTGACAATTTCAAAGGCGGATAAGAAAGAAAATCTTATCCCCTTTTTTAATGCCGTATCGAATATATATGACAGAAAGATAAACGGTACGGTAAAAAAAGCTGACGCACACCGCAGGCACATTGATGTTCTGCAAAAAGCGGTTGAGGAGGTGAAGAATGAAGTTGAAAGACTTACAAACAGAAATGATATGCTGAAAGGCTTTGTAAAGACGTTTCCTGTATTTAAAAGTCCGATAAATGCCATTATTGCACGAAATAGTAAAAAAATAGAACGTCTGAAAAAGAAAGGCATACCCAAACTTGAAAATCAAATACAAATTCACCAAAATACTATTGATAAGCTGAATAAACGTGCAGAAAAGCAGTCACTCAGAAAAGGTATCTGCAAAAATTTAAACAGCGTTATTAAAAGCTTTGGAATATCAAACAAGGACGAACGAAATATACAGTATTTATCATCAATGAGTGCATTGAACAGCAATATACAGCAGCTTACATCTGAAAAAATGAATAATTGTCTGGAAAGCATGGAGAAAATAAAAAAAGAGTATCCAAAACTAAAAACTTCTTCGGAACAGCTTAAAATGCAGAATATATATGAAAATCTCCGTGAAAGAAGGAATAATTTTGATTCAAAGCTGAACTTTTTGCAGTCAGCACAAAGTAAATATGAAAATATGATGAAAGCATATAAAAAGCCTGAAACAACTGCTGCTGTTGATAAGGCAGAAAAGGTCATTGATGAAAGCATTTCAAAACCACACTTACAATTAGGAAATGTAGTTGATTTATGTGTTGATTCAGGCTCTATAGTTTTCGAGTCGGCAGAAATAAACAAACTATATTTAGACAAGGACGGTGATTTGATTCCTGACAGAATAGACAATTCATTTTCTGTCAAAACGGACACACCGAAAAAGAAAGAAGAAAGATACTTTGCTCTGGTCACTGAGTCTGAAATAGAGTATCTTAAAGAGGTAAAATTTTCTTTTTACAAGTGTCGAAAGAAAGAAGATGACAACAGAATACAAATTACATTCCCTGAAAGCAGTAAAGCTGAGTTTGACAAATTAATACAGCCTCTCAGGAAAAAAAGAAAAAATACTGCCCAAAAGCAGCAGACTGCGGCAGTAAAAAAATAAAGGAGAATAAAAAATGATAAAATGTTGTGTAAAATTTAATGTAAAATTTAATAAGTATGGACGCATATCTATTCCAAAGCTGCTTGTCCCTGAGGAATACAGATATCATAAGTACATCATTGATTATGACGAAGATAAGATATATCTTGAATTTATGCGTGCAAAATCATCGTTTAAAGAACATCGTTTCTATATTCCAAAAAAGGTTATGAAAATCATGAATATCGATTACAGTGATACTCTCGAAGTTTCTTCATTTGAACGAGGTTTCATTTTAACGAAAAAGACAGGCGGTGAAACAGTTGAGCAGCAAGAATAAACTCAGGCATGAAAAAAACATTAAGTTCAGAATATACATAGGTATAATAGTATTTCTGCTTTTATTGTGCTGCGGACTGTATATAGCATATGAAATGATGTGCTATACGCTTGAAACAGGTAAAACAGCAGTATCAATTTATGATTTGCCTGAGTTTTGCAATTATCTTGCTTCTCCGCTGACAACAGTTGCAATTGATTTTGAAACAATAATAACGTGCTTTAAATATCAGGCAACAAAACTGTGGTGGCTGTATGCTTCCGCAGCTTTTGCTGTGTTCTTGGCTGCAACTTCAAATACAAAGGACGAATTCAGAGGTATGGAACATGGTTCAGCTTCATGGGCAGAAAAATATGATGAAAAGCAGTTTAAGGATAATAAGGGTATTCCGATTGGCTTGAATACATATGTTTCAATCGAAAACTGCAATAATTCTTCATATATGCCGCATAATCTGAACGAGCTTGTAATAGGTGGTTCAGGTGCAAGAAAAACATTCGGAAAAATTCAGCCTGATATTATGCAGATGTTCGGCAGCTATGTTGTAACAGACCCTAAAGGTGAACTGTACCGCAATACAGCAAAGTTTCTTGCCGCCAATGGTTATAAGATAAGAGTTCTTAACCTTATTGATATTCATCTTTCAAATTCATATAATCCTTTTGCATATATGCAGGAGGAACAGGACGTTATAAATGTGGCAGACCTCTTTATGAAAAACTCGGCGGGAGAAGGAGAAAAAGAAGATTTCTGGACAGGTGCAGCACATGATATGCTTGTTGCTATAATGGTTTATTTATGGAAAACAGATTATGAGCTGAAAACATTCGGCAGAGCAATAAGACTTGTAAACAGCGTTCAATATAAGGACGGAAAAATTGATGAGCTTTGCGAACTTGCCAGATGTCTAAAAAACCATGCAATTGAGCACCCCAATGATGTTGCTGCTGTCAATTGGGCAAGCATACAGGGAACTCCGCAGGAAACGCTCGGAAGTATCTGCAAGGTGCTTTCAACAAGATTAAGACTTTGGGCTGTTGAAGATGTAGACGAGCTTACAGCTACTGATGAAATGGACTTTGACTCAATCGGAAAAGAAAAAACAGCAGTATTTATGCTGATTAAAGTTCCACGAAATCCATATAAGGTTATTTCAAATATATTTTATTCTCAGCTGTTTGAACGCTTAATGCTTGTAGCAAACCGTGACTTCAACGGCTGTCTTCCTTTGCTTGTTTCGTGTGAACTTGATGAATTCCCGAACCTCGGGAAAATACCTGATTACAGCGAAACACTTGCTATTGTACGTTCACATAACATAAGAATATGTACTGTTTTACAAGGTTTATCACAGCTTAAAGCTCTTTACGAAAAGACATGGGAGAGTATAGTTAGTAACTGCTCAATTTTTACATTTCTCGGTACAAATGACATGGACAGCCGTGAGTATGTCACCAAAAAGCTTGGAAAAACAACTGTTAAGGTTGATACACGTTCATACAACCGAGGAAGCAGCAAAGGAGGCGGAGGAGGTTCTGACAGTGAAAATTATATTCAGCGTGATCTGCTTACGCCTGATGAAATTCCGAGAGCTATAAGACCAAAGGGCAAAACGAAAAGGTTTGGAGGAAGCTGCATTGTATTTGTAGACGAATTTAAGCCTTTTTTTCTTTCCAAATTTGATACACTGCATCATCCCGTGATGTGTCAGACAGGAAGCAAATATAAGAAAGATGTACATAACAACACATATATTGAAGACGTATATGCGTCTGTAAGAGAAGAACGTCATAAAAACCACAGACAGGTTCTTAAAGATTTTTTTGAAAAATCAAAGGAACAGACAGAGCTTGCAGAGGCAGAATATGAAGCTGAACTTCTGGCAAGTGAAGCAGAAGAACAGGAACGTCTGAGAAGTCAGTATTCTGAGGAGGATTTTGAAGAAATTACATATGACGATGACAATATTGAAGCTGATTTTGAAAATCAGGCTTCTGAAGATGTTAATCCTATCATGGATAATTTCAAATTCGGAGATGATGAGTAATGTATGATGAAAATGACCTTTACAACGAGGTAAGTCATACGGTTAGATCTGCCGTAGGTACAGCAAAAACCGTATATGACTTTATAGAAAAAATGAATGCAAATAATCAGACTGCAGGTGACTTTATTACGGGAGCTGATACATCATTTGTTTTTACAGGGCAGTCTACGGATTTAGGCTATTTCAATAAGTTTCCGCAAATGTCTGTACAGCTGATTGAAAACATACCTGATGAGAATTTAAAGAAAGCAGTAAAACAGGAATTTAACAAGGCGGCTCTTGACGGAAAGCTCACAATAGACATGAAAAGTCAAACAATAAGAATAACGGAAAAAGGCAGAGCATTTATAAACAAGCCTGAATTCAAACAAGCTTCGTCATTGAATATTGCCGCAAAAATTTCCGAACAAAATCAGGTGATGGGATTTGAACTTGACGGCACAACACAGGACCTTGCTTATTTCAAGTTTTCTGAAAGTCTTGATATTAAGGAGCTTGCAAAAAGTCCTGACACTGAAACAGTACAAAAAATACTCTCAAACTTTTCTGAAATGAAAAATTCAGGACTTATTTCAATGGAGGGTTCGCTTGTAAAACTCACCGAAAAGGGCAAAAAAACAATAAGCAATGAAATGTTTGCACTGGCTTCAAAGGGAGCTTCAGAGAAAACACTTGCAGCAGCAGGCGGAGTTCCGGGGAAGATTTTTGTTGTAACAAAGAAACTGATACAATCGGCTGTTCAGAAAACAGCCAATAATATGCCATAACCCCCAAAGGTTTTTATATAGATACTTTTCTGCAAAGGACGTGATAATCGGATTGTGATATTATAGCACATTTTTTCTTTTCCAAATGTACGGATGTACATATAACAAACAATAAATCAATTTAACGGAGGACATTTAAAATGAATATGATTAAGAAAATCTCAAACAAGGTAAACGGAAGAAACTACAGAAAGCTTGCTGTAAAGCTTTCACTCATAGCTTGTACAATAGCATTTGCAATGTGCAATGCATGTATGTTTGCATTTGCAGATAATGCCGAAAATGCGAAGCCAACCAATGCAGGCGGTTCATCAACGATGTCAAACATGGTAGATATAGTATTCTGGGTTGTAAGAATAATCATCGTTCTTGTTGGCGGTGTTCCGGGTATCATTAAGGTTGTACAGGGACAGGCAGATGAAAATCCTCGTGACCGTAATGCAGGTCTTGCTGTAATCGGCATAGCAGGTGCAGCATTTGCAGCTACATTTGCTGTAAAGGCTCTTATATAACATATAAACACACAATCGCCCTTGATTTAAAAGCATCAAGGGCGAAATAAAGTGTGCTGTTACGGCACAAAAGGTGAAAATAATGAAAGATATGAATGAATTGGCAAATGACTTGCTTAATGTGGCTCGTATATTATTGATTGTTATAGGTGCTGCTGTAGGACTGATAAAAATAGTAAAAGGCAAAACCGATGAAAATCCACGTGATTTTTTTGAAGGTCTTGCGGTCATCGCAATTGCCGCTGTGCTTGAGGCAGCCAGTTTTGCCGTTGAATACATTTTACGATGAGGAGGTACTGGTACTGTGTCGAAACGAATAAAAAGTATTATTTCAGTTTGTCTTGTTTTAATTGTTGCTTTATATACTTCATCTGTATTCACTGCATCAGCTATAACCATGTATGACATAAAATCTGATACAGAAAACATCAATCGAAAGACAAATGAAATCAAGGCAGATACTGGTGAAATAAAGAGTAAAGCTATTGATACTAATCAAATGACTTATGATATATGGAATTATATGTGCAATGAATTACCGAATGCAATCAACAAAAATGGCGGCAGTGTTTCACAGTCAGATGTCGATGATATAAAAAACTCTGTTTCAAGCGTTCAGGAATCAGTTAATAATATTGATATTCAGAAAGAAATGGAAGAATATTATGCATCTTTAAAAACAAGTGATAGTTCAATTCCGGGAAGGATTTATAATATACCACAAGCTTTTTTTGCTGTAAACAATGTCATGTGGAAAGAAATAGGAAACGTAATAAAAGATGACGTTTCTGCTCCTGTAGGCGGCATTGGCAGCTTTACACTTAATCCTCTGAAATATAAAACAGGAGATCTGAGTAATATTTTCAAAACATTCGGGTACACGCTGGTCTTAGTATTTTTTGCGGCAAATCTTATAGAGTCTACAATAAAATATGAGATATTTACGCTTAAAGGCGGTGCAAAATTTTTCGGAAGAATTATTATATCAAAAACCATAATTGATATGAGCGGAACTGTGTGTGAAGCTATTCTAACCACTGTTGGAAAATTATCATCGGATGTCTATAAGCTTGGTATAAATTCGTATCCGAAAGATGATACAATGTTGTTAGGAGCATTTCCCGAAATAAAACTTGAAACAAGTGATTTATGGATTGTAGGACCAATAATTGACGGAATAATGGCAAATCTGTTGATTATTCCGCTTATGCTGATAAACATTGTAATCTTTATATCAACCGCATGCATAGTTGTAAAGCTGATACTTCGTTCCTTTGAGCTTTCCATGCTCGTTGCTGTATCCCCTGCATTTTTCGCATGTTATTCTTCGGAAATAACAAAACCGTATTTCAAAAATTTCATTCTGACATTTATTCAGGTTGCTGCACAAATCGTATTTATGGGCATTGTATATTACATTGGTGCTTCACACGTAATAACAGAAATGGGAGAGATAAACGGATTTGAAGGATTAGTTTTATGGTTTATGAAGATCGCACCTAATATGCTTATAATAATTGCCATGTCAATAATGATGATAAAACCGCCGAGATGCCTTACAAATCTTATTAAGTAAGGAGAACGAAAATGATAAAAGTAAAAATAACAAAGAATATTATACGAAAAAACAAAAGCAGTCTTGGGTTGAACAAAAAGCAAATTATAATAGCAGGCATAGCCTTTGTAATAGGACTGCTTATGCTGATTTTTTTAAAAGGAACAATGAGTACACAGCTTCTGCTCAGCCTTATATTTCTGGTAATGGGAATAATCATATTTTTCGGAGTTGTAAATATACAGGGAATGTCATTGTTTCAGTATATGATTTCAATTTTCAAGGGTGTTGATGTCAGAACATATGAATCGAAAGGAGTATTTAATAATGATATTTTCAAAGAAAAAAATTAGTTCTCTTTTTTCCAAGGGTATGGTAATTCCAAAAACTGCACAGGATACAATACCGTTCTATGAAGTTTATGAGAATGGTATTTTTCTTGTGGGAGAAGACAGATATACACTGATATTTTCTTTTGAAAATCTTGATTATTCACTGCTTAGAGAAAATGAGCAGATGGACACATATCAGGATTATCAGAAGCTTCTCAACGCATTGCCTACGGATATTCAGTATCAGGAATTTATAATGAATTCATCGATCAACGCTGATAAGCTGAGAAAAAGCATGATGCCGAAAGAACGCAGGTACGGTGAGCTTTATGATGATTATTGTGAAATCATAGAAGAAAATGTAAAAAGATCCGAACTCGCTTGTGCAAAAAAAATCATGCTGATTGCACTTTCATACAAACCTCAAACAAAGGTTGACAACATAAATGTTTTATTCAAATATTTCAGGGAAATGCAGACGTACTTCGACAAAATGAAAAGCGATGTTCATCAGCTCATGCCGGAAGAAGTATTTGCAATACTTCATGAATACTATCATCCGTTTGATAATATTGAATTTCTGCTGCCTTCAGACCTTTATGCAAGGGGTGGTAAAATCAAAGATTACATAGCTCCGTCCTCATTTGCATTCAGGGGTAAAGAAGTTGAGGTAGGAACAGCATTCACGAGAATAATGTATGTACACAGGTATGACAGAGAGCTTGACGATACATTCCTTTCTGAACTCCTTGACAATAACTTTAAAATTACCGTTTCAAAACATATTTTAAGAATAGACAAGGGTGACGCATTGGAGAAAGTAAGACAGGAAATCTTCGATGTACAGGGCAAAATTCAGAAACGCATGGAAGATAATCACAAAAAAGGCGGAAACTTTGTACCTTTCAGACTTACTGATAAGCTGAAGGAGCTTGAAGATTTACAGGAAAGACTTTCAGGAAGCAATATTGAGCTTTTCGAGGTAAGTTTATTTATTTCTTTATCCGCTGAGACAAAGGATGAGCTTGAGGAGCTTACAAAACACATTAAAACAAAAGCATCAAAGCATCAGGTAACCATTAACTACCTTACCAGACAGCAGGATAAGGGTATGAATACAGTTCTTCCTTTCGGTGTAAACCACCTTGGAAGTGCAGTAAGTACATATCTCCTTACTGATGCAGCTGCTATTCTGATACCGTTTTCATACAGAACGTATTTCAGTGACAGCGGTATTTTTTACGGCATAAATAAAGTAACAAACTCAGCAATTATTCTTGACAGAACGGAGGAAATGAACTCTAACGGCTTCGTACTCGGACCTTCAGGTTCAGGAAAGTCGGTATTTGTAAAACTGGAAATAGCAGACGTTCTTTTCAAGTATCCCAATGATGAAATCATTGTAATAGATCCTGACAATGAGTATGGTGCTTTAATACAAAAGGAGAATTTTGACGGTGAAGTCCTTAAGCTTTCTCCTAACAGTCCTACTAAATTCAATATCTTTGATATTGATCTTTCTTACTCGGAAGAAGGCAAGGACGCTATTTCAATCAAGTCTGAATTCATTATGACCGTAATAGAAACAGCAAAGGGATATAAACTTGAATCAAATGAAAAGTCAATCATTGACAGATGTGTAAGAATTGCATATCATGACTTTCAGTTGAGTGAGGGCAGAGATACAGACAAGCTCCCTACCCTTACAACCTTATATAATCTGCTCAGAGAACAGCCTGAACCTGAAGCAATACAGCTTGCCTTGATTTTAGAGCTTTATGTTACAGGTTCTTTCAGAAGCTTTGCTGATAAAACTAATATTAACATAAGCAAAAAATTTCTTGTTTTCGATATATTCGATATGGGCGAACAGCTCAGAGCTGTCGGCTTGCAGATTATTCTTGAATATGTCTGGCAGCGTGTTATTGAAAACAAGAAAAAGGGTATACGCACATGGCTCTGGGTAGATGAATTTTCAATCATGTTTAATGACGGCAGCAACAGTGAAACATCTCAATCAGGCAAATTCTTTGTAAAGGTTTACAGCCGTATCCGTAAACACGGCGGTGTTGCAACAGGCATTACACAGAATATTATTGACGTTCTTGCTTCTCCTGAAGCTCGTTCAATGCTTAACAATGCTGAATTTAAGGTTCTTCTTCCTCAGAAATCGGATAATCTTAAGGAAATATCACGCTTATTTGAATTGTCACCTTCTCAGGAAGCATTTTTGAAATCAGGTGAAAAAGGAACAGGATTAATTATCTGCGGCAAAAAGATCATCCCCTTTGATAAGAAAATTGCTCCACATGGAAAAGTATATGAAACTATCAGCACAAACTTTAAGGAATATCAGCAGAAAATCAATTGATTGCTGCAGAAAGGTACGGTCAATATGAATGAAGAAGCTATATTGAAACAGTTTTATTCAAAAATATCAACTCAGTTTGATGTGAAAAAACTTACAGTTTACAAAAATTTTGATAATATATACGGTGATACTCTGGACTGCGTTCAGATTGAGCGTTACCTTTCTTTAAGCTGTACTGCGATTTTTAAAGATGAAAACGGAAGCAGTCTGGTATCACACGTTAGAAAAGGAAATAATCTGTATGTTTTTGTACTGTCATCAGACTCATCAGAAGCATATGACGGTGTGGAAGCACAGTATATCATAAATGAATTCAAAATATTAAACGGAAAGCTTGGTGAAATACAATGAATGTAGTTTTAGTTGCTGATAAAAAGATAAGAAAATCATTTGAAAATGCAGTCAAAAAGAGTTCTTCCATAACTCTGCTGGGAGTTGAAATGGTAATAAGGGGCAATACAATAAGCCGTCTTACCGAACATCATAATCCACATGCGGTTGTTATATACAGAAATACTCCTCAGAAAGAGGGCATGACGATAAGAGATATTATTTCTTTTCTCCGATTGAAGCGTCCGCAAATGCGTATTATATACGTTTACGGTTCTGTTAAAGACAATGAGCACTTTTATGAAGAACATGACTTTTTGACTGAAAATAAGATTTATGACATTATTACCGATAATGAGCTGACTTCTGTTATCAATGTAATTGATAACCCTATGACCAAAGAGGACGCAGAACAAATTATACTTAAGCTTGAAGAAGAAAAGGAAAAAATTGTTATTGATGAAATACAGACAGAAGAAAAGGAAAAGACCTATGATAATATTTTTCTTGATTTCCCTGCTGTTACTTCTTTGAATGATTTTGACCAGGAACGTATTGAGCGAAACATCATCAAAACTTCACAAGCCAATTCAGCGGTAGTAATAGGAGTAGCTCAGCTTCAGCATCATAACGGCTGCACTCATACATCATTTGAGATTGCAGCCATGCTCTCAAAGAAAAATAAAACGGCTGTTGTTATGACTGATAAGGATACATTTGAAAATCTCATAGTATTTCATAAAATAAATCCTCAAAAGGCTGAAAACGGAATCGAATTCAATGGTATTGATGTATATCCGTTCAGTATGCTTAATGATATTAAACAGAATTACAGTGCTGTGATTTGCGACTTTGGTTTTCTCAGGGAATGTCAAAAGCCTTATTACGGCGACTGCAATGTTAAAATAATGCTTTGTTCTGCTGCTGAATGGGATATTGGTCTTACAATGAAGTATATAAACTTTTCAAATGAAAGTTATATTCATGATGTTAATTTTTGTTTTCCACGTGTAACAAGAACTAAATTTATTAAGTACAATAGGCAGTTTATAAGGTCAGGCTGCAATGCATACAAGCTGAATTACAGTCCTGACTGGACTTGTCCTCATCAGGATAACTTTACTGTTTACAAAGAAATTTTAAAACCGTATCTTCTTCAGCCTGTGAAGGAAAAGAACAAAAGGAAACTTCTTAGAATCAAATAAAAAAAATAACATTCAGGACTACATATTGCAAGCGTATCCCGAATGTTATTCAAAACAGACGTTATGTCTGACAATGAAATTATATCATTGCTTCAGCCTTTCGTCAATACTTTACATAGAAAGAAATGGTGCATATGAAAATAATTGTTATACTGTTTTATATTGTTTTGATTGCATATGCTGTTAAACGCATATACAATACAAAAAATGATGAAAATGAAGATATTAATTTCTTTTCAGTTTCAGAAAAAATAGAATATCTTAACGAATTGAAACAACAGCTTTGTTCTGTGGAACAGCTTATTACAGACATTGAATTGTGTTCACCTGAGATAAGAGAAAAGGTTATCAAGCTCGAATGGATAACTTCCGCAGGAGAGAAAAAAGAATATTCGCTGTGGATAGAGGGTACAAGCCAGACAACAGAGGAACTGCTTAAAATAGCTTACATCGAAAGGCAACGGCTTCGCACTTCCCTGCACCTTGAAATAAAAAATCTGTCTGACCGTTGTAACGAAAACTGTAACGAAAACTATTCATATTTTAAAGCAGGGGAGGGGCATTATAATGGATAACGTAAAATATTGTAAGCGATGCGGTGTTGTTATTTCTGTATCTGACAATTCTGATTGGTACAGTCATATGAGCAAGAAATATTGTGATGAATGCCGCAGGCAGTCTGACCGTGAAAAAACTGCACTTCGTGTTGCCGCACTTCGTCAAAGGAAAAAACAAAAGGAGCATTTTCGTGACGAACAGCTTGAACTGCTGAAAGAAGAAAATAAGCTGCTGAGAAACAGAGTAATAGAATTGAGAGAAAGTTGAGTGCAGCCATATATGCATAACAAATACAGTTAAATACCAATGCTGTTAAATAAATAATTATAAATACAAAAGGAGTTACAAATGGAAGAAAAAAATACTGTCAATGCCCAAAGCGGAGAAGTTGAAAACAGCCAATCAGAACAGAACAGTGAATTTACTATTGAGAACGGTGTTCTGAAAAATTATTCAGGGACAGACGCACACGTTCTTGTCCCTGATGAAGTTAAAGTTATCGGTGACGGAGCTTTTAAGAAAAACAAGCTGCTCATCAGCATCACCCTTCCTGAACATCTTTCTGCAATAGGTCACTATGCATTTAAAAAATGCATTAATCTTACAAGCATTGAAATTCCTGAAAGTGTTACTGTCATTGGTGACTTTGCTTTCAAAGGCTGTAAAAAGCTCCCCTTTCTCGATATTCCGCAAAGTGTTCGCAGAATCGGCAGGGGGGCTTGTGATTTTACTTTATTGGTCATTCATTGAAAATCAAAGGATGTATAAGTGATGGCTGAAAACAATGTATTAATCTTAATATTATTACTTATGCTTGTGCTGAACAAAATGTTGTGGTTCATGCTGACTGGCAATCCATTTTTTCTATGGAAGAAAATAAGAGAATTCTTTAAACATAAAGTTAATTACTGGTGTCATCGCCATAGAAATAAGTAACATTGTAAACGCAATTAATATCTTCTTGTTTAATGATGCTTTATAGTATGCGTAGCATTTATAAAGTGAATCATAATTATCTCGAGAAGTTTCGGACACTTTAAGTAATAATACGCAACTTCGTATAGTGTAAAATTTTTCAATAAGTATGTATAGATAGATAATAAAGCACTTTAATTTTTCTTGAAAAATCAAGGAATAAAAGTCTCCGTCCGTTCTACAGCATTTTATTTTCTGAATAATGCCTTGAAAAGTAAAATAAAACTCATTATTGTGTAATACTCGAACATCAGTAACTATATTAAGGAGTATTAGGCACAGAATTAAAATTATGGATTCACGCCCAAAAAAGCTATATGAATACAGTACGTCTTTTAATTTTTTTACATTATTTTTATGTTTAAAAAAGATGAGAAGATATTTGACTATTAAAACCGATGCTAAAACCACATACATTTTCACTAACAAATGCTTTATAAAGAAATCGCTAAAGATTAGTATTTTTCTAAGGAATAATCCAAATAAAATCATTAATATAAATATCATCATTGACTTATATTGCTTTTTATTTCTTACCAGGTCAATAAAACATATGGAACTGGTAATGAAAGTTAAATACAATAAAATGTTGTTTATAAAATTTTGCCCCATTAATAATCACCTCAAGGAGAATTGTCATGTTAAATACGATATTGTTTTATGCGGTCTTTTCATACAATATATATAATAGTATTTTGTATATTTGGTTACACAAAAAAGATACCATGAACAACAGTATAACACGTTTTTACGAGAAAATCAATAGGAAGGAAAT
>ERZ808267.398-NODE-398-length-13434-cov-3.837058_pt1 | contig 13434 bp, 10 predicted proteins | sample MGYA00521241_ERZ808267 | MGnify/ENA primary metagenome ERZ808267 (study PRJEB31516, sample SAMN03275592) | gut metagenome | biome: mammalia-associated habitat; material: feces | host: Papio cynocephalus | place: Kenya | collected 2012-07-19 ... | reverse complement strand
ACGCCCGGTACATTTGAAAGTGATATGGACGGTACATTTAAAGTGCTGCAATCAATTTATTGTGAATATGTCAGCAGAAGAAGGATCCAAGAAATATACTCCTGATTACGACATTATGAATCTGGAAATAGGAGATTCTTTTTCAAGATATTACAGCTCCTCGGCGGACAAGTGCGATTCGATTGTGTTCAATGCGCGGAATGACAAACGGCGGGGAGATCGCGGAGTCGATGTGTATGGATGGATGAAAGGAGGTAGGCTCGCTTTGTATGAGGACTACTATCAGGACTATCCTGAGAAAGGAAACTGCACTGTCAGAATGGGTATCGGGGCTAATGAATATGAATATACTGATGAAATACCTGTCTTCCAATGGAGATACAACCTTGCTGAAAAACGAGATATTCTTGGATATTCTTGTCTCGGAGCGGAAACCGGTTTCCGCGGTCGCCGCTATAAGGTCTGGTTCACTCCAGACATCCCTTCCAGCAGGGGACCATGGAAGTTTTTCGGTTTGCCTGGATTGATAATGGCAGCCGAGGATGGGGATGGAATATTCAAATGGGAAGCAGAGGGCATCTCCTCGGCTGAGGGAAAGATGTACATATTCGATTCTTCCACCGGACATACTCCTTCCGCCAGCCCGATGGTGGTGAAAAGGGTCTCCAGAAAACAAGCTTTGGAGTTGGAGAAACGAAAATGGAGCGACCCGCAGGGGCCTTATCTTGAGGCGGGGATAATCTCTATTGTTGACCGTATGGAGAACGGACGGATGGTCAGCTATACCGTCACAGCTGAGAACAGGGAGTTGTTCGCCTATCCTCCTTTCCCTCAATTGGAACTCGAATGATCAGAAGATTGTTGTCGTACATAGTCATCAGCTTGTGCTGTTGCGGGCTTTGTGCCCAGACGCGAATTCATGGCGTTGTCTGTGACAAAGAGTCCGGCGAGCCAGAGGTCGGGGTCATGGTCTCTGTGCTCACTGTGGATGAGAGTGCCTTTTTAGGCATCGCGACAACTGATGGCGAAGGAAAGTATGAGATTGTCTTCAGCACGGATCAGGACAGTGTCAGAGTGTCGGTGTCCGGTTTCAACATCAGAAAGGAAACAAGGGTGATCAAAGCATCGGACCAGGAATGCTCTTTCAGAACCGTTTACGACAAACTGGCCATAAAGGAATCTGTCGTGAAGTCTGAACCGATAAAAAGGATGGGTGACACCTTGACCTACTATGTCGGTAATTATCTTGACTCTACCGACAGATCCATCGGAGATGTGTTGAAGAAACTGCCTGGGTCGCGGTTAGTGAATCCGGGAAGATTTTCTACAATAACAAACCGATCAACAAGTTCTATATCGAAGGATTGGATTTGATGGAAGGACGTTATGGAGTCGCCACGAACAACGTTAGGGCAAGGGATGTTTCAAAAGTTGAGATTCTGGAGAATCACCAGCCTGTCAAATCCCTTAGGAACATAATCAGCTCGAAATCGGCAGCCGTCAATCTTAGGTTGAAGGATTCAGGAAAAGGCAGTGTCATAGCCGCGATTCAGCTTGGCCTTGGTTACTCTCCCGCGATGTGGAACAGTCAAGCCGCGATGATGTATTTCTCCGGAAAGTATCAGTCGCTGAGTACATTCAAATCCAACAATTCCGGAGAAGATATCCTGACCGAGCTGTCTGATCAGTACGAACGGCATCAAGAGTCTTCAGCGATGATATCCATCATCCCACCGGTTCTGGATCTTGACAATGAGCGTTATATGGACAACCGCACATTCGCGCTGTCAGTCAACAATCTGGTCAAGATAGACAGTGTCGGTGAGAGTACTCTCAACGCGAATGTGACCTACTATAATGATTATCAGAAATATTCACACTCTATAGAAATAAATGAATATCTTCCAGGCTCCTCCGTGTGGTCATTGAAGGAAAGGAACTTGGCTCATGACAGGAAAGAAAGAATAGAGATTAACGCCAATTACACCCACAATGGGGAGAAGGCGTATTTCAGGGAGAGAATGATCCTTGGAGTCGGACGTGAGAAAGGGGCCGGTGTTGTGTCTGACACGGTGGGCCATAACCTCCGTGTTAAACCTGATTATCGACTTAAGAATATCCTGAACGTTGTCAGGACAGCGAATAATGGATGGCATTTCTCTTTTCAGTCAGAGACGCAGATGTCAGGAGAAGATCTTGCTTATGAGGTTTATCCTCCGTTGTTCAATTTGGTGTTCATGCATGGAGAACAGGCTGTACAGCGGTTCAATGCCGTGTCGTTGGACACAAATAATCATTTGTCCGTCTCCAGATTCTTGAATCGGGATATCCGAGTGACAGGTCTTGCCGGAGTGGACTATCAGTATCGTGGTCAGGTCACTTCGTTGGATTTCAACATGACGGGACAGATCCCTGATTCATTGACAAATGATGTGTCCTATAATTATTACCGTCCATATTTCAATGCCAGCTTAACCTATAGTACGGGAAATATCGAGGTGTCAGCCGGAGGTTTGTTTGAAAGTGTCCATCTTGGTATAGACGATCACATTTCAAACACTTTTCAAAAGAAATCAGCAACGTCCTTGAATCCATCTCTTAGAGTGAACTACCGCTTTTCCCCATCTTTCACGTTGATCACTTCATTCACAAGACAAAGAATATTGTCGCCTAGTTCACTATGGTTTGGCAATGGATTGATAATGACAAGTTTCAGGACTATTTCTGGGCAAATGTCAAGAATAGTGGATAGCCACTATACCTCTTTTGACGCGCAGTTACGCTATGCTGATGCGTTGTCTTCCTTATTCGGCTCGTTGGAGTTCTCTCTGTGGAGGAACAAGTCTGATGTCATCTCCGGAATCATTTATGAAGGAGTTGTCAGCAGGATGGATTATAAGAATGCAGATAACCATAACTTGGGCTATAGAGTGGCTGGGCGCATGGAGAAGCGTTTCTCAGTCATCAGCACAACAATCGGTATTCCGTTTGGGTACCACAGAACATTTTCAGACAGTTACCGTAACGGACGAATTTTTCAAACAAGGATTGAAGAGATTCCTTGGGGACTTAAAGTTTCTTCAAGAATCTTACGGTCCATTAATTGCTCTTACAATATGACGGCTTCTATAATCACCGGTAGTTTGAGTGATTCAGAGCAAATACTGCCTCAAATGGTCACTCTCAATCAGAAACTCATAGCTAGATTTTCCCAAAGGCGCCTAGGTATCTCGGTTCTTGGAGAGCATTATTTCAATAAGAGTGAGCTCTATGGAAATAACTCTGCATTCTTTATAGACACTGCATTGAGTCTGAGGCTAAGCAAGTTAGAATTTATTCTAGAATGCCGCAATTTGTTAAATTTTGATACTTATGTCAAACGAGCCTTGACCGGATCCATAGAGATTCAAAACACCGATGCCATCCGCCCCGCCTCCATGATGCTTAAGATCCTATTCAATCTGAGATAACCCTCGTTTTTTTCTTACAACCACCTCTTTTGTCCTTGACAAAACTCCGCTTTTACAGCTCTCCATCTATGATTTTCCCCAATAAAATCTTACTTGTAAGATTCTTGTCTTACAGATGACTTCTGCTGATGATGTATTTTGTTGAATATGTGATGGCTGGTTATTGTTTCGGAAGGATTATGTGTAAGGCGAAATATACCGTTGCGTGCGATGCCTATGGTAAAAACTATTTATATTTGCGCTGGCTGCCTATCGATAATCAGATGCCATCTTGATTTAGCTTTAGGCAATAGCCGCAGTGTATAATGTTTAACTTTATTGATTAGTGTATGTACAAACTATCTAAAAAACAAATGAATGAAGTATCAGGTGGTATTTCACGTGAGGAGTACTGTAAGCAGTTGAACGAGATGTTCGAGTATCAGACTGAGGTGCAGACTTGGACTGATGAAGAATGGGCGAATGCAACCGATGCTTGGAACATGTATTGTGCGAAGTAGACTTATATCATTCCGCTCTGGGGAGAAGTTCTTTTCTCATAGCTCGATTACGTTGCGGATGGCATTCATCCTTGGCCTTTTGGTAGGTGTGCTTCCATCGGTCTCAGCGCAGAATAAGGCGATTGAACCGGCCATCCTCGAATGCCGCTATCTAGAAACGGTGGTTGTGGACACGTTGTCGGGGCGAAGTGTGGGCGACACTCTGATCTTGAAGGTGGGCAGAACCGCTTCGGCATTCTACAGCAAGGACTTGCTGTTTGCGGATTCGCTTAAGGCTCAGCCTAATGGCCCGCAGGATTTTAGGCAGCTGATGCTGCGGTACGCTAAGGAAGGACGGATAAGTGAGCTGACCAGCAACACGTCTGAGTACATCTACCAGAACTGGCCGGAAGGGTTCGTCACCACACGGGCGAGGCTGGAAAAGGTGCCTGTGGAATTTGCGGAAGAAAAGGAACTGCCGAAATGGATCCTAAGCGATTCCGTCAAGACGGTTCTTGGTTATGAGTGCCGTATGGCGGAGGCAGATTTCCGTGGCCGGAAATGGATCGCGTGGTATTCAGTGGAAGTGCCTTTGAGTGTTGGACCTTGGAAACTGTGGGGACTGCCGGGACTCATATTCGAAGCATACGACAGTGGGTTGGAATATTCATATTCAATGGTTTCCATTTCCGCTGAATCACCGGGAGAAGTGACTGTGTTTGACTGGTTCGGAGGGAAGAAAAAGTACACCAAGGTGACACGCCTGAAATATTTGAGAGCATATTCGGGTGAGAGTTTCATTAATGCGGCCAAGGCAAAGGAGGCTGGGCTCGGGAATATGGCCACGGAGAGAAAATATGATTTGAGAGAAAGGGACTATTGATTTTATGTCAAGGTGGTTGGTGACATATCTGCTCCTGTTGTCCTCACTCGTGTCGATGGCGCAAGGCAATGTCATTCAGGGGACGGTTCGCTTCAAGGAAGACGATGAGCCGGCCGCTGGAGTGAATGTCATGCTTTTCGGGCAGGACAGCAAGTCGATGCTCGGCTTTGGCCTTACGGACGGGGACGGGCATTTCAGACTTGAATATTCCGGTACGGCTGACTCTCTTGTTCTTCGCTGCACCGGAATGGACATCAAGATGTTGGAAAGGAATATTTCCGCTGCGGATCAATGGCTTGACATCATTGTCACAACATCTCCGTTGACGATAAGGGAAGCCAAGATAAAGGCCGCCCCGATGTCGGTCAAGGGAGATACTGTTGTCTATCATGTCTCACAGTACAAGGAGGAAACTGACCGTGCCATTGCTGATGTGTTGAAAAGGATGCCTGGAATAACGGTGGAGGAAAGTGGCCGGATCGCCTACAAGGGCAAGCCGATCAACCGCTTCTACATAGAGGGCATGGACATGATGGGAAAATCCTACGGTGTCGCCACGAACAATGTCCGGGCCGAGGACATCGCCAGCGTTGAGGTCTATGAACGGCATCAGCCAGTGAAAGCCTTGGAAGACATCGAACGGACGGATCAGGCCGCGCTTAACATGCGTTTGAAGGATGATGCCAAGAGTGTGTGGAACGCTACGGTACAGCTTGGAGCCGGTTACAAACCGACGATGTGGAACGCGGAAGGATTGGGAATGCGTTTCGCTAAGACGTTGCAGACCCTTCTGACCTACAAGGGCAACAATGAAGGGGAAGATGTCGCATCAAAGGAGATACTCCCATTTGAACTGATTGACGAACAGTCTGAAATGCTTGGAGTTCGCACCTTGTCAGAGCCTTCCATCGACCGGTCAAAATACTTGTTCAATAACCTGCACGCATTGTCGGCCAATGTGATGTCGAAACCTCGGAAAGATCTTGACTTGGTGGCAAAGGCCACATATCTGAAAGACCGTCAGACGGCTGATGACCAGTCTTGCACAAAATATTTTTTCAGTGATGGGGCTATTACCAATGTAAATGAAAATCTATATTCAAGACTTTCGACAAACCAAACTAATCTGGAACTTAAATTGAGACATAACTCTTTGCATCACTATCTGAATGAGGTTGTGGAATTTATCGGAATCTGGAATGATAGTTTTGGAACGGCTGGGGAAACATCGCAGAGTCACAAGTCGGACAAGATTGTCCTTAGAAACAATTTTACGGACTTGGTAAGGGCCGGCTCAAAAGTCTTTTCGATACTCTCAGACACTGAATATTCCCGCCTCCCGGAACGTCTTTGTGTCAGCTCGTTCATGTTCTCTGACAACGCATCGGATGCCGTTCAGTCAGTAGCGTCCGAACGTCTGAAAGCTTTGAATGAACTAAGATTTTCCGTCAACACGGGCAATTGGCAGTTCCGTGTCGTCGGCAATGCTAACCTACGCATTGAAAACCTGGTTTCAGATCTAAAGGCTCATACTTCTCAGATTTATCCTGATAGCCTAATAAACGATCTGTCGTTAAGAAGGTTCGACCTGATCCTCAATCCTGCGATAGAGTACAATCTTGGAGATCCTATGATGGTTACATTGAGTTTCCCTGTGGACTACAGGCTTTTAAAAACATCTGGCATCAGTCGCAATCGTTTTCTGCTTTCTCCGAAACTGACCGTGTCGGGAGATGTCACCAATCGTCTAAGATATAACATATCATCCTCCTATAACGACATGGAAGGCGAAATCAATGACTTGTACAGTGGCTACATCTTGACAGATTATAGGATGCTTGTCCGCAAGGCAGGAGTGCTTCCGAGCACTTCATCCTTGGCCGTTTCCGGAAGATTGGAGTATAAGGATCCTCTTGTGGGCCTTGTCACTTCCGCGACCTTGCGATGGTCAAGGTCCTGGCGCGATTTGATCTTCAGTTCAACCATAGATGGCATCGGATTTCAAGAGTTAGCATTGGCTATGGACAACCATTCGGACAGTTTCTTTGCTTCAGCCAATTTCAGCAAACGACTCCAAAGCCTTTTCACCACAATCAACACCGGTATCAGTTGGTCGGCAGACGAATCACCTATCATCCGTCAAGGCGACTTGATGTCAGTCCATCGTTCCGTCATCCAAGGAAAACTCGGAGCCATGACAAGGTTGTCTTCGTTTTTGAATATGGAGTATTCCTGCTCATTCTCAAACATCTCCAGCGGACTCTCTAATGCCGAGTCTCTCTCGTCAATATTCCTTCTGAGCCAATCATTAGTGGCCAATTGGTCTTTTCGCAAGTCATGGAACCTTCGAGGAGAGTTCGAGCATTACCGTAACGACTACATCAGCGGAAAAGACAGAAACACCCTGTTCGCTGACCTTTCACTGTCGTACAAGCAGCATCGCTTTGAGTACTTCATCATTGTCCGCAACCTTTTGAACCGCAAATCATTCAGCAGCGTCAACTCCACCGATCTGATCGAATATTCCACCACCCGCTCCATCCGCCCCGCCTCCGTGATGTTGAAGCTTAGGTTTAATGTCTGATTCTTCTTCCCTGCCTGCAAGAAATATTAATTGAACTTGACAATTATATTGACAGATAATTTGTATATTTGATAGAACACTTGATGCCGACATGCCTGAGAGATTGAATAGAATATTACCTTTATTGCTGGTTCTTTTGACCTTGCTGATGGTCGAGATCGTTTCCTCAGCCCAGCGCACAGTCTCAGGACGTGTGACCGATGCTGAAAGCGGTGCTGCGGTTGAGGCAGTGAACGTGATGCTCCGCTGTCCGGATGCCGTGAGCATAATTGCGTTCGCGATGACATCTGCGGATGGCTCCTACAAGATCACATTCAATTCCGAGGCCGATACTCTTTTGCTGATGGTCTCCGGATTCAATGTGGCGCGTCAGGAAAAGATACTGACGAAATCCATGAGGAAGATGGATTTCAAGGTGCGTTATTCCAATCAGACAATCCGTGAGGTGACGGTCAAGGCAGACCCGGTCAAGCGTTCGAGCGACACTTTGACCTATTATGTGTCTTCATTCCGTGACTCAACAGACAGGAGCATAGGTGACGTGCTCCGCAAGATGCCGGGAATAGAGGTGTCTGAAAGTGGTGGTGTGAAGTATAACGGTGTGGCGATCAATAAATTCTACATCGAGGGTATGGACATGCTCGGAGGTAAGTACGGCATCGCCACGAACAATGTCCAGGCAAAGGATGTGGCAAGCGTTGAGGTCTATGAGAATCATCAGCCGATAAAAGTCCTTCAGGATTGGGTGAGGTCTGATCAAGCCGCGTTGAATCTCAAGCTCAAGGAAAAGTCGAAAGGAACATGGAATGGTGTAGTCGAGACGGGAGCGGGCTACAAACCACTGCAATGGTCTGGGCAGTTCACTCCTATGTACTTTACGAAAAATTTCCAGACCATTCTTACCTACAAAGGAAACAACATGGGGCGCGATGTTTCCAAGGAACTGAGCGATCAATATGCTGGGTTTGGTTCGATTCCTGAGCTTGTCTTGATAGTGTCACCGCTCCAGCCCCCTCTTGATGAGAGCACATGGCTGAACAATAACATTCATTCAGCATCGGCAAACGGAATAGTGAAGACCGGCAAGAGCACCGAGCTGACGGCACAAGCACATTACTTCCGTGACAGACGCGCGGCCGAGTCATCGTCCGAGACGGTTTATTATTTGTTGGATGCCCCTTCGTTCAGGATTTCGGAAGGCATTTCTTCGGTTCAGGTGATGGATGAGCTCAAGACTGATGTGAAATTCAGGCTTAATTCGACAAAACACTACTTGAATGATAATATTGAGTTGACAGTCAAAGGTTCAGATGCCGATGGTGAAGTCATCGGTGATTTGGAAACATTTGGCCAGCACTTGCATCTTCCTTATCTTAAGTTGCGCAATCATCTGAACGCGATCCACCGGTTCGGCAAATGGCAGTTGAACATCTGGTCCGACACGGATTATTCAAGGCGGGAATCGTACCTTTCCGTGACCCCGAACATCCTTGGTGAATATGGTGTCGTCGGTGACGGACTCCGGCAGGACATCCTGTCAACGAAATTATATTCAATGACCTCTGTCAGCACATCCCGTCAGGTTAGGAAGTGGATTTTTGGATTGGCAGCGAGAGGTACGGTTGATTTTGAGAACTTCCGTTCAGAGCTGACTCCAGCGGATTCAATGCGTAATGACATCGGTTGGCGTCGCATCGATTTGTCTTTGACCCCATCTGTCAGTTATTCAATCTCTGGGCGTTTTAATTTTGATGTTTATTGCCCAACGACTTATGTGGACATTTGTTCAGATGATCGACTATCCTCCAAATCTTCCTGTGGTCGTGTGATTCTTTCTCCGGTCGCATCAATTAAATGGACACCAACCTATAACCTGACTATCAAAACATCTGCGAATTACGGTGAGAGACTTGGCGGCCTTTACGACATGTTCGGTGGGTATATTCTTAGAGATTATAGGACTTTGGAAAGGAGGAACGGTGACTGGAACAGAACAAGAAGCGGCTCGGGGTCGCTTGACCTGTCGTATTCAAACGCTGTCAAGGCTTTCTTTGCCAACGTTTCGGTTATGTCTTGGAAATCCCGCTCCGACTTCAAGACGGGTGTGAATTATTCTGGACTTCTGAGCAGTCGGGTGTCCTATCATATTCCTGATGAAAAGTCTGGAGTGTCAATCGGGGCGAATGCCAGCAAACGCTTTCAGCCGATAGCAACAACTGTTAAATTGAGTTCAGAATGGTCCCGTTCATGGGCTGATCTCATCCGTCAAGGAATGACAATCCCAGCGATTAATGATGCCTTGACGTTGTCCACCATGGTGGAATCGAGAATCAGCAATGTCTCCGTCCTGTCATATTCGGGCTCATTCCAATCCTATCAATTCCGCATGACCGGTGTGGATGGCTCTGGACCAATACACACGATCCGCCAGACTGTTTCACTTAACTTCCTTATAGGAAAGAAAATCATCGCTGGAGCTTCATGTCGCCATTTCTACAACAACGGCATCAGCGGTTTTGACAGGAATATGTTCTTCGCAAACCTGCGTCTATCCTTCAAGCACAAGCGTCTTGAATATGTTGCCGAAGGAACCAATCTTTTGGGCACCAAATATTACGGCACTTCCTATTTCAGCGCCAACACCACCCACGCAACTCTCTACCGCCTTCGCCCGACCTCAGTCACAGTCAGCGTGCGTTTCAGTCTTAAGTAAATGGAGATAGCGTAGCGTCATTTTGTGTTTGTATCGTGTAATCGTTTGATTGATAATAAAATAGAGGGTTGTCTTTAGCTGAGTTTAACCAAAGATAACTCTTTATTACGTTTATAATCAATGTATTATGTTCCACTGCTGCTAGCCGATGATATTGTTGTACACTGTCGCATGTTATTTGCAAATGTGCTGCTAATTGCATTATATTTGTAGTATTATTATGAATATTAGCCAAGTATGTCACAGTCAACGTGAGGTTTCCTCAACTCTATCTACGAATATCATGTTTGCAAACTTATTATGTTTTGCAAACATAATGTTTTCTCAGCATAATCCAAAATTTCGGGGCAACTTTATGGTAGAGGTCAGACTGATTTGAATATGCTGTTTAATCGATCCTTCTTATTCCCTCGCCTCAGCGATGATCGCGAGGGAGTCGCAGCAGAGTTTTGTTATCGCTGCCCAGTTGCGGGCCTTGATGACGTCTTTGGGGAAGAGGTTGCTGCCCATTCCAACGCAGGAGGCTCCGGCCTTGAACCATGCGCGGATGTTTTCCTCCTCTGGCTTGACGCCTCCTGTGACAAGAACCTGGGTCCACGGCATGGGAGCCTTGACGCTCTTCACGAAAGAAGGGCCGAGCACATCACCTGGGAACACTTTGCAGATGTCGCAGCCTGCGGCCTGGGCGTTGCCGACCTCAGTGACTGAGCCGCATCCGGGAATATATGGCACAAGGCGACGGTTGCAAAGCTCAGCGATTTCCGGGTTGAAAAACGGCCCGACGATGAAGTTGGCGCCCTCTTGAAGGTAAAGGGCTGCTGTCGGGGCGTCAATCACAGAACCGGCACCGAGAATCATTCCAGGAAGCTTGTCGTTGGCGTACTTAACCAGCCCCGCGAAGATCTCATGTGCGAAATCGCCCCTGTTCGTGAACTCGAACATGCTTATCCCTCCATCGTAGCAGGCCTTGAGAACGGCCTTTGATGTCTCAAGGTCATTGTTGTAGAACACTGGCACCAGCCCTGTTTCAAGAGCAGTGGATAGTACCTGAATCTTGTTGTATTTTGCCATATTCGTGAATTGTCGTGATTAGAATGTTTAGTCGTTAGTAAGATGACTACCGTGAGACACGTCCAGAGCCGTTGCCATTCATCAAAGTCTCCACCTCTTTTACCGTCACCCGGTTGTAGTCGCCCTCGATTGTGTGCTTGAGACATGAGGCCGCCACAGCGAAGTCGAGCGCCTTCTGGTCATCTTTGTAGTTCAGAAGACCGTAGATCAGGCCACCTCCGAATGAGTCTCCGCCTCCGACTCGGTCAACAATGTCTGTGATGTCGTAGCGTTTCGATGCGTATAGGTTCTTGCCGTTATATAGGACGGCTCCCCATGTGTTATGGTCTGCGTTGATGGATCCCCGGAGGGTAATCGCCACTTTGGATGCCTTGGGGAATCTTTCCATAAGCGACTTTGCGACAAACTCGAATTTGGCTATGTCAATCACTCCAGCCTCTGCGTTGAATCCTTCCGGTTTGATTCCGAAGACCATTTCTGCATCTTCTTCGTTACCGATGATGACATCGCATCCTGCCACGAGGGCGGGCATGATCTCTGAGGCAGTCTTGCCATATTTCCAGAGATTCTTTCTGTAGTTGAGGTCGCAGGAAACTTTCACTCCGTGCCTGTTAGCTGCTTTAATGGCCTCAAGGCATACATCTGCGCAGCTTTGGCTGATTGCAGGAGTAATTCCGGTCCAGTGGAACCAGTCCGCTTTTTCGAACACCTTGTCCCAGTCAATCATCCCAGTTTTGATCTCCGAGATTGAGGAGTGTGTGCGGTCGTAAATCACCTTGCTTGGACGAGAAACGGCTCCTTTCTCAATGTAGTAAATCCCGACTCTGTTTCCGCTTTCAATGCAGAACTCCACCCCGACACCCAATCCACGAAGTTCAGCCAGACATGCTTTGGCGATGTCGTTGCCTGGAAGCGCGGTCACAAACTGTGCGTCCTGCCCATAGTTGGCTAGCGAAACTGCCACGTTTGCCTCTCCGCCACCGAAGGTTGCTTCAAATTCGTGTGCCTGTGAGAATCTTAGATGTCCCGGTGTTGCGAGACGGAGCATTATCTCTCCGAATGTGATGATTCTTGCCATTGTGGGTAATTTATTGATTGTTAATGTTTAATGCGTCCGTTCCTTCAACTGCGATTTCGCGTGGAGGGCGAAATCTAGTAGCCGTTTTGGCGCTCACCAAGAACAAAATTAGAAAATATCCTTTAATAATCCTCCAGCCTAAACGGAATAATTTGAAGCGCGATGTATAATTGCTTGATAAGTAATAAAATAAACGATTGCCTTCGGTTTGAAATCACTGAAGGCAATCGTTTATTATTCTGAATGTCAGAGGGTTAATCTACACCGTTACTTGCCGAAGTAGCGGGTAAGAAGGCCGTAGAAGCCGGCTCCGTGACGGGCCTCGTCCTTAGCCATCTCGTGTACGGTGTCGTGGATGGCATCGTAGCCGAGCTGCTTGGCTCTTGTGGCGATGGCTAGCTTGCCCTCGCAGGCACCGGCTTCTGCCTGGTAACGTTTCTCAAGGTTGGTCTTTGTGTCCCAAACAACATCTCCGAGAAGCTCCGCGAACTTGGCTGCGTGCTCGGCCTCCTCGAAAGCGTACCTCTTGAAGGCCTCTGCAATCTCAGGATAGCCCTCACGCTCGGCTTGGCGGCTCATGGCAAGGTACATTCCGACTTCTGAGCACTCACCATTGAAATGATCCCTCAAGCCTTGAAGCACTTCCTTGTCCTCTACCTGTCCGTCACCGATGTGGTGCTCGCAGGCCCACTGTGGCTTGCCACCGTCATCCTTGATCTCAACGAACTTGCTCGCAGGGGCGTGGCACTGAGGACACTCTGCAGGAGGGTTTTCGCCTTCGTAAACATAACCGCAAACCAAACATCTAAATTTCTTTTTCATAACTGAATCATTTATAAGTCAAACAAAATGAAATGAACAAACGTCATTTCGTGTCGCAAAGTTAATGCCAATATTTGAATTTACAAAATAGAATTATTCAAAATTAGAAATATTTTCAAAATAGTTGAAAATATCTTTCTTTGTGCCTGATTTTGGCACAAGCTCAGGTTATCTTTGCCACAAGAAATATATTTGCTATATTCGTTAGAAAGAATCTTACGTCTGGCTGCAAGGGGCAGAAAAGATCTGCAAAGGTATGATGTCTCATTGAATAGGTCTGGACAAAGTATTGTAGGAAAACTATGTGTGAGTATAAACTATAACCGAGATGACA
>ERZ808267.397-NODE-397-length-13480-cov-3.162607_pt1 | contig 13480 bp, 17 predicted proteins | sample MGYA00521241_ERZ808267 | MGnify/ENA primary metagenome ERZ808267 (study PRJEB31516, sample SAMN03275592) | gut metagenome | biome: mammalia-associated habitat; material: feces | host: Papio cynocephalus | place: Kenya | collected 2012-07-19 ... | reverse complement strand
ATTGGAACAATTCTCGTAAAATAGCTTTTACTCTTGCAGAAGTCTTAATCACTCTCGGCATCATCGGAGTAGTTGCAGCTATGACAATGCCATCATTAATTACAAATTATAGAGTTAAGGAAACTGTTTCTAAGTTGAAAAAGGTTAACACTACTTTCAACAACGCATTATTAGCGGCAAAAGAAGAAAATGGCGAAATTTCTGATTGGGGATTGACTAATTCTACGCTTGATACAGATACTGATAACGGAAGTATTGCTAATTCAAATTCTGGTCGAGATAAATTTCTTGAAATTTTGAGTAAGCATTTGAAAACGGTTTCAATATGTAAATATTCTGACAATTCTTGTGAAATTTACCGCCCAACTAATTTGCAAGGAGATATTGATAACAGTGATTCTTATTCAAATAGATTGGTTTTGGCTGATGGAACTATTATTGGTCACGTATATTTAAACAATACTGCGTGCAATACTAATTGGGGAAGTGGGGCATTAAGTCAAAGTTGTGGAAGTTTTAAAGTTGACTTAAACGGTTCTAAAAAGCCTAATATGTATGGAAAAGATATTTTTCAGTTTGTTATAACCGCTAATGCTATTGTTCCTAGTGGAGTTGCAACAGATACATCAGGAAATAATTTTGATGAAGCTTGCATAAAAACCAATATGAGAATGAATGGTGTCGGATGTACCGGTTGGGTAATTTACAATGAAAATATGGATTACTTGAAATGTCCTGAAAAGTTAGGCTGGGACAAGGCAAAAAGTTGTAAATAGTTTATTAAAAAGGCGATTTTGAATTTTTTCAAAGTTGCCTTTTTTATTGCGGAATTTCATTTTTATTCAAAGCTTTTTCCCATTCAAAATAGAAATATATTGCCAAAACAAAATACACAACCCACATTATGACGGTTGAATATGTTTTTGCTCCGTGTAAAACGAGATTTATCCACATCAATGCGGAAATCCCATTCACAACCATCCACACAACCCATTGCTCTATTGCACGACGAACTGTTAAATACATTCCGAGTATTGATAAAAATGTCGTAATTCCATCTGCAATTGGACTTTTGTCGTTGCAGAAATGCAAAATTATACTTGTTATAATTGAACCTAAAATACCGATAAATAGTAGTATTATGCGGGTTTTATTTGACAATCTGGTTTTTATAATTTCTTTAGTATCTCTTTCAAGGTGCTTTTTCCATTTGAAAATCCCTAAAATTTGCATTGGAATATAATAGCAAAGATATAGTAACATATTGCCCCAAAGTGCGTTTATAAACGACAACCATACATAACACCAAGAGCCTGACAATCCGAAAAAGTAACAGGAAATCTTTCCTTTCCCTGCAATTATGGTATATAAAATTCCGCAGAATGCAGATATTACGGCAATCGGATTGTCTTTTACAATAATTGCGTTTGCCAAAATCAATGTCAGCACTGTAAAAAGTCCGATTATTTCAATCTTTTTCCAACCATTTAATTCTTTTTTTACAAATTCTATCAATTCCATTATGAGCATTGTATAATGAATTGCAATGAAAGTACAGTCTATTTACACAAACCGATTTGTAAAAAAGGGATTAAAATTTGCAGCTGATAACGGATCATTATTTGTTGCGTCTGCTTCACTTGCGCTTTCTACTGTTGCACGCCCGTTGTCGATTATGGCAACTCCCAATACTGACAAACAAAACAAAAAATATGCCTGTGCAAAATCTTTAGCATCCAGTGTTGCCGGATATTTGATAATGCTTGTAAGCTCATCTCCACTAGCAAAAGCAATGAAAAATATTGACGAAAACCCGCACGAATATCTAAAAGCAACAACAATAAAAAATTTGAAAAACGGTGAAAAAGAATTACAATCTTCCTCAAAATACAAATTTGCAACTCAACTTTTCAAATTGGGGTTAGGCTTTGTAATTGCTGCACCAAAATCAATTCTTACCTGTGCGCTAATTCCGCCGTTTATGAAAAAAGTTTTTCCTAAAAAAGAAACATCACAACAACCTCAAAAGAAAAATGTTTCGTTTACGGGTATGGAAGGTTTGTCTGAACGTATCGGCAAAATCATTGATACATCTACCGTTCAAAAATTAACTGATAAATTCCATAACACTAATTATGAATTTAATATGATGGCTCTAACCGATATTATTGCAACCGGAACATTTATGCACCAAACTGCTAAAAGTAAAGGAATTGAACAAGATAGAAAAAAAGCTCTTATGTATAACTCTGCAATCTCAACTGGTTTGTGTATCGGTGGCGGTTATGTGATAGATAAAATGTCTGAAAAACCGACGAAAAAGTTTATTGAAAAATTCGCAGAGGCAAACAAAAAATCGCCAAATCTCGACAAATATATCGAAGGCATAAAAATTGTTAAACCTGCAATGATTTTTGGCATAATGTATTACGTCTTTATCCCAATAATTTCGACATTTTTGGCTGATAGATTTGATGGAAACAAATATATTTCAACAAAAAACAAGTAATTATTTGTTATTAATTTGTCGCAATAGTTTTTCCTAATTCTGCAACTGTTTTGATGTCCTCGTCAGGATTTTTGCCAATTGTTGTCAAATAATTTCCGACCATAATTCCTTCAACACAAGTTTTTAGGGCTTTTCGTTGGTTTTCTTCTGACAATCTCATTCTTCCACCGCAAAAACGCAATATTGAATTAGGGTTTGCGATTTTGAAGATTGCTAAAGTTCTCAATACATTTTCTTCATCAATTTTGTCTAAATAGTTTTCAAACGGAGTTTCAGGAATTGGCATCAAAATGTTGATTGGAATTGAGTTTGGCTGAATTTCTGCTAATTCAAGAGCCATTTCTACACGTTGTTCAACGCTTTCTCCCATTCCGAGAATTACTCCACAACACAATTCCATACCGTATTTTTTGACTAATTTGCAGGTGTTTACTCTGTCTTCCCAAGTGTGAGTTGTGCAAACTTCAGGATAATATGATTTTGCGGTATTAATGTTGTGATGAAATCTTTTTAATCCGCTTTGTGCAAGTTTTTGCGCTTGTTCTTCGTTCAAAATGCCAATTGATGCACAACTTTTCAAACCTTCGATTTTATTGATTTCTTTAATCATTTCCAACATTTTGTTAAAATCGCTTTCGTCAGGAGTTTTGCCTGATGTTACGATTGCAAAACGTGATGCTTTGTGTGATTTTGCATCAAGAGCGGCTTTTCGAACTTCTTCGATTTCTACAAGCGGGTAAGAGTCAATATGAGTGCGATAATGAGAACTTTGTGCGCAATATTTGCAGTTTTGTGAACATTTGCCATTACGTGCGTTTATAAGTGAACAAAATTCAATTTCATCCTTAATATGTTTTGATGACAATTTCAAAAGTTCATCCAAATCCAAATTATAAAGTCTTAAAAGTTCTTGTTTATCTATCATAATTCCTCCATTGTTTCAATGGTAAACCTTTAATTGACTAAAGTCAAATGATATGCTAAAATCAGTTCACAAAGGAGTAAACAATGTTTTGTCCAAAATGCGGAAAACCGGTAAAAGATAACGATAATTTTTGTAGATATTGCGGAAACAGACTTGAACTAGACCAACCATCAGACGCTGTTACGCAGTCATATATTGAGCATGCTGAAAAATCAGAAGTTCCTGAAGAATACACAGTTCATCACTACGAGGCACAACCCGTAGTTGAAGAAGAAAATGTAAAAGAATACAAACTTCCTGATGAAGATAGCGAAGAATTAGTTATTTATGATATCAAAAAACATTGGATGGCATTATTTTGGCCAATATTTTTAACTCCAATATTTTTCTTGTATTTTTGGTTCATATTTTTAAATACGCATAGCTTTTTCAGTTGGGTAATCGTATTTTTAATTCTTGCGCCGATTGTGTATCCGATTTTGAGATTTAATTCTGATAAAATAGTTATTACAACAAAATATGCGCATATAAAATTGGGAGTTTTAAACCCAGAAGAAATTGATATTCCATTGAACAAACTTGATATGTTAGAGATTTCTCAAACAACAATGGGCAGAATAATGGATTATGGAATGATTTCTTTTATGTCAAACGGCGAACAGTTTGATTATGGATATATAAAAGATCCTGGAGAACTTCAATACTTAATCGAAAACCCTGCAAGATACATTGAAGAAGCCCTTGAAGAAGTGGAAGACTAGTCCGCTGTAATCAGATATCAAGAGGCAAAGTCTGTGTCAGAAAAGGCGATATGGTAGGATTATTGGCGTTTTAGTGAAAAGTGAGAAGTGAAACGTGAAAAGACCGTGTCATTAAAACTATTACCCTCTTTCTAACTCTCCCCCAAGGGAGAGGATCTTTTTACCAACACATGTCATTGCGCACTTGTTGCGCAATCTTAAATCAGCATTGATAGACCCTGAATCAAGTTCAGGGTGACAGTTTTCACTAACATTGTAAAAGGGGGGGGCTACGTGCGTAGCACCTGTTTTATCGGATTGCTTCACATTCGCTCGCAATGATGAACAAAAATCTATTTTACCAGAATTATCGAACATAATATTAACCTTTGTAAAAATATCTTCTAAAAATGGCGCAAAAACCATGTTTTATGCTATACTACTTATGTAGTAGAATAATTTAATTTGACTTTTATTGTGTACTGTTTATTAAAATGGTAGGTATTGCCATCTATATGGCGTATTGTTTTTCGGTGAATTTATAATAGAATAGTTTTAAGTAATGTAAACTCAAGTGCCATATTGGGCAAAAATAGTTTATTATATGTTTTATAACAAGTGTGTGTAGGTGTAGATTTTGAACGAAAATAAAGAAAAAATTTCAGAAAAATCAAAGGCGCAATCGCCTATAAAAAGCGAAAAACCTGTTTCGAACCCGTTGTCGAAACAGCTTAATGCGCTTAAAAAACCTGCTTTAAAAACACCTGCTAAAACCACTACCAAAAAAGAAGTTAAAAGAACTTCCAACCCTATTTCTGCTGAAACATCTGATATCGTTGCTCGTATCAACAATTTCAACACGAACAAAACGTCTAACAGAATGTATGCAGGATATATGGGAAATGCCAATGCAAGCTCGCACAGGGTTATTGATTACGCAGAACTTGTTAACAATTTGAATAATACTCTTTGCAAAAAGAAAACAATTTATGATTTATTCAGCGCAATCCATAACTTGTTTACAGAAAAATTAAACAATGTTTTCACTGCATTCGGAGCTTTTCACGACAAATCAAAATGTATTAATATAAAACTTTTCAACTCTATGGGAAGTACTTACACATCAAAATTATTTTTGTCAGATGACCAAAATCCGGTTATCCAATGTTTCAAAAATTCTTCTCCTGTAGTTTGTGAAAATAGCAAATTTTTAAATATTCCATACGTTCAGCAATCGCCGACATTAATTCTTCCGTTAGTTTCTGTTAGCGGATGTAAAGGCGTTATGGCAATCGGAAAAGATAACATTGAAAACCATATTGGGTTGTTCTCTTTTATCGCAAATTATTGTGCGTTGTTTATGGATAATGTTGAACTTCTTGAACAAACAAATAAATACGCAAATACTGATACATTGACAGGTTTGTACACTCACAGAGGGTTTCAAGAAGTTTTGTCTGCCGAACTTAGACGTGCAGAAGAAAATAATTCAAAACTTTCTATCATAATGCTTGATGTAAACAATATCTCTAAAATTAACAGGGAACTTGGTCACGCAAAAGGTGATGAAGTAATCAAGCTTTTGGCAGAAAAAGTTAAGCAAAATATTAGAAGTAACGACAAAGCTGGGCGTTATGGCGGTGACGAAAACGCAATAATTACATACTGCTTGTCTTGCTGTTTTGTTGACGATGTTGGACCGGTTAAGGTTTCCGTTGGTATCGCAACTTATCCTGAATGTAGCAGAGATCAAGAAAAACTTTTAATTCTTGCAGAACAAGCAATGTATATTTCGCAAGCTAAGGGCTACAAAGAAGGTATGTCCGCAATTGTAAGCTCATCAGATTTCAATTTCTGGGATGATGATGCGTTGCATTCTTATGCCGAAGTTATTGCAAAACGCCATTCTCAATTAGGTGTAAACTTTGAAGATGAACTTGTTCACAAATTCAACAACGAACAAATTGTTTCTCAAAACCACTTGATGGAACTTGCAAATTCTCTAGCAAGTGCAATTGATGCAAAAGACCCTTATACAAAAGGTCATTCAACTTCTGTTTCAAGATATTCAGAAGCTCTTGCTCGTGCAATCAATCTTCCTGAAGACGAAGTTCAAAGAATTAAATTGGGTGCGTTACTTCATGATGTCGGCAAAATCGGTATTCCTGAAAACGTATTGAAAAAACCTGGTAAATTAGAAGATGACGAATGGGAAATTATGAAACAACACCCTGTAATCGGTGCTGAAAAAGTGCTTGCGCCAAACGAAGCATTGAGAGATTTAATCCCAATCGTTAAATATCACCACGAACACATGGATGGAAGCGGATATCCTGAACATTTGAAAGGTGACGAAATTCCGCTTGCAGCAAGAATTGTTGCGGTTGCTGATACATATCACGCATTGATTTCAGATAGACCTTACAGAAAAGGAATGAGTGTTGAAAAAGCTTGCGAAATCTTGAAAGACGGCGCAGGTAAATTGTGGGATAGAGATTTGGTACGCCAATTTATCAATATCGCTCCGTCTTTGTCTACAAGTATTTAGGTTATTTCAAAAGTATAGCTTGTTGCGCAGATTTCTAATCCGTGCTAGTGTTTTGGTATGATTACGAAACTTGAAATTGATGAACTTGCTCAAAAATACGAAACCGCTGATTTTATAAAAGATGATCCGGTTCAATTCCCGCATAAATTTAACAAAACCAAAGAGGATTGCGAAATTTCAGGATTTATTGCCTCTTTGTTGGCGTATGGAAATAGGAAAATTTTTATCAAAAAATTGAATGAATTATTCGATATTGCAGAAAATGAGCCACATAATTTTATTTTGAATTTTGAACCGAAAATTCTGAAAGATTTTAATTACAGATTTGGCACAACCCAAGATTTTGCAGAGATTTTCAGTATCTTGAAAAATTTGTACGAAAAAGACGGTGGGCTAGAAAAATTGTTTGAATACGGTTACAAAAATTCAAACCAACCGAATGGTTATATTGATTTTCAGCCGATTTGTGATTATTTTTATTCAAGATTTTCAGATAAAGCAGGGCAGGGATGTCGTTTTATGATACCGAACCCACAAAACGGCGGTGCAATGAAAAGAATGTGTATGTTTTTAAGATGGATGATTAGAAAAGGTTCTGTGGATTTAGGAATTTGGAGTTTTATGAAACCGTCAGAATTGTTAATTCCATTAGATACGCATGTTGCAAGACTATCGAGGGAAATGGGTTTGTTGACGAGGAAATCAAACGATTTTAAATCAGTAATAGAAATAACAGAAAACCTGAAAAAGTTTGATCCAAACGACCCGATAAAATATGACTTTGCTATGTTTGGTTATGGTGTGAATAATAAATAGATGAGTGGATTAGATGCCTAGACGCATAGAGGCATAGATGCGAAGTCAGTATCAAAGCAGCTAGGCAGCTAAGATTATTAGATGCTTAGATGCAATGAGGCAAAGAGGCATAGTCTGTTACGGGAATAAAAAACGTCATACTGAGGACAACAGTCCGAAGTATCGCATGGTTGGTACAAAATTCCTCTCCATTGGGGGAGAGAGCAAGCGTTCGAGTGAAACGAGTTACGCATGCGAGAGAGGGTTAAGTTCTGAATTGAATAATAGACTGGATTGCCACGCTATCGCTCGCAATGACGTGAAAAATTTATGTCACCCTGAACTTGGTGCTACGCACGTAGACCTTTGTGACAATATTCATTCCTACTTCATATATTAGGTTTTAAGATGCCTAGATGCAAAGATGCATAGAGGCGAAGTCTGTTACAGAAATAAAAAATCGTCATACTGAGGACAACAGTCCGAAGTATCGCATGGTTTGTAATGATGTTGGGCTTTCTTGAACTGTCCTCTTTGGGGGGGGAGCAGTTCAACCTACCCCGCCATTAAATATTATTTACTTCTCTTTACAAGAATGTTTTCCATCCCAACTCAAATCCTTGCAATGCAAATAATCCATATTTTCGTTATAAATTACCCATGCTGCGCAGGCATATCCATTCTGATGAATACAGTATCGGTAAAACTATTACCCTCTCTCTTTGTGAGAGGGAGCAGTTGTTCGTGAGCATGTGCGAACGTTACAAATGCGGGAGAGGGTTCTTTTTCTCCAACATTGTCAAAGGTGGCTACGTGTGTAGCAACTGTTTCACTGGATTGCTTCACATTCGCTCGCAATGACGAACAAAAATCTATTTTCCCGTAATTGAATATGCCTCTTAATATCTTTGCGTCTAGTCTATTTTTCATAATTCTCCTTTTTACAATACTTAACAAACTAGATAATTAATAATTATAATGTTAATTATATTTTAACATTATAACATAATATTTTAAATATATCAAGATATTAACAATCATCTTATAATATTAAAATGGGTATAAATATTGATATAGATTCTAAAATTGATATTAATGAGTTAGTTCGACTTTTGTTGTTTAGAAAGAAAATTACAATTGCAGAATTAGCAAGAAGAATGACTGATTTGAGCGGAAAAGAATATTCACGATTTAATGTCAGAGCCAAAATTGAAAAAGGTTCATTGAAATTTACCGAAATGGTTCTTATTTGTGAAATTTTAGGCTACAAAATTGATATAGCGGAAATGTAAGTGGATTTACTCAAATTGCCCCACCAATAATAATTTTACTGCTTTTGATATTTTATCAACGAAAAAATAAATCCCCACATATTACTATTTAATACTTATACCTAAAGGGGATTATTTTATATCGAAAAAGTTTTACAATTTACATATAACATATTTGTGGAGTAATTTATCATGCTAATGGGAAATGATTGCCATGATTGCAGCAAGTACAATCGTTTGGAAATGAAAAATGTAAATAAAGATATTCTTGCGTGGCTTGAAGATATTGTTGATGAAAATAATAGCCGTATCGAAAAAAAAGAATGGAAAAGTAAATATAACAGTTATGTTGTGTATGATTACGAACCATTCTGCACCGACGGATTTGAAGTAAACCTCGTAATTACATCATATAATGCTGCGTATTTGAACTTTATTAAATATTTGTATGACGAAAAAATCAGTACAATTGAGTATTTAAACAGTTGTATTGGAGTATAAGCAAAAAGTAGACCGGCTCATGATTGAACCGGTCTGTTTTGTTAATATTTAGAGAGTTAATTTTATGCTTCGTGTTCTTTTGTAAAGCAATCTTTGCAATAGACTTCTTTTCCCGGAATAGGTTTGAACGGAACTTGAGTTTGCGCACCGCATTTTGAACAAACAGCATCATACATTCTTCTTTTTCTTCTGTTGTTGTTTCTGCGAGCTTTTCTGCATTCCGGACATCTTTTTGGCTTGTTAACCAAACCTTTTTCCGCATAGAATTCTTGTTCACCTGCAGTGAAAATAAATTCTGCGCCGCAATCTTCACATACAAGTTTTTCATCTTGGTACATTTGTCTTCTCCTAATTTAAGTGGTACTTTAAAGAAACCTTTTGCAAAATTCCTTTAGCTCTTTTTATTATACACGTTTTTTGAAAATATGCAATAGGTGCTACGCATATAGATACTTGTGACAATATTCATCCCTACATCATTTTAAGATGTCTAGACGCAAAGATGCGTAGAAGCAAAGTCTGTTACGATAAACCGTCATTGCGAGCGAATGCGAAGCAATCCAGTGAAACAGTCATTACGAGGAGCGATGAGCGACGTAGTAATCGCATTCAAAATGACAATAATGAGATTGGTGCTACGCACGTAGTCCCCTGTGACGATGTTAGTCTAAAGTACTTCATATATTGGAGTTAGATGTATAGATGCGTAGAGGCATGGAGGCAAAGTCTGTTTCAGATAAGGTAATAAGGCGATATGGCTATGGGGCGATAAGATTTCATTTGTAGGTCGGATTAGTAACTATTTTAATCAGGATACATATATTTTTACATAATTATTGATGATTTAGAGGGATGAGTTTATCAACTGTAACTCCCAATGCGATAGCCAAATTTGCAATAACAATTAAAGATGGACTGTATTTTTCTTTTTCAATTCGGGCAAGATATTCAGGAGTAATGCCTGCCATTTCAGCGAGTTTTTCTTGTGAATATTGTTTTCTTGCACGCTCGGCTCTGACGTTTTCTGAAAAAATTCTTATAATCTCTTTCCTATCCATAGTGATAGTTTATAATAGTTGACAATATTTAGTAATGATTATAATTCTAATATCATGACTTATTAGTCAGTAATGTGGATATATAATACAGGAGATTATATGAAAAGGTATGTAAATTATTTGAATAATTCTCATAAAATAGCTTTTACATTAGCAGAAGGTGCCATGCATGTAGTCCACTGTGACAATATTGATAATAACTTAATACGTCACCCTGAATCAAGTTCAGGGTGACAATCGTTTGTCATTGCGAGTGGAGTGTAACGGAAAACTCTACACCAATGTTTGAAGTAGGAACCAATATTGTCACAGAGGACTACATGCTTAGCACCAATCTCATTATTATAAATATTAATGGGATTACTACGTCACTTCGTTCCTCGTAATGACAGATAACGACTTTGCCTCCAAACCTCTTTGCATCTAAGCATCTTAAAACCTTCACACTACTATTAAGTAGGAATGAATGTTGTTGCAGATGGCTACGTGCGTAGCTCATCGAATTTTAGTTTGTTTGAATATAGGTTATCTATTAATCTTGCGATATCATCTTTTTTTGCTTGTGTTGATGATGTTTTAATGTTTTCGTAAATCCTTGATACGGCTTTTGTGTGTTTTGGCATTTGATAATCTGTGTTTTTGTTATTTACCCAGCTTGTAACTTTTTCTGTCACAGGATCAATACTTTTTATTATGCTAATTGTTTTGCCGTCACGTTTGAATATTGAAATTTTGATTATTTTTTCAGTTTCAAGATCGTATTCTTGAATTGAAGAAATTTTGTTTTCGTCTTTTATGTTGAAGTTTGTTGTACGAATTTTTTTGCCGGTTTCCAAATCATATTCGTCAATAGATTTGTATAAAACATAATTTATTGTGCGAATTTTTTTACCGGTAAATTTGTCATACTCATCAATTGAGCGAACTTTTTTATCATTAAAGTAATCAAAATGAGTTGTTCTTAATCTTAAACCTGTAACGGCATCGACTTCCATAATTCTGTCGATTGATTTGCCATTTTTACGATAAACAATTTCTTCTTTAGTTTGCGTTTGAGAGCCATTGTCTAAAAGTTTTAAATGAGAGCTATTTGTTTGTTCCGGAAATGCGTTGTGGATTGCATTTAGTAAAGTCATAAAATTCTCCTACATATATAATACATGATAAAATATTTTTTGCTATTTTATGTAAAGTATTATACATAATTAATCGGTTCAAAATATTACCCATGCAGGCATAACACCATTATCCCATTTTTTTTAGAAGTTTCAAGAAAGTTTTGTAATCAGTTCCCCAGCTTGCCATAGCATCAAGTACGGGAGCTAAACTATAACCAACATCGGTTAGGGTATATTCTACTCTTGGAGGAACTTCTGGGAAAACTTCACGTTTTACAAGCCCATCATCTTCCATTTTTCTAAGATTATGGGTCAAAACTTTTTGAGAAATTCCGCTGCAAGCCTTTTTTAACTCCCCAAAACGTTTAGTTCCGCTGAGCAAATCTCGGATTATTAAAATACGCCACTTTTCGCCGATTAGGCGTAGTGTTGTTTCAACAGGACATTTTGGGAGTTCTTTTAAATCCATATTTCCTCTTATAGTATCTGGTAACATACGGATTATAGCATAATACTTGATAAAATCAAAATTCGCTTACATATTTTATTAGTTTTTTGATATCTTTGTTCCAAATTCCGTTCCAATTTCGGATTATTACATCGGCAGGACAAATTCCTGCATCAACGTATTCTTTTATCGGTTCTAAGAATTTTTCTTCGCCGGTATCCATTTCGATTAAAGATTTTTCGGCAATATAAAGAATTTCTTTTGCTATATCTTTAACATAATGTGCGCCAATTTTTGTGTTCATAGCACTTTTGGGAACATTGTATCTTAGTTCTGAAAAATCTCTATAATCATAGTTTTTGAACAAATCTTCAATTTCTTCCATTGCGGATTTGTTATACAAAATACCTTTATAAATTGCCAAAATCGAATATTGCAAACCTTTTCCGACACAATCGTGATTTCTGATTTCTATAAAATTGCGAAGTCTTACTTCCGGAAAATAAAGATTTGCGTGGAGATTAAAATCTTCAATATCTGCATCAAAATTTTTGTAACCGTTTTCCATAAATTCATCAAAACAAATCTTCCCATCTAGTGGAATTGCGCTATTATCACGGTTTATAAAAATCATTGGAGTTTGGAGAACATAATCAACATATTCTTCAAACGAAAATTTTTCGTCGATTTGACCGACAAAACCGCATCTGTCATTGTCTGTATTTAGCCAACTCAATGCACGAAAACTTTTGTAGCCTGTTTCAACTCCGCCCCTGATAGGTGAATTTGCAAACATTGCGGTCATAAAAGGGGTTAATTTGTTTGCGACACGGAATTTTGCCATTGCATCTTCTTCGCTCTCAAAATCTATACAACATTGCACTCCGGCAGTTTCTCGCATCATAACGTCGGACAAAATTCCCCACAAATATTTTGCCATGATGTGATATCTGCGTTTTGGAATTAAATTTATTGATTTGTGAGTAGAAAGCGGTGAAACTCCGTAATTTAACAGACTTATACCTGAACGATTAAGAATTGGGAGCATTTGTTTGTCGAGTTTGTCAATTTTTGATTTCAATTCATTAATTGTTTTTTCAGGTTTGATACTCAATTCGATTTGACAACCCGGTTCTAATGTAACTGTGTCATGGACTTGTTTTAAGCCGATAATATTATAATCATCAGCTATATAGTCCCAATTTTCTTCTTTCGCAAAGTTTCTTAAAAAATTACAAACACCAAATTCAGAGCCATAATCTGCAGCTTTTGAAGTCACAGAAAAAATCGGCAATCTTTCATATTCAATCCCTATATTGTGTTCTGACTTAGGTTTACAGCCTTTTTCAAAAAGTTTTATGATGTCTTTTTTGCTCAATTTGGTTTGTGTTTGCATTTGTTTAACTCCATTTAAATTATAACATCTACAAAATAACAAAAAATATTTATTAAAACATTTACCTGTGTGTGGTATTATTATAGGTAAGATGAACTACTACGAACGGGCTAAATATTTTAGAACTAAAAAAAGACTAGGTCAAAACTTTTTGATTGATGGGCAAACAAT
>ERZ808267.395-NODE-395-length-13573-cov-2.954653_pt1 | contig 13573 bp, 9 predicted proteins | sample MGYA00521241_ERZ808267 | MGnify/ENA primary metagenome ERZ808267 (study PRJEB31516, sample SAMN03275592) | gut metagenome | biome: mammalia-associated habitat; material: feces | host: Papio cynocephalus | place: Kenya | collected 2012-07-19 ... | reverse complement strand
TCGCTAAAGCTCGGGGTCTTTGGCTTGCGCCAAAGCTTCCCCCAAAAGCTTGCCTTCGGCAACTTTTGTGTTCGCCGCGCCACAAGATGGAAGCGCACCTGCGCCCGCGCCACAAAAACGAACCCCGCCGAGCGGGCGTACCAGAAGAAAACACATCGGCTTAGAAAAAACATTATGAGCTGAAAAAACGCGCGAGGCTCGAGCTGGAATTCGTGTTTCGTGAGGCGTAGCGGGCTAAACGCCCGTGAGACCGAAACGAAACCGAATAACAGCCGAGAGCGTAATGGTTGGCTAGTTTTATAAATGAAAAGAGGGCAACATTTGTTGCCCTCTTGACATTTAAATAAAAACTCGTCGCCAACCATTACGCGCCCTCGCGCGTTTTTTAGTTTTTGGCTTTACAGGAGGGGGGAGATGTAGTGTAGAATGCGCGGTATGGAAAATAGTAGAGGCTATTGGTTCAAAGATTTATTTTTAATTTTCATCTCCGGTCTTATTCTGTACTTGGGATTCGCGTTTTTTCGACCGCTTGCCAATCCCGACGAGGGCAGATACGCCGAGATTCCGCGCGAAATGATAACTTCGGGCGACTATACCACGCCGCGCCTCAACGGTCTTCCATACTTTTACAAGCCCCCGCTGTTTTATTGGATGCAGTGTGCGTCGATGAAGGCAATGGGCTATAACAGGTTTTCAATAAGGGTTGCGTCGTCGCTGATGGCGGTATTGGGAATCTGCATGACATACGCCGCCGCGCGCGCTTTGTACGGGCGCAGGGCGGGGTGGTTCGCGGCATTCGTGCTTGCAACGTCGATTCTCTACTACGTTATAGGCTTGATTGTAACGCTGGATATGGCGGTATCGGTATTTATGTCGGGAGCTATGTTTTCGTTCATTGTCGCCGTCAAGAAAAGCGGAATTTACAGGAGCGTTTTGTTTGCCGCATTCTTCGTGTTTATGGCGTTGGCGGTAATGACAAAGGGCATAATCGGCATTTTGATACCGTGCGCGGTGGCGTTCTTGTACGTTGTAAGCGGCGGAATTTCATCGGTCATTGCATTCTTTAAAAACATAACCGCGCGCGATTGGCTTTTCATTCTTGCGGGTATTGCGGCATTTTTGGCGATAACCGTTCCGTGGCATGTTCTGGTGTCTGTGGCAAATCCCGCGACATCGGCGGCGGAGGGCGTGCTGTCGAAAAATCCCGACGGTCAGGGCTTCTTCTGGTACTACTTCATTCACGAACACCTTTTGCGCTATATTGACCCCGAAACGAGCATGCGCGCCCAGCCGTTTTGGTTCTTCCTCGCCATCGCGCCAGCAGGGGCAATTCCGTGGATTTTCCTGCTTCCGCGCATAGTCAAAAACACCGTTTCGGGCGGTTCTGTGGACGCCCGCGACTGCCGCAACGACTTCCTCTACATGGCGATATGGATTTGCTTTATCGTTGCCTTCTTTTCAATATCAAGCTCAAAGCTCGTGCCGTATATTACGGCTATATACCCCGCGTTTGCGTTCGTCGTCGGCGTTTGGGGGGCGAAGGCTTGGGAGAACCGCGCAAAACTCAACCTTTCAGCCGAAAACATTATTTTGTGCGCTTCGGGGATAATCGGGGCGGTGGCGCTTGTAGTGGCGTTCTTTGTTCTGAAGAAAAAGCCCGTCGACGCCGCCGTGATAGCCGCCGGTTGGTATACCGTCTTTTCGACCGCGGCAATACTGCTTTTTATCTCGCTTTGGGCGGCGCGGTACGCGCGCAGCAACAACGCAAAATTCTGGCGTATTGCCGCTTGCGGTCTCGTCGTCTTGGTACTTTCCATAAATCTCAACGCGGGATTGGGGCAGCGCATGAATAGCGAGCGCGTTGCCGAATACATTTTGAAAAACCGCCACGGCGAAAAGCTCGCAATAGCTTTCGACTACGGATATTTCCAAGACCTGCCCGTGTGGCTCGACGAGCTTCCCGCACTTTTGGGCGAGCCGCCTACGGAACAGTACTTCGGCTGGATGCGCGAAAAGTCCGCACACGCCGACAGGATTTTCCCCGACGCGGCCTCGCTGAAAGCCGAACTTGAAAAGTCGGGCAAAATGTGGGTTGTCGTCAACGCCAGATACATGCTCACGCTCGACAAATTCGGACTTCCGCTGAACAAGCGCCTTTTGTTTGAAAACAAGCACGTGCAACTTTTTGAAATTTCGCTAAAAAATGCAGCAAAGCCCGAAACAAAATAAAGCCGAAAATTTCTGGCTGAACATGGGGTTCAATATAGCGGCTCCGTGTCTGCTGCTGATAAAGGGGCGCGCGCTCGCCGAGCGTTTCCTGCCGGATTTCGCCGCATGGCAGCACGCCGACATTGCTATATTTTCGGCGGCAATTCTCTTCCCGCTCTGCTACGGCGTGTGGGACTTTTTCCGCCGCCGCACATGCAACTTCTTTTCGGCCGTCGGTTTCGTCAGCGTACTGCTCACCGGCGGCGTCGGGTTGCTGAGCCTCTCACGCGAATGGATTATCTTCAAGGAGGGCGCAGTTCCGCTCGTGCTGGGAATTGCCGTTTTGTGCACCGCCTACACGCGCAGACCGCTCGCAAAAATATTCGTTCTAAACGACTCGGTTTTCGACGTGCAAAAGCTCGAAGCCGCCGTAGAGGCGCGCGGGGCGAGGGCGGCGTTCGACCGCAAAATGAAAACGCTTACATACTTGGTGGCGTCTTCGTTCCTGCTTAGCTCGCTGCTGAATTTTACGCTTGCCTCTATCATCTTCAAAGATCCCGCGGGCACGCCCGAATTCAACAGCCAGCTGGGCACTATGACCGCGCTTTCCTTCCCCGTGATTGTGCTGCCTACAATGGTGGTTTTGATTGCGGCTCTCGTGTATTTTTTCAGGGCGATAAATTCGCTCACGGGGCTTAAATTGGAGGATATTCTCAGAAACAAATGACGCGTCTTGCGGCAGTTTTTGCGTGTCTGGTTCTGGCGGCGGGGGGTGTTTCTTCCGCCGAAATAGCCGACGCAACGGGGCGCGTATTGGATATTCCCGAAAACCCGAAAATAGTTGCGATGACGCCTGCCGTTGCCGATTTTGTCGCGCGTGCGGGCGCTGCGGAAAACCTTGTGGGCGTCTCATCGTTTTCCCCCGATGTCGGGCGGAAAGTCGGGTGCGTAGGCTCGGTTTTTTCGCCCGACTACGAAGCCATTGTCGCCCTGCGTCCCGATGTGGTGCTTTGTTCCGAAATAGCCGACAATTCCGTTCGCGCTCGCTTGGAAAGTTGCGGCGTGAAAGTCTTTACCGTTTACGCGGACGGGCTTGGCAACATAGAAAAAAATATGCGGCTAATCGGCGCGGTGTGCGGCAGGGCGGCGCAGGCGGATCAAATTGCCGACGACTTCCGCGCCAAAACAGCGGGGCAAAATGTCGGCGGCGGACGGCGGGCGCTCTTCGTGTTTGCGTCTGTCGCGGCCGGAAAGGGTTCGTTTGTCTCCGATTTGATGGAGCGCTTCGGCTACGCAAACTGCGCGGCGGTTGCCGGCGGTTCGTGGCCGATGCTGCACAGGGAGTTTGTTGTTAAGGCTAATCCAGAAGTAATATTCGCCGCTGCGGCAAACGACGGCGAACGCGCGGCGATGTCGGAGACTTTCAAAACCGACGCCGCGTGGCGCTCGACAGACGCCGTGAAAAATTCGCGAGTGTATTTTGTGGATGCAAAGTACATAATGCTGCCTTCCGTGGGCGTGGCGGGGGCGGCGGACGTTTTCAGGCGCGCGGGAGGTGCTGATAGTGAGTAGCATTTTTAAATATTTTGCGGCTGTGTTGTCCGCGGTGTTTTTCGGAGCGGCGTGCGGATATGCGGCGTCGGCGAAAGCGGTGTTTGTAGCCGCCGCCGACACGCCCGAATCTATAGACTTGGCGCGCTATTACTGCGCCGAGCGCGGTGTTCCGCTCGAAAACATCATAACGCTCAAACTGCCCAAAAACGGCGGCTTTGTGTCGCGGAAAACGTATATTGAAAAAATCGAAAAACCGCTCTTTGCCGCGCTCGTAAATCGCGGCGCAATTTCGGCGACTTTCTTGGGTGTGGACGACGCCCTCGGACGCCCCGCTGTGCTGTTTTCGCGCGTCAATCTCGATTTTCTCGTAATCTGCAAGGGCATTCCGTGGGGAATTTCAAGCTCGCGCAAGGAGAAAAAAAACTCGCCCGACACCGAAGCGGCGAGCGTTGACGGCGAAATTGCCGCGAGGTTTCTGCCGCGAAAATCTTTCGACGGGTTCGTGAAAAATCCGTCTTTCGGCGCGGCGGGCGAGGCGTGGCGCGCTTTCGGAATAGTCCGTACGGCGCGTCTTGACGGCGTCTCGTTTGCCGACGCCAAAAATCTCGTAAAGAGCGCAAAGGCGGCGGAAAGGAACGGATTGCGCGGGCGCGTCTACATAGACAAGTCGCGCTACGCGCCGCTGGGCGACAAGTGGCTTGACGAAGCCGCAAAAATTTTCGCCGCCGAGGGGTTCGACGTTTCCGTGGAGTCAACGCGCAGACCCATGAGCTACGGCGACAGAGCCGACGCCGTTGCCGCGTATTTCGGCTGGTACGTCGGGTCGGCATACGGCTGGTTCGCCTCTCCTGAATTCCGCTGCGCCGACGGAATGCTCGGCTGGCACATATACTCGTTCAGCGCGCGCAATTTTTCCGACCCGCGCAACTGGACGCCCGCTCTCGCGGCAAAAAACGCCGCCGCAACCGACGGCAACGTGTTCGAGCCGTTTTTGTCGTTTTCGCGCAATGTCGATGTTTTTGTTCGCATGGTTGTTGCCGAAAAAATTGCGCCCGCAGAGGCGGCATACGCGGCGCTTCCCGTGCTCGGCTGGCAGAACGTCTATGTCGGCGACCCGCTCTACAATCCTTTTGCCGTACCGCTCGACGCCCAGATTGCCGAAATTGACGCGGGGAAAGTCGATTCGCTTTCGCAGTATTCGCTCATCCGCAAGGCAAACCTCATAAATGCCGAATCGGGTGCGGCGCGCGCCGCCGAGTTTTTGCAAAAATACGCGGGCAAAGTTCCCGACACCGCGCTGTTGTGGCGCATGGCGCAGCTTTCGGGCGACGCCGGCAAATCCGCAAAGACGGCAAGGCTTTTGCTCGGGCGCTCAATCCACAATTCGGCGGAGTACGCGGGGCTGGCGTTCGAGCTTGCCGAATATCTCGAAAAACGCGGCGACGCCTCTGCAATGCTCGAGCTTTGCGCAGCGGTCTTTAAGGCGTATCCCGACGAATTTCCGCTCAAACTCTACGCCGCGCGCAGGGCAAAGCGCTCCGCCGAAAAATTTTCCGCGGAGCTTCCGCGCGAATTTTCCGAAATCATTGCCGAGGCTGACCGCGCCGCCGCCGCAAAAAAATCGCGCAAATAGGAATTTTTTTGTGGCAAAATTTCCCGCGCCTTTGTTTAATAGGTTCGCGGTTTTGATATTGGGTTTTTGCCCGCGGAAAATTTCCGTATTGCGGTTCGGTGCGTTGCCGATTCGCAGCCGCATTCAAATATGATGAGGACTTTCCATAAAACGCTTTTCTGCTTTGCCGCCGCCGTGCTTGCCGGTTGTACGGTAGGCCCCGACTACGTTCCTCCGGAATCGGAACTTTCGCTCGACATCATATCCGAAGACAGGTTTTACAGGGACGAAAATTTGTGGAAGGAGGCAACACCCGCCGACAAGCTTCCCAAAGGCGACTGGTGGAGCGTCTTCAACGACGAAATCCTCAACGACCTTCTCAAACTCTGCCGCGACAACAGCCCGACGCTCGCCTCCGCATTCTATAAGATAGAGCGGGCGCGCGAGGCGGTCAATATAGACGCCGCCGACCTCTACCCGCAGGCAAACGGCAACGCCGCTTTCACCAAGACGGAGCGCTCGCACAATTTTACGGGCTCTTCCACGTACGAAAAGTGGCTCTTGGGAATGGGCTTTACTTGGGATTTGGATTTGTTCGGGCGCGTGCGCAGTATGATTGACGCCGATACCGCCGACGCTCAGGCGCAGCTTTATGCGTACAATTCTCTTATGCTTTCCCTGCAGACGAGCGTAGCCGTTGAGTACTTCACGCTGCGCCAGTATTCTTCCGAAGTCGATTTGCTCATAAGGACGCTCGATGTCAGAAAAAAGCAGACCCTTTTGGTGCGCCGACGCGTGAAGCTCGACTACGCGAACGAGCTTGACCTTCAGCGCGCTCTCCAGCAGGAGTACGAAGCCGCCGCGCAGCTTGCAACGCTCGAGCGCCAGATTGCCGTTTCCAAAAACAGGCTCGCGATACTCATAGGCGTTGCGCCGTCGCGGCTGATGATGAACGACGCCCCGCTTTCGGAATCGCTGCCGAAAATGCCCGCGGCGGTGCCGTCGCAGCTGCTTGAGAGGCGTCCCGACATAGCCGAAGCTGAGCGCAAGGTGTACGCGGCGAACGCGCGTGTCGGCGTGGCGCAGGCGGGTTTCTTCCCGACGGTTTCAATTTCCGCCAATACTGATTTGTCCGCCAACAAAGTGGACAAACTCATTCAGGCAAGCTCTTTTGCGTGGGGCGTAAGCCCGCAAATTTACATTCCGATTTTTCAGGCGGGCAGAATTTACGCGCAGAAGAGGGTGGCGCTTGCCGCCCACAAGGAGTCGCTTGAAGAGTACAAGGCGGCAATCGGCGAGGTTGAAAACGCGCTTTCGGAAATCAACTATCTCGAGCGCGAATACGACAAGCGCACGTTTGTTACAAAGGCTTCGCTGAAGATTCAGGAGCTTACCCTCAAGCAGTACGAGCAGGGGTACGTAGACTACTTTTCCGTCAGCGACGCCCAGCGACTTGCCCTTGAAAACGAGCGCTCGCAAATACGTTTGCGCGGAGACCGTTTCAGGGCGTGCGTTGCGCTCATAGGGGCGCTCGGCGGCGGCTGGAGTGTAGCCGAAGGCGAAGCTCCCGTCGGGGCGCAGTCTCAGGCGCAGTAGCGCTTTAAATGTTCCGCTTGCTCTCCCGAATGTTGTTGCGCGTTCGGGATTTTTTGTTTTTGCCGTTTCTTTGTTTCTTTCGGGCGCGAATGCGTCGGGGCGCGCGGCGTCCCAACCCCTGCGGGTGTATTGATATTTTTTATCTACGAATAACCGTTTTTATCTTAAATAATAGTGCCTATTTTTGGAATATGTTCCACGCCTGATAGCATTCGTACACGACGTATCCCGCGGCGAGGGCGAGCGCCAGCAGCGCCAGCTTTCTCACAGCCTTCCAGACTTCGCCCTCCACGGAATACCGCCCGAGCTCGCCGCGCGTCGAGCGCTTGAACTCGTAGAGCGGGTCTTTGGGGCGCACCGACGCGGCGCGCCTGTCAACAAAGAGTTCTTTTTTTCTGAAAAACATTTTTACTTTGCCGAAATTTTTTCCGCGAAAATCTTTTGAATGTTGTCGAAAGAGCCGTTGCTGAAAAATACGCAGAGCGTTTTTTGAGCGCCGTCAATGTCGGATTCCAGCTTTTGCAAAAGTTTTTCGTTCGATTCAAAGGCGAAGAATTTTCCGCAGTGGCGCGCTTGGGCGGCGAAAGTGTCGAATTTATGGGCGGCGTCGAGCTTTTTCGCGTTGACGAAACCCAAATACGCGCGGTCGGCAAGCTCGAGCGATTTCTCGAATTCCGCCTGCAGCACGTTGGATTTTGCCGTGTTGCTGCGCGGCTCGAAACACGCGTAAATGCGGTAGTCGGGGTATTTCTGGCGCAGCGATTCAACCGTCAGGCGGATAGCCGTCGGGTGGTGTCCGAAGTCCTCCACGGCTATCGTGCGCATGTCGCGCGTGTGCCCGATGGTTTCCTGCCTGCGCTTGACGCCCGTAAACGACGCGAGGCTCGAGAGGTCTATGTCGAGTATGTCGCGCCCGAGCACGAGCGACACGCCCGCCGCCGCAATCGCCGCGTTTCTGGCGTTGAATTCGCCCTGCATTGCCCATTCTACGCGCTTTTCGCGCGCGCCGCAGACGAGCTTGAAAGACGAGCTTTCGCCGCTTTGGACAAAGTCCCTTATGCGCACGTCGCAGTTTTCGCCGATGCCGACTTTTATGCGGCGCGTCCACGGCGTCGGCTCGAGCGAGGCAATGTTGGGGTCGTCGCCGTTTTCCACAATCGCGCCGCGCGGGTTGACTATGCGGCGCACGTGCGTGAATGTGCGCTTGACGTCGTAGAGGTCGCGGAAGATGTCGGCGTGGTCAAATTCGATGTTGTTGACCGCCAAAACGAACGGGCGGTAGTGGATAAATTTGCTGCGCTTGTCGAAAAACGCGCTGTCGTATTCGTCGCCCTCTATTGCAAACGGGGCGTCGGGCGAGCCGAGGTTCGAACCGCCCTCCGGGAGGTTTGCGGGTATTCCGCCTATGAGCCAGCCCGCGTCGGCGCCGTTTGCCCTGAGCAGGTATGCCGAAAGCGTAGTGGTTGTGGTCTTGCCGTGCGTTCCGCTTATCACAAGCGACTTTCGCGAGCCTATGAGCTTGCGCCCGATGAGGTCGGGCAGGCTTGTGTAGTCGTATTTTCCCGAAGCCAAGACAAACTCCAGCTCTATGTTCATTCTGCTTATGGCGTTGCCCACAACAACCAAATCCGGCGCGAATGCGTCGAGGCGCGCGGCGTCCCAACCCTCGCGGGCGTCCACCCCCGCGCGTTCGAGCGCGCCCTTCATGGGCTCGTACATTCCGGTGTCGCTGCCCATTACTTCGTGCCCGAGGCGCTTCGTCAGAATGGCGACGTTGCCCGTCGCCGTTCCGCATATTCCTATAAAATAGATTTTCATATTGTCTGTTATTTTGTATTTTTAATGAAAAGGGCGGCGTCGTCGAGAACCTGCGCGGAAACGGGGCAGTCTGCTGCGCCGCAGTCGTAGAAATTTATTTTGAAGTCTGCGCCCGATGTTTCGGCGCGGTGTCGGGCGTCGAGCGCGGAAATTTTTTCCTCCGAATCCGCGCAGGCGCTGTATGCCAGCAGGGACGGCGGCGTTTTGCGCGATATTTTTTCAAGCGGCGAATAGGCGGCTGCCTTGTCCGGGTCTGCGGCGAAAAGTCGGTTGAAGTTTTTTGCGCCGAACATGTCGAAATTCGTTCCGACGGCGATGCAGGCGGCTATTTTGCCCGCGTTTTCAAGGGAGGCGTCCGCCCCGAATACAAAGGCGTCTGGGTGCTTGAAATTGCCGAACTTGGGCAGGGTTTTCCAGCGCGGCGCTTCGTCGAATTTAAACGCGGCGAACGCCTCTTTTGAATTTGCGGCGCAGGCAAGCTGCATTGCGATTACGCCGCCGTCTCCAATGCCCATCGCCGCAATTCTGTTAGGGTCGATTTTTGCCTCTTTTGCGTTTGCCGACACGCATTTAAGAACGGCGAGCGCCTCCCCGAGGCGTTTGGAAATGTCGGCGCCGCATTCGGTATTTACCGCTACAATTCCCTTTGACGCCAAATATTTTGCGGCTGTGCGGGCGCGGTTTTTGTCGGCGTTGGGCTCGTTGAAAATTATGACGCACGGCAGGGTGTCTGCGGATTCTTTCGGCGCGAAAATTTCGGCGTTTTTCAGAGGGGAAATGTCGCCGCCGAATGCACTTGTATCCAAAATTTTCACGGAAGCTTCGCCAACCCGTCCGTTCGCGTCGGCGACTTTTACGGGCGAGAGCGCGTAGACGTGCCCGCGCGGTTTTGCCGCGGCGTAGGCGCGCTCCATTGACGCGTCCGCCTCCCGCTTGAAGTCGGCTTTTTTTGCGCGGTTTTCAATGTAGTATTCAAAGGAGAGTTTGGTAGTCCAGCCGAGTTTGTTTTCGGCGATTTTGCGCTTTGCCTTTTCGATGTTTTTTTGCATTGCGGCGTCGGAATAGTCGTCGGTGCGCATGATAAATTCCGTGCCGAAGAGGTCTCTTTGCAGCTGCGTCAAACGCCGCCATTTTTCCGTTTCGCGCTCTACGGCTTGAGCCTGCTTGAACTGCGGCGTGAGATGGTTGAGCGCAAGATTTATCCCGCGCGAAAGCTCGTCGGCGCTGAAAAACGCAACGGGCGAGCCGTCTATCGAAAGCCCGTAAAGCCCGCGCCTAAGACCCGTTATTTTAAGCGTCTGGGAGTCGAAATTTTCGGCGAATGCGCAGTATGCCGCGCCCGCGCGCGTGGCGCTTGTAAACGGGAAGGGCAGGGCGTTTTCGAGAAGCTCGAATTCCGCGCCGTCTGGGCGTATTTTTGCGTTTTTTATTTCGGCGTTGCGCGTTTTGAAAGCTCCCGTTTGCGCGTCGATTTCGGCAAACGAGACTTCGCTTTTTCCCTCGATGCTTTGAATGAAACCCGCCGCCGCGAAGAATCCGCCGAAGTCGAACGGGTGGACTCTGTTGCGCCCGACGCCCGACGAATTTGGGTTTTCCCCCACAACCGCCGCGTTTGCCGCCGTGGAATAGCCCCAGACTTCCGCAAAACCGTAGCCGTTTTTTGCCGCCAATTCTTTTACGAACGCGCCGTAGCGCCCGAGTTCGCCGTTGACGCCCGCAAGCCCCGCGCGCCGCCCGCTCGGGACAACCAGTCCGTTTCTGTCCACTCCGTAGGGGTCTAAAATGTCGCCGATTCCGTCATAGCAGGAGGGCGAAAGCAGCACAAATTTGCCGATTCCGGCGATTCGCGCGGAAAGCTCGGTCATTTTTTCGGAATATGTTTTAAAATTTTTTTCCGCCGCGGCTTCGTGCGCCTTTTTGTCGGCGAGAGCCTTCGGTGTGAAGTTCGAGTGGCGGACATCGTTCATGCCAAGCATAAGCGTGTAGATGTCTGCGCGCTTGTCGGCGACGTCGAAATCAAAGCGGATATTCGTGGTGTTGGCGCTTCCGCCCTCGAAGCCCGCGTTGAGGAATTGCAGTTTTAAGTCGGGGTAGCGCGATATGTAGTAGAGGGCAATCTGCTTGGCGTAGTAGCCGTGGTGGGTTATGGAATCGCCCACAAAGCATATGCTGCGCTCGCCCGCGCCGAAAAGTTTTGGCGTGCGCGCTTGGGCGGCAAAATTACAGACGAGAGCCGCGCAGCAGATGGCGGCTTTCAGAAGTTTTGTAATATCCTCTCGCATTTCCACAAGTCTTCCACATTGCCAAAATAAGTCAATTTTTTCTTGATAGAGGGGCGGTATTTTCGGAAAATTGCGACAATGGGAAAAGTTCCGCCTGAGATTAGAATTTTGTCGGAGGACGTGGCAAACAAAATTGCCGCGGGCGAGGTTGTGGAACGTCCCGCCGCGGCGGTCAAAGAGCTGCTTGAAAATTCCATAGATGCGGGTGCAACGCGCATAGAGGTCGAATTTTCGCGCGGGGGAAAATCCCTGATAAAGGTTTCCGACAACGGCTGCGGAATGACGCGCCAGCAGGCGCTGATGTCGCTCGAGCCGCACGCTACAAGCAAAATCCGCAAGAGCGAGGACATTTTCAGCATTTCGAGCTACGGCTTCCGCGGAGAGGCGGTGCCCAGCATTGCAAGCGTAAGCTCGTTCACAATGCGCACGCGCCCCGAGGCGGAATCTTTCGGTACGGAAGTCCGCGTGGAGGCGGGTACTGTGGGCGCGGTGCGCGAATGCGGAATGGCGTGCGGCACGGAAATTTCGGTTGAAAACCTCTTTGCCGCAGTTCCCGCGCGCAGAAAATTTTTGAAGAGCGACAATGTCGAGGCGTCGCACATAATACGCCTTTGCAGGCTCTATGCGCTTGCGCTTCCCGAAATTTCCATAACGCTGATTGAAAACGCGCGCGTGGTGTTCAGAAGCTCGGCGAACTTGGGCGTTGTCGAGCGCGTAAAGCGGGTTTTCGGCGCGGAGATTTCGGCAAAGCTCGTTCCTCTCGAGCGCGTGCAGTGCGGCGAAATGTCGGTTTCGGGCGCTATTGTCGAGCCAGGCGAATCGTTCCCCACAAGCCGCAATATTTGCGCGTTCATCAATTCGCGTCCCGTGGAGAGCAAGGCGGTGTATTCCGCCGTGAAAGAGGCGTACGCCTCCTTTGTGCCGAAGGGGCGCTATGCGGCGGCGTTTCTTTTTATAAATCTTCCGTACGAGAGTGTTGACGTAAACGTCCACCCTTCCAAGCGCGAAGTGCGCCTGCGCGACGAATTCGGCGTGCGCGACTTTCTCATGGGGGCAATTTCAAACCGCCTAAAGGAGTTTCTCTCCGACAGGGCGGGCTATGCGCCGCGCGCGCAAGACGCCGATTTTTCTGCCGCCGTTGATGCGGCCGAGAAAAAGCTTTTCCCGAAATTAACGCCCGATTCTTTCGGTGCGCCGCGCCCCACGCCCGACTTTGTTTCGGAGAAGCGCGCAAAGCTGCCGTACATTCCCAGCATTGCCGACACCGCCGACGCCGTGGCGGAGGCGTCGTCGCTTCCGTGCGAAGATTCGGATTCCGACGATTTTTCTCCCCCGCCCGCAGCTTTGCAAAACACCGCGGCGCGGCAGTACTCCCGACCGATTGGCGCCGAAACGGCTTCTGAAATGCGCGCAGCCGAAGATTCTCCCGAGGAACAGCCGCTTGAAAATTCCGCCGAAGAAAACGGCGCGAGTGCGGTTGCCGAATTGCCGCCGGAAGCCGCAAGTCCCGCACAGGCGCGCAGAGCCGCCGCGCCCGACGGCTGGCGCTACATAGGTTGTGCCGCCAAAAAATACGCAATGTTCGAGACCCGCTCGGGCGTGGAAATTGTCAACATTTCCGCGGCGCTGCGCAGAATTGCATACACGCGCGTAATCGACGGCTTGGGCGGCGCGGCGGTGCAGAGCCAAATGCTGCTTATTCCCGTGTCGCTGACGCTTGACAGAGCCGACGCCGAGGCGCTCGAGGCCAATTTGAAATCCTTTGCCGCGTGCGGTTTTTCCATAGAACATTTCGGCGGGAGCGTCTACAGAATTTCGGCAGTTCCTTCGTGGCTCGATTTTTCGAGGGTGGAAAGCTTTGCTGAGGACTTTGTCGCCGCCGCCCGCGACGGCGGTTCGCGTGCAAAAACTCTTTCGCGCGAGGCGTTTGCCCGCGCCGTTTCCGCCCGCGAGTCTGCGGCAAACTTCGTCTGCAGCGAGGCAAATGCGTGCGCGCTTTTGGGCGATTTGCTCGCGTGCCCGTCGTACGCGTCTTCGCCCGACGGCAAGCCCGCGGTGCGCGAATTGTCGTCGGCGGACTTGGCGCGGATGTTTAATTTGAATAGATAGTAATCACTCAAAACAGAAAACAATAAAATATGAAAAGAATAATGAAACGAATAATGTTGGCGGCGCTGTTGTCGCTGTCGCTTTCGGCGTTTGCCGAAACGGCGAAAATAGAAATAGCCGGCGCCGACGGCAAAGTGTCGGAAAAGACGGTCGAACTCTCGCGCAATGCCGACGGCTCTCTGCGCTTTACAATGCCCAAGGCGGACATTCCCGCAGCCGCAAAAGAGGTGAGAATCATTCCCGAATTTATGAGCGCCAAAACGGGCGACAAGGGGTTCTGGATTTTCGGCCGCGGCGAAATGGGCTACTTCACGCAGCAAAACGGCATGTATTCCGACTCGCGCGTGGTGATTCCCATTTACGCAATGCAGTCGCCCAAAGGCACGTATATGGG
>ERZ808267.394-NODE-394-length-13576-cov-3.962651_pt1 | contig 13576 bp, 12 predicted proteins | sample MGYA00521241_ERZ808267 | MGnify/ENA primary metagenome ERZ808267 (study PRJEB31516, sample SAMN03275592) | gut metagenome | biome: mammalia-associated habitat; material: feces | host: Papio cynocephalus | place: Kenya | collected 2012-07-19 ... | reverse complement strand
CTTAATAGGAAGAGTTTTTAGTCTTAATAGAAATCTCCGTTCCGTGTCTTGGAACGTGCGTTCCGTGACACGGAACGGCCATTCCAAGACACGGAATGTGTATTCCGTGACACGGAACGAAGATTTCTCTTAGGTTCAGGAAGTCTTGCATAGGGGATAAAAGACTTTTCCTGTTAGTATTGGGAAATAATCGAAGTAATCGAAATAATCAAAAACGATTATTTGTCGTTCGCTGGCTTAGGCATTGGTCTGCCTTGTCTCTTGTCTTTTCCCTTAGGACCCTTGTTGAAACCTTTCTTGGCGAAATGCTTGAAGTCGTTTCGCTCCATGTCGTATACTCGCTGTATCTGTTTAGGAGAGAGGAACTTGGAGTAAGCGTTGTAATACTTCTCACGGATGTCGAGAATCTTGCGGCTCTGCTGGAACTTAGCCTTGATGTTCTTGTCGATCTCAGCATCTGTCATCTCGGCAGATTTCTTTGGGTGGTGAGGAAGACGTGTGGCGGCAATCTCCTTGCGACAGTTGTAGAAAGTCTCCACAAACTTCTTGGTGGTCTTGTCGTCGAACGCCAACTGCTGTGCGATGCGATTGGCTTGCATCTTGGTAAACTGCTCCATGTTAGGGCGTTTCTTCTCCTTGCCATTGTCGTTTGGCTGTGCCATGGCAAGTGTGATGGATGCCATTATCATAAAGCATACCATCATCATTCTTTTCATTTCTTTCATTTTGTTCATCATACCTATTTTAATTTTTAAATGTTATTGTATCCAACTGTTGTTGCGACAACTTAAAAATGCTATTGCAAACTCATGTAGATGTCGTTGCTGTAGTCGGCGAGCAGGTTCTCCTGTTCCTCTTGGCTCAGGTTGTCGTAAGCCTTATCTACAGCCGAGGTGCTGGCGGCTTGCTGTTGCTTGCTCAACTGATGGGCATTGTTTCCATTACCATCGCCCATGTTGCCGAAATACAACATGCAGACAGCACATACCGATGCGGCTATTGCTGTAATCGCTATCGTGAGGCGACGGATGAGAGCCTTCTTAGGCTTTTGCTCTTCCATTTCGTCTATTCGCTTCAGCACATTGCTTTGTACTCGCTCGAACAGACCCTCGGGCATGGAGTAAGGCATCTTCTTGCCTATCTTCTCCAAATTATCGTTATTTTCTATCATATCTCTTTGGATTTTATATAGTTCAACTTTTGTTTCCTAACTCCTAACTCCTAACTTCTACCTCCTAACTTTCCAGCATTTTCATCCTATCCACGATTCTCTGTTTGGCGAAGCAATAGTTGGCTTTCGCCGAACTCTCGGTGCTGTCGGTGATTTCTGCTATTTGCTTGAAGCTCATCTCGTCGTAGTAGCGGAGGTTGAATACCGTCTGTTGCTTGGGTGGCAAGTCGTGTATGGCTTCCTGCAAAGCGACGGCTTCACGGTCGCCGTATTCGAAATACGAGTCAGCTTTTTGCAGTTTCGCCTTGTCGAGCGACAGACTTTGTTCTTTTTTCTTCCTCAGAAACGACAGGGTGGCATTGGTTGCCAGCCGATAAATCCAAGAGAAGAGCGAGCTGTCACCCTTGAAGGTATCAAACTTCTGGTATATCTTGATGAAAACCTCCTGTAGCATGTCCTCGGCATCCGCCTCATATACCACGAGCCTACGGATATGCCAGTAGAGCCTCTCCTGGTATTCGTCCATGAGCATCCTCATCCCCTCGTTGGGATGGGTTCGCATCTTTTCTATGATGGTTGCATCTGTCGTATTCATGTTTCATTCTTGTTGTTTTGCTTTTACTCCTTAGACCAATTTGGCGATAAAAGGTTAAAAGCAAGATTGGAAAAAATAGAGATTCTACAAAAAATCATGGAAACTTGTTGCTGTTTTCGCAGAAAAATATGAACTTGTCTTACAAAATCAATTACAAAATCAATTAGATTTGCCCATAAAACAAAAAAGGCAGACTCCAATTTGATTTGGAATCTGCCTATCTGAAATGAACCAATCTATCTTATGGGAATCAATGAATGAAGGCGACTTTTGCATCGCCTCCATGGGAGATTATTATTTGACTTCGATGTTCTTGGTAGCCTTAGCCTCTTCCTTAGGAGCTAGCTTTGGAATATTAACGGTCAATACACCATTCTCAACCTTGGCTGCAATCTTCTCACGGTCGGCATCCTCAGGGAGTGTATAGCTCTGCTGATAGTTGCTGTAAGAGAACTCACGGCGCAGATAGTGCTCGTGCTTGTCCTCATCCTTGTGCTCCATCTTGTTCTCGATGGCGATATTCAAGTTGCCATCATTGTCGATGTTGACGCGAACCCACTCTTTCTTCAAGCCAGGGGCTGCAACCTCCATCTCATAAGCCTTCTCAGTCTCCTTTACATTGATGGCAGGAGCGGTAGCGTTCATACGAGGCATCAAGTCTGTGTTAAAGAAAGCGTCATCAAAGAAGTTACTCAACCAATCTGAATTATTATTTCTACGTGCTAACAACATAATTAAAACCTCCAAATTTTATTTTACTCGTCCTCTCGGTGCCTTGCGGCTCCGTCGGGATTTCTGTTTGTTAATATTTAATGTTTATCTTTTGCCTCCGCCTTTCGGCTTCAGCTTTCACCCTCTGTTATTGCAACTAGCGTGCCAGTGGAAAGCGAACGCCAAACTTGTCAGCAAAGGATAAATATTTTAAACTTTTCTGTCAATTCTTGCCTTTATTCGGAGGAGAAGATGTAAGTTTGTCAGCAGATTCCCTAGTAGAAGGGCGCTATTATTTCATTTTTACAGAGACTTTTGTGTGATGATAGTTTTCGGATAATTTGAGCAAAAGAGGATTTCTGTCGAATGGGATGCGAAGCTCTATGGCTGTTATCCAATCGACGAAGTGGGTCTTGATGACCAATTCGTTACCTTGCCAAGCATAGCATGAGCTGGCGAGGAAGGGAAAGTCGAGTGTACTGAAACAGTTTCTTGTCGTGCCTCGGGGATTCTGTGGATAGAAGCCGATATCTGAAGTCTTCCATTGCTTGAATCCCATCTCGATGATGCCCTTTCTGCCAACGCTGTCTTCCACTTCCATCTTTTGTGGAGTGAGAAAAGTGATTTGTTTCCATCCCAATGGATTCTTGTCGAGCTGATAAGGCTTGTTAAGATGAGAGGTTATCAACTTGTTGCTTTTCTTGCCTTCCAAGAGAGGAAGTGTATAGGCTGCTTGCTTCTTCTGCAATATGCGATATGCCTTTCCTGCTTTGATGTTCTTGCCATCGGCAACGATGCCTGGGAACAAGACGTTCTTGATGAGTCTTTGCTCCTTGTTGCCGTCGCCAGTCAAGCATTGGGTGATAATCACCACCATGTCTTGCTGTGGGTTCACGATGATATATTGTCCGTAAGCCCCATCAGCCCTTGCGGCATCAGGCCATTCGCACATCCACATCTGGTAGCCATAGAAATCCTTTACGTGTGGCGACATCATCGCCTTTACCCAATCGGATGGTATCAGCTGCTTGCCTTCCCATTTGCCTCGTTGTAGAAGCAACTGTCCGAATTTCGCAAGCGACTCGCTCTGCAAGTAAAGTCCCCAGCCCGCTGTGTTGATACCTTCGGGACTCACTTCCCATTTCACCTTATTTATATGTAGCGGTTCGAAGAGACGTGGCTTCAAGTATTCTAGCAATGTCATGCCCGTTACCTTCTGGATGATGGCTGAAAGCAAGTATGTGTCAAGTGAATCGTATTGGAACTTGGTGCCAGGCTTGCAATTCATCGGATGGTTGAGATAGGTTCTGATCCAATCAGAGTGTTCGCTTCTTACTTCATCGAAGAAGACGAACCCCGAACGCATGGTGAGTAAATCCTCTATGGTGATGTCAGAAAGCCATTCGCTCACTTCCTTGGGTAGATATTCCGGAAAGAAGGTGGCGAGACGGTCTGTCAACTTCAAACGATGTTCGCCGATGGCAATACCGATGGCTGCCGATGCGAATGTCTTGGAGCAGGAGAAGAGTGTGTGGCTATATTCCGCTTTGAATGGGGCAGGGTGGATTTCGCCTATCACCTTGCCGTGGCGCATCACAATGGCACTATGGATGTCGGTCTTCGGAAAAGCCATCAAGGAGTCGAAGAATGCTACGACCTGTTCGCTCTTTACTCCTGTTTGTTCTGGAGCGACACGAGGAAGATCGCCTGTTTGGGCTTCTGCTGAGAGAAGCCCAAAGGCGAATGATAGAGTTAGAAAAAGTTGTTTCATATAGCTATTTCTTGTATTCAATGATTGATGTTATTATCAGTAAGTGATAGTACAATCAGTGAGTGTTTCCTTATTTGAACAGTTGTGGAATAAACAGCAAGGCATACTGTCGCCAGTTGCTCCAAATATGTCCACGGCTGCTCTCATGATAGGTATATTTCAACCCATCCTTGTCCATACGTTCCATCAACAATTTGTTGTTGTTCAGATGTTGGTCTTCCTTTCCGATGGCAATCCAATAGAGCTTTACGCCCTTCTTCGCCTGTGTAGCTAGCTTGGCATCCAAGTTGGAGTAGGCAGGGAAAGCCTCCATGTCAATATCCTTGAAGTTGACTCCTGCAGAGAATAGTCCCACATAGTCGAACAAGTCTGGATAGTTGGCGGAAATCATTACAGAGTGAAGACCACCCATGGAGAGACCTGCGATGGCACGATGAGCTTTGTCTGCCTTCGTATTGAAGGTCGCATCGATGTAATCTACAATCTCAGGAAAGGCTGTTTCGAAGGTTCCATCCTTGAAGTGAGGAAGGAAGTTGGTCATGACAGGCTTGTAGTTCTGGTTCTCGAAAGTTTCTCCAGCCGCAGCCTGTTTGGCAATGTTTCCGTTTGGCATGACCACAATCATTGGTTTACACTTCTTTTCGGCTATAAGGTTGTCCATGATGCGTGCGATGTTACCCAGTTCGAGCCATGCGTTTTCGTCGCCTCCACTTCCATGGAGAAGATAGAACACAGGGAATTTCTCGTCGGTCTTGCCATAAGTTGGAGGAAGATAGATGTTCATACGACGATCTGTGTTGGCACTGTTGGAATGATACCATAGGGTGCGAATCTGTCCATGAGCCACGTCGTGTACTTGGTATTCATCGGCGCAACCATTGCCCACATAGAAGATGCTGAACACATTGCCTACATCTCTGCGGGTGAATGGATTGGTTGGGTCGATGCCAGTAATACCATCTACGTCAAAGCGATAGGTGTACATTTCTGAAGGCAACTTTGGAGTGGTGTAAGTCCATACGCCCTCTTTATCCTTCTTCATGATGCCCGTTCCCTTGTTTGCCTCCCAGTCGGCGATTACCTTTACATTCTTTGCTTTGGGAGCTTGGATGCGGAAGGTAACGGTGTTGTCGGCGTTCACTTGTGGAGAAACTAGTTTTCCTGTGCGGAATGATACGTTCTGTTGTGCGTTCATGCTCATTGCTGCAAAGAGTATGAACAGGGTTGAAATATACTTTTTCATATCTCGAAAATGTTTAAAGTTGTTTGTCATTTCTTTAGTTGAGCTTTGCGCCTTTAAAAGTTGAGCTTTGCGCCAAATTCTACGGTGAATGGACGTATATAGTTTCCTGCCATCAGTGTTCCTGCGTATCTGCTACCATCAGTTATCAGTTCAGAACCTGGGATGGTACCTTGGGCACCCGTCTGGTTGAGGAAATTAACGAGGTTGACATTGAAGGTGAGGTTTTTATTATACTTGTAGCTTGCACCTGCGAATGTTTCCCATCTACCCTCGAAATACACAGAGTTGCCCACGTTGGCGTACTGCTTGCTGTAGTAGCGGAAGGATGCCCAGACATTGAAGCGGTCGTATGTATAGCTTGGGTCCAACTCTATCAGTATTTTCGACTGCTTTGTAACGGTTTTGTCGCTGAAATCATAGGTCTTGTTGAATGCCTCAAACTTATATCCTGTGTATTTAGGATTTTGGTAAGTGAACATGGCATGGAACTTGAATCCCTTGAAAGGCGAGAACATGGCATCTGTTGTCCAGCCCATGGTCTCGATACCGCTGGATGAACCTACCATCATTGGGTCTTCGCTCGGATTATCGCTCATCACGGTCATTCGTCCGTAGTCATTGGTGCGGCGAGCGTAGGTGAAGGCGGAGACCAAATTCACGAAGTCGCTGTTGTAGAAGATACCTGCACGTCCCAAGATGAATGGGCGATAGTCATAATAAGGAAGCGAAGTGCCAGAGTATGCCTCCAGATGGCGATATTGTTTCAGATAGTTGATCTCGCCAGTGAAACCGAAATTATGTGTCAGATTATAGGTAGGCGAAATCGAAACGGCATAGTTGAGACCAGACAGGTTGTGATGTGTGGTGGCTACGGTCTGTGTCTTTCCGTTTTCATCTGTGTATGTTGCACCAATGTAGAAGTCGCTGAAACGACCATTGGTGATGTAATCCACGCCGGCATTGAATAGTTCCAAGCGCAAACCATATCCCATGCGGAAGTTGGGAGTGATATGCCAGTTGTCGTTCACATAGGCTGCTAGCTTGTTCTCGTTTCCTTTGTCGTACTCGCTCGAACCATTCAGGTTGGCGTATTCTTGTCCGTTGTAGATGAGTTTGCGAGGGTTTGGGGCAACCTCATGATAATATTGTGTGGTGCTACGGGCGTAATCGATGTAGGAGTAGAACTCGTTTAAACCCAAAGCCCAATTATGGTTAGTTGTCTTTTTCTGGAGCTCAGCTACAAACATGGCGTCGGTCACAGTGAAAGCATTGATTTGCGAAAGACGGCGCTGTATATTGCCATGGAATGCTTGTCCATTGTCAGCATAAATGGCATCGGCATCCTCGTAGAATCCCATCGTGAGTTGGTCCACGCTGTTTCCCGTAGAAGTGGACACCTTGGCTTTCAATGCTAAGGTTGTAGCATTGCCGAAATTATAATCCAGGAGGGCTGTTCCCTCATGAGTCTTGGTCTTGGAAATGTCGTAGAGGTTGTCCGACTTCAGTTCTCCTGTCTTCACGTCACGATATTCCATGATGCCATCTACTGGAAGATAAGAGTCACGACCCATTCTGAATCCCTTCACCTCTGTTATCTTTCCATTGCCATCATAGGTGAAAGGGGCGTAGTTGGCTGCAGTGGTAAGAGGATGGGTATCGGTAAACTTGTAGTAGAGACTGAATCGACCCTTGTCTTGATGGAAGAGATGGGTGATGCCAGCTGTGTAGAACTGGGCACGGTCGATATAGTTGGTAAATTTCAGGTCAAATGTTCCAGGATCGAAATTCTGGTAAGCACTCAGTGTGAAATAAGTCTTTTTGGCAAGTTTGCCAGATACATTAATGTCAAAATTTTGTGCGCCAAAAGTATTGGTTTGATACTTCAATTTTCCTTTGAATATTTCACCGCCACGTTCCATATAGGAATCCACGCCATAGCCAATTTCACCAAAGCGGATGGCTGTGGTGGATATGTTTTGCAACCCCTGGCTGGCTAGTAACTGTTCACCACGCCAATGGTTGCTTGTGGTGTTTGGCCAATAATAGAAAACTGCTGGCAGTCCATCTACAGTAACTGCTGTGTAGCTCATAGGCAAGCCTATCTCTACTTGACGAGGCTCAGTGGCATCCTTGGCGTTGAGCATCACACCATGATCGTTGCCTGTGGTTTGTGTCGTGTCCTCTTTTTGTATATAAGAGGAATTTGCTCTTGTTAGAGCAGTCTGTACCGTGTTGGCACTGACAGTTGTTGCCATCAGGACAGATGATAAGAGGAATACATTTTTGTTCATTTCTTAAAGTTATTAGTTATACTGATTGGGTTTGAAAGATTTCTAATGAAATTTTCGCTTGCAAAGGTACTGCAAAAAGCGGTTGCCGGCAAGAAATATACCATAGATAGACTCCTAAAAAATGAACAAGTATTGATTATTAGATGGTTATGTGAAATATATATCCTGCAAAATATACCCTGGAAAAGAAAGAATATACCCATAAAAAAGGGGACATGAGCCTTGTGGTAAGGCATATGTCCCTTTGAAATGATGATATTTGAAGGCTTAGACTTTTGTGTTGATCTTTTCCTTCAGTCTCTTATAAAACTCTTCTTTGTCGTAGCGTGCGGCGTTCAGCACACGAGTCTTGTAGCTCTTGATGGTGTTGACCGAGTAATTGAGCGAACGAGCCAGGTCTTCATTTTTGGTAATGCCCAATCTGATGAGAGCAAAGATGCGCATTTCCACGGTGAGCCGTTCACCCGTTTTGGGAACTATCCTACACTCTGGGCGAAGAAGGGAATTGAAACTTTCTTCAAAATTAGGGAAGAGCATCTGCAAAATACTGTCCATTTGGTAAAAGGTGTCGAATGCGGCTCCCTTTTGGGCATCGAATACGTTTTTGAGTCCTTCGTAATCTCGGATGGTGAGTCGGCGCAAAACTTCCTTGCGCAGTTTCTCGATGGCAACTTGGTGGTTCGCACTGCCCACTATCAACTGGCTCAGTACTACTTCCTTGATATGCCCAGCTTCAACAAGTTCCTTGTTGATGCTCACAATTTGTACATTCTTTTCGCAAAGATGTTCCATCTGCGACTCGATAAGTGACTTCTGTCTATGGAGAGCTTTTCGCTGTTTCTTCATGACGATGATGGCAGCTATCAATAGGATAATCACGATGCTCAGGAAGATGAGACCGATAGTGAGCCACATCTTCTGCTTTTGAGTGAGCGCATAGAGGTCTTTGTCTATTTGAGGATAGCTAGATGCTATCTCAGAATAGCGGTAACGTGAATGATATAGTTCGGCATTGTGCATCGCTATATTGATTAGCATGTACGAACGGGCGATGTCGCCTGTGATGTAAGTGATTTCGGCTATCTTTCTGGCTGCAGGATATTCCACTGAGCCACGCTTGATTTCCATAATGGCGGATTGGCTGACGCATTCTGCTGCCTTGGTGTAGTTGCGCAATCCCATATAGTTGTATCCCAAGTTGCCAAGAGCGTAGGCATAGTATGCTGAGGTAGGAGATAATTTGCTGAGCAGCATTTTGCTTTGCTTAATGGCCTCGGCATATTTGGTTTCGTGGAAGTACATCTTTGCAAGCATATCGTTGAGTAGGTAAGAGTCGGCTGGTACAGTTTGCTTCAATTCCCCATACAGTCGCTTCATGTTTTCCAGATAGCTGTCTTTGGAAAGAATGCGATATGGGGTGTAGAATCCGTTCTCAAATTCTAGGTTAAATGCTGCTACGATATAGTTGATTCGGATAGATTGTGAGCAAGTGCTGGGTGCAATCTTTGCCAAAGTCTCCGCCGCCTCTCTGAAGTAGCCACTATTGGTAAATGCTTGGGCTTCGTAGATATAGGCTTGTGCCAAATAGTCGTAGGAATTTTTGGTTGAAGGGGCTTTGGAGTTAGCCTTGGGAGAGTAAGCCAATTGCAGTGCTAACTCTTCGCAATGGCGAGCGCATTGGTAAGATTCCTCAAAGTTGAGTAAGAATTGTATGCGAAATAGCTTCTCCCAGAGTTTGTATTGCTTTGTGAGGGGTTGTGGGATACCCAACTGCCTCTTAATGGAATTCACTTCCTGTTTCTGTTTTGCATGAAAAATGGAGGTGTCTGCCAAGGTTTTGCATACCTTATCTATATAAGGCTTTACTTCTTTGCTTACGGTTCTTCCGTAAGCAGTGCCTTTGGCATCAAACTCAGCCTTCATCTTTTCGATGGGCATACGATTGATGGTTCCTGCCATTTGGGTTTGAGCGGAAACAAGGATTGGGCAGCAAGTCAGTATAGAGAGACTTGCTGTTACGAAGCTATGTTTGTAAGCTTGAAATACCTTTCTTTTTTTTTGCTTTTTCTAATATGAATGCCATTCTTGGTTTGTTTTGAGTGATAATACTCACTATGATATCGCTTGATGTTTAATATATTTGTATGGTACAAAAATACAAGGAAACTTTCTAATTTCCAAATGTTTTTTTGTTAAATATTACTAAGTAGAGAGCTTTGGATAAAACTGACGATGATTTTCTTTGCATTCTCCTTTATTTTCCTTAAATTTGCAGCAGCATTGTTGAAATGCTCGATGAAGCAGGAAATATAAACGTTTAAAAGATTAAGGTTATGGCAAACTATATACGATTTGAGTGGGCTATAAAGAGGTTGCTTCGTAACAAGGCGAATTATGCCGTGTTGGAAGGTTTGATGTATTCTCTATTGAACGAGAAGTTTTAAAATGTTTGACAAAGGAGGAGGTCCTCGAAGCGAAGGGTATGGAATAGAAATATAAAATAAAAATGAATCTCCCTATAAGTAGTAGGCTTGTATCAGCCTATTGGCTTATAGGGAGATTTCTGTATCTCGTTGATATATGTCTTTGGATTGTTATTTATAGAAGAAATTCTTATTTCCCGAATCTCGAAGTATCTACTTCTTCATGCTGCTTAGCCTTGTAGCCACCGAAGCGGTAGGTGAGGGAGAGACCGATGATTCTGCCGAAGTGCATGTCATTGATGACGTGCTGTCCCTTATAGGTATCGTGCAGATTGTTGTCAGCAGTCTCGAAGATGTCGTTGCAATAGGCTTTCATCTGGAGCTTGTCGCCCTTGAGAGGCTTCCAAGTGAGGGCGGCGTTCAGATAACCTGCCGCAGGACTGTCGATGATACCTTGGATAGCGTCGGTGCGGATGAAGGCATCAAGATTCAGAATCACATGCTTGCCAAAGAGGAAGGTGCCGTTCCATGTTGCTTGGCTGAACCACTTGCTACGGTTGAAGGGGAGGTCGTAGAAGTGGGAGTTCTTGTCGTTCTGATATGCCTCGATGAAGGTAAGGCGATTCTGCCACCAGTTGCCGATGTTGATAGGTGCCGTGAGCATCAAGCCAGCTATTGTGACGTGGTCGAAGTTGGTGAACTTATATTCTGCTTCTTTCTTGGTGTCGCTTTGGTAAGGAAGCTGACGGAAAGGATCGGTAGAATTCTGGAGGAAGAGGCTTGCCACGTATCTGCTGTGCAGAATATAAGTAAGCGAGAGGTCGAGGTCTCGTGATGGCTTCAATGTCGGGTTACCCACAATCTTGCCATATCCGCCAGCATTGTAGGTGGTGAAGTTCTTTACCGACCAATAGGAAGGATAGTCTCTGTCGCAATCCAAGTTGAGCTTGAGGATATGTCCTGCCTTGGGGAGATAGGTGATGGAGAGGGTCGGGAAGATGTTCCACTCATGCCAAATATTGGTGTGGTAATATTCTTCCATGAGCGATGCCTCCATCGTGAGCTTCTGCCCGAACGACTTGCTGGCTCCGATGTAGAAACTCACTTGGTCTTCGGTTTGAGTGGGGTTGCCGTCGTAGGCATTTTCTTTGTTGGTGGAAGCATTGTTGTTTCTGCTGGAAATATTGTCGTTGTTCTCTTGCGAACTCTTGTCTCTTGATGTGGTGTAATTGATGCCGTAGTTCAGTCCCCAGTCTTTTCCCAAGTCATGTTCCTGTTTTAGGTATGCATGCCATTTGTTGATACGTTGCTTGCTTGCAATGTCAAGTTCCTCATCATAGAGACTGCTATTCAACCATTGCTCGTCTGGTGAATTATAATAGGTGTATTCCGCTCCAGCCGAGAGACCGAATGGAGTGGAGTAGTCCAAACGGAAGTTGTGGAGCTGACTCTTGGCATGGATTCTGAGCAGAGAGTTGAAGCTGCCCTCATCCTGAGAGGTTCCTCTTGAGTTGTTGAGTTGCGAGGTGTAGGCGAAGCTGAGTTGATGGTCTTTGGCGATATTGTAGTTGATGCCCAGGCGGATGTTGTGGTTGAGATGGCGCTTGATGTTGTTGCTATGAGTGGAATAAGCATAAGAGGTGCCATCAGCCAAGGTATGGGCAAACTCATTGTCATATTGGTAGCTTCTCTTGCCGTGTCCAAAGGAGTAGAGCATGTCGAATTCCCACTTCTTGTTGGTGTATAGCAGGGAGGCACGCTCGGTGTAACTGTTTCGATTCTGATGGGTGTAGCCACCGAAGAGCTCGCCTTGCAGGGCGGTAATGCCTGTGTTGTGCTTCAGTTGGAGATTGATGACCTGTCCTTTCACCTGATAGCGTGCCGGGGCGGAATACAAAACCTCGGCATTGGCGATGCGGCTGGTTGGGATGGATTTCAAGAGAGAATAGAGTTGCTCGCTCGTCATGGTGGTTGCCTTTCCGTCTATCATCACAGTTACGGGTTGTGCGTTGAGGGTCAAAGCTTCGTCTTGCTCGTTTACGCCAGGCAATTGTTTGATGGCTTCGTAAGCATTATCTACAGGGTGGTTCTTGATCAGTTGAGGGAGGTCGTAGGTCAATGCCGCGCCCTTTACCTTGACGATAGGGCGATGACCCTTCACCATTACATCGGGGAGTGAATGGATAATGCTGTCCATTCTCAGAGAATCAGTCTTGTTGAGGCTGTTGCTGGCAGCTTCAGCAATGGCGTTTGTATGATTGCTTTGTGCATTGCTTGTCAGGCTCATTGCCAAGCAAGCGTCTATAATCATCCACTTTTTCATAATCTTCGTTCTTTTTGTTTTCGAGTGCAAAAGTATGGCGAAAATGTGACATGAACAAACATTTTGGGTTATCAAGTCTTACCAGAAGTGTTATTTAGTCTTATCAAAAAGTGGAAAACTTAGATTTATCCGATTTCATCGAAGACGTCTTTGAAGTATTTGTCAAACCATGGTGCAGGGTGGTCTGTAATCTGGTGTTTACCCGATTTTGTGATATGAATGGCTACGATGTCGCCAAAATCGGAAGTGCCATCTATAAATAGAAGATTTTCGAAAAGGGATAAAGAGGAGCGTACTCGTTTGATACCTTCGGTGAAATTGTATTCGATGACTTCTTGGGGAACGCTATGACCACCTAGCATGTAACGTTGGTCAACTCGTGTTGAAGAATCAAGAATGAATGTTAAGCCAAAATAAATAAGACAAATTTTATAGTTGGCTTTTTGAAAGTCATTGATAAGATTGATGGGTAGGTCGGAGGAGAAATTGGTTTCAAATGCAAAATCCTTGTTGAGTAAGATAGCTTCTTCTTTCTCTTTCATAAGGGTAGAGATGACTGTACCGTCAATCCAAGAAGCTTTCCAATCAGGATGTTCTTTGCGAAGATTCATTGCAAGTTTGTCCCCATCAAATGCTTTTGCACTTGAATAAAAAGGTCCCAACTTGCTTTTGCCAGCACCATTGGGACCAGCGATAATCGTGAATTCTGGTCGTCTAAGCATAGAATGGCAAATTATTATGCTTGAATTAAATATCCCATTTTGCCTTTTCCTGGTGCGGCTATGCGACGTATGATGGTGTATTTTCTGGTATTTACATCAAAATTGACCTCATCATCGCTTCCGTCCGGATTGGCAAGGAAAATCTTTTCATTCTCAAAATAAGGCACGGAGATTCCTTTCGCCCACGCTTCGAGATAGATTCTCTCCACCTCATCGTGTACGGCATTGTTGATTTCTCGAATGGTCTTGCCGTTCGAGAGTCGCCAACCTTCTATTTCCTCATATTTGCACATAAGCGATAAAACTATTTTATTGTGTTTGCAAAA
>ERZ808267.393-NODE-393-length-13651-cov-3.451603_pt1 | contig 13651 bp, 11 predicted proteins | sample MGYA00521241_ERZ808267 | MGnify/ENA primary metagenome ERZ808267 (study PRJEB31516, sample SAMN03275592) | gut metagenome | biome: mammalia-associated habitat; material: feces | host: Papio cynocephalus | place: Kenya | collected 2012-07-19 ... | reverse complement strand
TATTCAAGAATGATTCCATAGAAATCCGCAGTAGAGATGATTCAAAATTACTGTGTTGCTTTACTATAGATTCTTTCAACGAAGTAAAATCCAAAGTAGTAGAGTTCTTCAATAATATCCAATTAGAAGACCTTGTTGAAATCTTCACGGCAGGGGTAGATCTATATCAGAAAATACGCGGTGAAAAGTATACGGAAGTTTTCTGTGAAATATGCTGCAGAATTATTGCTACGCAAATCCCAATACCAATTAGTGGTTTCTTTGCAAAGAAACTCGGTGAATGGTTGGCAAAAGAACTAAACGAAAAAATTGATTTAGATAACAAAATTAAAGAACTGTTGCGGAAGAAATTTCCATTTATATGCGAAAAAATTCCAAGAGGTATTGATCATAAAAATTTAAAAAAAATTACTCAAAAAAGACATGAAAATAAGGATAAAGATGAACAATAAATTAGCATGCCTAATAACAACTCTTTGCTTCTCCATAAGCCTACCGCTTTATGCAGACAGTGAAGATTACTCAAACCAAGATGTTTCCGGAATGAAATTTTCGGGAAAATCTATGCGTAGTTCAAACTGGCGGAACGCAAATTTAAGTAAGTCTACGTTTACTTCTGTCGATCTTTACAATGCAAATTTTAATGATGCAATCATAACAAATTCATCATTTATTTCTTGTGCGAATTTGACCTCACTCCAATTATATTCAACAAAAAGTTATAAAGATAAAAATTTACAAGGAATTGAATTTCGATCATTGATTGAATTTGGTTCATCTGGTTTAGATTTATCATCTCAGAATTTAACAAACTGCGTGTTTGGTTTCAGTATGGTTGGTGTAGATATCACAGATGCTACAATTGTAGGTGCAAGTCTTTCTTTAGGTTTGACATCAAAACAATTATATTCGACCAAGAGTTATCGTGAAAAAAATTTATTCGGTGTAATTCTACGGGGTGAGATTCGAAATTTTTCTTTTAAAGGTCAGAATTTGACATCTGCAGATTTAAGTTTATGTGACGTAAGAGATAGTGATTTTACGGATACAATTATAAATGATGTTAATTTTGGATCTTTTGGAACTACAGGTTTTACAAAGTCGTCATTAATATCAACAAAAAGTTATAAGGAAAAGAACCTAAGAGGAGTGAAATTTTCTGGAGGTTCTCGTTTAGACGTGGATTTATCGGGGCAGGATTTATCTAATGCTGTATTTTCTATAGCAATAGACACGTGTGATATGACAGATTCTATCATTGAAGGGGCGGATTTTTCATACTCAGGTATGACGAAAGCGCAGATTTATTCAACTAAGAGTTATAAAAATAGAAATTTATCTGGAGTCGACTTTTCGTATCTGGATTTGCGGGGAATCTCGTTTGAAAATATAAATTTGCAAAATACCAAATTTGAATCTTCAGTTAGTAGTCATTATTATGAAATTAATTTTTACTATGCCGATTTAAGAGGAGCAACTTTGTCCTCGAGTTCGACTCATAAGACGCAAAATACAATATGGACTGACGGGGAAATTAAGAATTTCTCAATGACATCCGCCGAAGACAATTTTTCCATTCGCAAATATGTACCCGCTACAACAGGTGGGGTGATGATAAATGCCAAGATTGTAGAAGATGCCACGATTTCGGGCGGGGCGGTATTGACGCTTGAAGAGGGTGCTGTGTTGGAAATATCCGCTGGAAAAACGCTCACGGTATCAGACAATGGCGAAATTGTCTTTGATGTCGACGCCGCAGCCGATGACACAAACATAATACTCAACAGCGGTTCAAAGCTTGTCTTTGGAGACAACTCCAAACTTACAATAAACCTCACAGGCGAAGTTTCGGAAACCGACCCTATGCACTTTACCGTAATCAAAGCTGCCGATGATTCCTATGTATTGGGTTTGGATACTCTTCCCAAAGACAACATAATACTAAACGTCAATAGCGTAGCATACGACAGCAGCAAATGGGGAATCAACTTCGATCCCACAACAGGTACTCTGGACATATCCGTAAACATTCCCGAACCTGCCACATATGCAACAATCTTTACGGTACTGGCATTGGGATTTGTGGCATACCGCAGAAGAAAGTAATCTTCAATATTCAATAAACATAAAGAAAAGAACCGCAGATGAAAATCTGCGGTTCCTGTGTTTTTTATACTCTTATGTTTTGGGTTAATCTCTGTCAGTGCAGGGCAAAAACTTCATTTACTGGCAAAGTGGTTGGGGAGATATTTGTTTCTCAGGAAAAACTTAACTTCTTCCTCTGACAAAGCGGCGATTTGCGCTGTGCGCATCGCCGCGCCATGAAAAGAAAGCGCGCTTGCGCTCACGCAAAAAGAGAAAGCATAGAAACATTGTGATAATCCCTGACAAAGTAGGGAAATATTTGCGGAGCAAATCCCCCTGTGCCAAAAGAATCGAATCCCGCCGAGCGGGCGCCAGAAGAAAAAAATGTCGGAAATGGAGTGGTGATGTCCCAAATATTTATTGCAATGGATTTTTTATGGGGATATATTGGAGGGGTTGTAGAATCTACTTGAACTGTTAAGGGAGGAATTTTTGCGTATGGCGGAAAATGTAAATAAACGGTTGGATTCGCTCGACGTATTGCGCGGGCTTGATATTTTTATTTTGGTTTGTTTCAAGCCGTTGCTGTTCTGGCTGTTATACCGTTCGTGTTTCGGAACGGGCGTTGTCGCGGAATTTTTCAAAACGCAGCTCACTCACTGCGAATGGGAGGGCTTTCACTTTTGGGATTTGATTATGCCGCTGTTTCTGTTTATGTCGGGCGCGTCTATTCCGTTTTCGCTGCGCAAATACAATACGTCGGTTGCGTCGTATGCGCGCATTTTTCGCCGCGTGTTTTTGCTCTTTGTCTTCGGTATGGTTATTCAGGGCGGGCTGCTTACGTTCAATCCCGACAGGTTCAAATTCTATTCAAACACGCTTCAGTCGATAGCCGTCGGCTACCTGATTACGACGCTAGTTTTTCTCAATTTCAAGACGAAGGGGCGCGTTGTTTGCGCCGTGCTGATTTTTGCCGTCGGCTGGGCGTTGATGACGTTCGGCGGCGATTTTACTCCAGAGGGCAATTTTGCCGAAAAGGTCGACAAGCTTTTGATGGGGCATTTCCGCGACGGCGTGTATCTCAAAAACGGCGAATGGGTGGCCTCGCCGAACTACCATTACACTTGGATTGTCAGTTCCCTCAATTTCGGCATAACAGTTATGTTGGGGGCGTTTTCGGGCTGCATAATGCAGGGGGCGGACAAGATTGCCAACGCCAAGAGGCTTGCTGTTTTTGCCGCGGTGCTGATTGTCGGCGGTTTGCTGATGAGTTTGCAGATGCCCATAATCAAGAAAATTTGGTCGAGCTCAATGACGCTTTACAGCGGCGGCATTTGCGTTGCGGCGATGGCGGCGTTCTACTACCTGATTGACTGTCGCGGCAGGCTCAAGTGGCTGGGGTGGCTCAAAATTTACGGAATGAACTCGATATTTGCGTATATGGTTTCGTCGGTGGTGAATTTCCGCTCCATTCCCGAATCACTGCTTTACGGTTTCGATGGGCGGCTTGTTTTCGGCGGAATAAACTACTACCCGTTCATGATAAACTGTTGCCAGTATGCAATAATTTTTGTCCTGCTTTTGTATATGTTTAAGAACAAAATATATCTGAAAGTTTAGGGACGCGAATCAAAACGAAAATAAAAAGCCGAGCGGAGAATGCCCTTCGGCTTTTGCGTTTTCGGGAGGCGGTTGTTATGCCTTTTTATCCTCGAAGAGCGCCGTCAGAATATAGATTACAACGCCGATACAAATTCCGCAGTCGGCGATGTTGAAAGCAGGCCAGCGGTAGTTTACAAGCGGCAGGTGCACGTCTATGAAGTCTATGACGTGCCCGTAGTGGATTCTGTCGAAGAGGTTGCCGAGCACGCCGCCTGCGAACATTCCCATTGTTGCCTGTCCCAACGATGTCGAAAAGCCGAGGTAGTTTCTGAAAAGCCACATTGCCGCCAGCGCTATCACGGCGATGGAGGAGAGCAGGTAAATCTGCCCCGAGAGTATTCCCCACGCCGCGCCCTCGTTGGTTATGTGGACAAGGTAGAGGAAGTTGTCTATAATTGCAATGGGTTGGTTTTCGCCGCCGAAGCTGTATGTGGGGCTGTCTGGCTTCCACGGAATTTTGGCGACAACCGCCCACTTTGTCAGTTGGTCGAGGGCGAAAGTTGCAATCAATGCCGCGAAAAACACTGCAGGCGATTTTTTGTTTGCTGCCATATATCTATTTTACATTGGCGATTCGCTTTCCTCGTCTTCGGCGGGTTGCTGCGAAGACGAAGAATCCATGCCCATATCGAAAACGTTTTCCCTGCGGACGGACTTTGCGCGTTTCTGTTCGCGCTCGTGGATTTCCTGCCCCTCCTTTGTGTAGCGCGTGAACGGGATTGCCTCGAGCCGCTTTTCGGGAATCGGGTTGCCCGTGACCTCGCAGACGCCATAAGTGCCGTTTTTGATTCTCGAAATTGCCGCCTCTATTTCGGAGAGAATTTCGGTTTGGTTGGAAATCATATTGTACGCCAAGTCGCGCTCGAAGCTGCCAGAGCCCGCGTCGGCGAGGTGCTGTCCGTAGGAGGAGAGGTCGCCGGAATCGTCCTTTGCGGAGCGCTTCATCACCTCTTCCGAGCGCGAAGCCACGCCGCTTGAGTAGCGCTTGCGCAAATCGACAAGCAGGTTGTAATACTTCTTCCACTTTCTGGGAACGTCGCGCTCTTCGAGCTTTTCCACGCTCGGGGTTTCCACGGGGTTGAACCCGAGAATGTCGAAAATTGTGGCGACGCCCTGCGACTTGTTTTCAAGCTTTATTGCGCCCTTTGGCTGCTTTTTCACCTGTTGCTGCGTTCCGCTTTTGGGGGCGGAGGTTTCCGTTTCCGACTTCGTCAATTTCGGGCGCACATTGTTGGCGACGTCTTTGAAATACGCGTCGAGGTCGGCGAGTGTAAAGGCTATGTGGTGCGAGGGTCTGTCGGAAACCGCTGCGGGCTGTTCGTCCGCCTGTTTTGTCTGGGGTTTGCCTTTTTGCGTTTTTATTGAGAGTGCGGGCTGGGTCGGTTTTGTGTCGATCTTCACCGATACTCCCTTTTTGCCTGCGCTTTTTTTGTCTTTCGGGGCGGCAACGGCTATTTTTGCCGCGGGCTTCTTTTTTGCCGAAACCGACACTTTCGCCGCGCCCTGTTTGGCCTTTGCACACTTTTTTTCGGCTGCCGCCGGTTTGGCTTTAGTCGTTTTTTGCGCTTTGGCGGGGGCTGCTTTGCTTTTTTTCTGTGAAGTTTTGCTTGGCATAGTCGGTTTATGAATTTTTCACGGCTTCGGCGCAACGCGGGCAGATGCCGTCTTCGTTGACGCTTTCGACTGTCCTCCAGCAGCGCGCGCAGCGCACGCCTTCGGCCTTGACTGCCGAAATTTCAAGCTTGTCGCCGTCGGTTTCGGAGATTTTTACGGACGAAACTATGAATATTTCGGGCAGGCTCTTTGCATATTTATTCAGGATTGCCTCCTCTTTGCCTCCCTTGGGGGCTGCTATGCGCACTTCCGCCTCAAGGCTCTTGCCTATGACCTTGTCTTGGCGGAGCTTTTCGAGCTTTTCGTTGACCTTGTCGCGCAGGCGCAAAAGTTCGTCTATTTGCGCTGTCGTTTCGGCGCAGTAGGGCAGGGCGGAAACGTCGGGGTAGTCCTGCAGATGGACGGAATCCTGCGAGTATTCCGCGCCGTATTTGAAAGAGTAGGCTTCGTCGCAGGTGAAAGTGAGAATGGGCGCGGCGACTTTCAGGAGAATGTCGCTGATGATGTCCATTGCCGTTTGCGACGACAGTCTTTCAAACGATTTTGCCGCGAACGTGTACAGGCGGTCTTTGAGAATGTCGTGGTAGATTCTCGAGAGCGTAACGCCGCAGAAATTGTCTATGAGCTTGTAGACTTTGTGGAACTCAAACGCCGCGTACGCCTTGTCCGCCTCGCGGGCGAAATCGACCGCCTTTGACACCGCCCAGAGGTCGATTGCGTCGAGCTTGTCGGCGGGTATTGCGTCTTTGCGGTCGAAGTCGGCGATGTTGCCCAGCTGGTACATCACCGTGTTTCTGAAGCCGCGGTAGGCGTTGGCGACGTGCGCCAAGATGTCGTCGGAAATCGGAATGTCGTTCTGATAGTCCACCGAGCTGATCCAGAGGCGGACGATGTCCGCGCCCCATTTGTTGACGTACATGTCCGCCGTGTGGGGTTTGCCGTCGCTCTTTGAAATCTTTTTGCGGTTTTGGTCTACTATGAAGCCGTGCGTGATTACCTGCTTGTACGGCGCTTTGCCGCGCGTTGCGATTGCCGTCCAGAGCGAGCTTTGGAACCAGCCTCTGTGCTGGTCGCTGCCCTCGAAGTAGAGGTCGGCGGGCCAAGCCAAATCCGCGTGGCGGGCGAGGCATGCCAAGTGGCTCGAGCCGGAGTCAATCCACACGTCGAGGGTGTCCGTGCCCTTTTTGAGCGCCGAAGCGTCGCCCCATTCTGCGGGAATTTTCACGCCGTCGAGGATTTCGCTTTCGGGGGCTTCGTACCAGAAGTTTGTGCCGCGCGTCTGAACCTTGTCGGCGATAGCCTCTATTACGTCGGCGTCGAGGAATGCCTTGCCGTTTGCGTAGAATGCCGGAATCGGCACGCCCCACGATCTCTGGCGCGAAATGCACCAGTCGGGGCGCGATTCCACTGCGCCTCTGATTCTGTTTTCGCCGCGTTCGGGCAGCCATTTTACCGTGGAGATTGCATCGAGGGCTTCCTTGCGCAGGTTGTCTTTGTCGAGGGCTACGAACCACTGGTCCATTGCCCTGAAAATTACGGGCGTCTTCGAGCGCCAGCAATGCGGGTATTGGTGCGAAATCTTTGCTATTTTAAGCAGAGAGCCGTTCTTTTCGAGCATTTCCAGCACTGCGCCGTTTGCCGCGCTTCTGCCGTTTTCGTTCTCGAGGACGCTAATGCCGACGAGTTCGCGCGGAACTTTGCCGTCGTCTACGTATTTGCCCTCGTCGTCGAGCGGCGAGTAGATGTCGAGTCCGTGCTCCAGACCCACCTGATAGTCTTCGAGACCGTGGCCGGGGGCAATGTGGACTACGCCCGTGCCCGAGTCTGTCGTAACGTAGCGCGCGCAATAGACTGTGCTTTTTCTGTCGCAAATCGGGTGGTATGCGGAAATTCCCTCTATGTCTGCGCCCTTGCCGAGCTTTTTTATTTCGGTTTTTTCAAATCCGCACGAGGTGAGGAAGCTTTCAAGCAGCGGCTCGCCGACAATGAATGTGCGTCCCGCCGATGTGGAAACGGCCACGTACTCCACTTCGGGGTTTACTGCCATTGCCAAGTTTGAGGGGATTGTCCACGGCGTTGTTGTCCAGATGACAATTTCGGCGTCTTTTAGCCCGAGGCGTGCGTTGCTTTCGGCGTCGAGCTTGAATGCCACCCATATTGAAGAGCTTGTGTGGTCTTTGTATTCGATTTCCGCTTCCGCCAATGCCGTTGCGCACGGGATTGACCAATAGACGGGCTTTTTGCTTCTGTAGACCAGCCCTCTGCGCACGAATGCGGCGAATGTGCGCAATATATCGGCTTCGTATGCGGGGTTTTTGGTTTTATATTCGCGTTCCCAATCCGCCAAAATGCCGAGTCTTACGAACTGTTTGCGCTGCTTTTCTATGAATTCCGACGAAAAGTTTGCGCACTCCTGCCTCAACTGGGCTGTGGAGAGGTGTTTGTTTTGTTCGCGCAGCATCTTTGCCACCTTGTGCTCGATGGGCAGACCGTGGCAGTCCCAACCGGGGAGGTACGGCGTGTAGAAGCCCTTCATTGACTTGTAGCGCAAAATTACGTCTTTGAGAATTTTGTTGAGAGCCGTGCCTATGTGGACGTCGCCGTTGGTGAACGGCGGGCCGTCGTGCAGGACGAATTTCGGCGCGTTTTCGTGCTTCTTCTGGATTCTGTTGTAAAGGTCGATTTTCCGCCAATGCTCAATGCGGGCGGGCTCGCGCTTTACGAGGTCTCCCCTCATGGGAAACTTTGTGCTTGGTAGATTTAACGTTTTTTTGAAGTCTTTTTCCGACATTTTATATCTCTCTAATTAAATTGTTTACTGCGTGAACCAATCCCAGAACGTCTGTTCTTTCTTTTTGGGAACTTTGCGCGCGTTTTTATTCAAATCTTCCTCTACGACTTTTTCCGCCTGCGTCTTCCCTATGGAATCTCCGTCGGAAGTGCCCGTCGCCTGCTGAAGCTCGAAAAGCTGTGTGCGGACTTTCCGCAAGTTTTTGCGCAATCTGCGGTTTTCTTCCCGCAGCGACTGCATATCGCTTTCCATTTTTTCCATTTGCGCCCTCAACTCTTCCGCCGATTCCGTTTTCGGTGTCGGTTGCGTTTGTGCGGCGGTGTTTTGTTGGGCAAATCCCGCCGTCGACACAATCAGGCATACAAATGCAAAAAATATTCTCATAGGCGCGGTAGTGAATACCTCTTCTCCCATATTTGCAAGCTTTTTAAAACGCGCGAGGGCGCGTAATGGTTGGCGTGGCGTGGATTATAAAAAGTTTAAAGGCGTTTCAAATGAAACGCCTTCTTTTTTATAACCACGCCAACCATTACGCTCTCGGGCATCACTTGGTTTTGGCTTCGACTAACGGGCTACAGCCCGCCTACGCTCGCCAAAACACAAGTCCTGCCTCGAGCCTCGCGCGTTTTAAGCATACACAAAGGTTATTCTAAGCCGAAGTTTACGTCATTCTGTCCGGAATAGTTGGGTATTCTGACTTTGAAAGTCGTTTTTTGAGTAATAATCACAAAATGGGGATAGCGGCTTGAGCGGAGCGATACCGCGTAAGGGGCTTACCCCTTCAATGGAACCCCGTCCAACGGGTTCACTGACAAAGCAGGGAATATTTTTCGGGAGAAAAATCCGCCGCGCCAAAAGAAAAAAAACTTGAAAAATGGTCGGGAAGATTGTCAAATGGGGGCTTCAACCAAAAATAATAACTATGGTATCATATAAAGAACTTGGATTGGTTAATACGCGCGAGCTTTTCAAAAAGGCTATCGAAGGCAAATATGCAATTCCGGCGTTTAACTTTAACAATATGGAACAAATGCAGGCCATCATTCAGGCTTGCGTCGAAAAGAAGTCGCCCGTCATTTTGCAGGTTTCCAGCGGCGCACGCAAGTACGCCAACCAGACTCTGTTGAGATATATGGCTCAGGGCGCTTGCGAATATTCCAAGGAACTCGGTTGCGCAATTCCGATTGTTTTGCACCTCGACCACGGAGATTCGTTTGAATTGTGCAAATCGTGCATAGAGTACGGTTTCTCGTCGGTCATGATCGACGGCTCGGCACACCCGTACGACGAAAACGTTGAATTGACCGCAAAGGTCGTCGAATACGCCCACAAGTACGACGTTACCGTTGAAGGCGAACTCGGCGTTTTGGCGGGTATCGAAGACGAAGTTTCCCACGAAACACATTCCTACACGCGCCCCGAAGAAGTCGAAGACTTCGTTAAGAAGACGGGCGTAGACTCTTTGGCAATCTCCATCGGCACATCGCACGGCGCATACAAGTTCAAGCCCGAACAGTGCACGCGCGACGCCAACGGCAGACTAGTTCCCCCGCCGTTGCGCTTCGACATTCTCAAGGAAGTCGAAAAGCGTATTCCCGGTTTCCCGATTGTATTGCACGGCTCGTCTTCCGTTCCGCAGCAGTACGTCGACATCATCAACAAGTACGGCGGCAAGCTCGAAGCGGCAGTCGGCATTCCCGAAGAACAGCTCAGACAGGCTGCGGAATCGGCTGTTTGCAAAATCAACATCGACAGCGACGGCCGCTTGGCTATGACTGCGGCAGTCCGCGAAGTCTTCGCGCTCAAGCCCTCGGAATTCGACCCCCGCAAGTATCTCGGCCCCGCACGCGACGAGCTCAAGAAGCTCTACATGCACAAGGTCGTCAACGTACTCGGCTCGGCAGGCAAGGCCTAATCGGCGGATACGGAAAGAGCGTTGCGCCAAGCGCAACGCCCCGAAAGGGCGGCACACCCGCCCGACAAAAAAATACGAACCACATCGGTTCGTATTTTTTTTGCCTATCAATATGGCAATCTGCGAAATGCCGCTTGGGGTAAATCCGTCAAATAAAGCGCGCGAGCGCGTAAAGCCCGTATACGAACGATACCGCCAATACACAATAAATCAGAATCACATTGCCGAACAGCTTGCGCATTTTTATGAACGCCTGAACATCGGGGTCGGCGTCCTGCGGACTTCTGAAATTCAGACAGAAAAAACAGCAGAAGAACGCGACAATCGTCGCCAAGTACGCGAACGTTATAAAAATTCCGTGGTTCATAATCTTTCCCTCTCTTTGTAAAAAAAAACGGCGGGGCGGCATTACGCCGACCCCCGCCGCCGCTTTTATTGGATTACCTTCTTCTGCGGTACACTGCAAAAGCCAACGCCACCGCGCCGAAAATCGCCGTAACCGTCGCGGGCTCGGGGACATTTACGTTGATTGTTAGCGCGCCTGTCGTCGGGTCGAAATTAAAGCCCCATTTGTCGGAGTCGTACGCTTCGCCGTTTACGTTCAAAACCAGATTGTCCTTGGAAATCGCGTCCGCGCCCGAAATGCAGGCGTCCGCCGCGGCTTCTATGACCGAAAACGTGTAGGAATCGTCGGGAGAAATTACGCCGTCGAGGTTTATCGTAACTTTTGAATCCGCCCCGAACGCGAGAGTCGAGCCGCTGTCGAGCAAAATTTTTGTGTTGTTGGACGCAACATCGACATTGAAGATAATTTCGCTATTGTCAGCAACGGTGAGCGTCTTGCCCGCCATAATCTCCAAAATAGCCCCCTCTTCGAGAGTCAAAACCGCCCCGCCCGAAATCGTGGCGTCTTCGGCAATTTTAGCGTTTATCATCTCCCCGCCCGAAGTAGCGGGAACATATGCGCGAATAGTCAACGAATCGTCAACCGATTCCATAGAAAAGTTTTTAATTTCGCCGTCAGTCCAGATTGTATTTTGCGTTTTGAGCGAACCTGTAATGCCAGTCAAATCAGCCCCGCGCAAGTCTGCATAACGCGCATTTACGCCCGTGAGATTTGCTCCTACAAAGCTCGTATTTTGCAAATTACGACCGCGCAATAACCAATTAGTTAAATCAAGCCCGTTAAATTTAATACCGCTCAAATCTTTGTTTTGATAATTTAAAGTTTGTGATAATTGACTTGTTGTTAATCCAATTGCATTTGAAAAATCAACATTTGTAATAATGGCATTTTCAAAGTTTGCAGAACCTGATTTAAATTGTGCGTTTTTAAAGCTTGCACCAGTAAGGTCGGCATTTGAAAAGTTTACACCAGATTTTTCTGAAGCTGAAATTATAGCGCCGTCGAATTTTGCATTTTTTAAGCTCGCTCCTGACATATTTACAGAACCATATTTTTCTCCATTCCAATCATCCTCTGCTTCCTTGTAGTTTGAGAGAATTGCATTGCTAAAATCGCATTTATTTAAATCTAAATTAGAAAAATCTACAGCACTGTAACTTGCCAAAATGGCTTCTTTGAAGCTTGCGCCGGATAATTTTGAATTTGAAAATATTACAGAACTTGTATATGCGTATGTTTGATTAAAGTAGTTGCTTAAAATAGCCTTATCAAAAATACATGTAGATAAATCTAAATTAGAAAAATCCACGGAAATACCACCAATGCTTAATATAGCTGAAGTGAAATTTGTATTCTTTAGAATCGTTCCCGTAAAATTGGAAGCTACCCCCGTGTTGCTTGATTTGCTTGCATAACAAAAAGTTGATCCTGTAAAATCTACATTTGAAAGATTTAAATTAGAAAAATCTACGGCAACTTTTTTATATGCGGAACCACGCTTACCAGTCCAGGTAAGTTTTGCAAATTCAACATTTCTAAAAGATGCCCCTTCTAATATTGAATTTGATAGTACCATTGCATAATCGGAAGAGACAACGGTTGCACCATCAAAAACTGCATTGGACAAAGTCGCGTTTGAAAAATCACAATAAACTTGGGCATTTGTAAAAACAGCTTCTTTTAATTTTGTCCCAATAAATTTTGAACCGATGGCACTTGCATTTTGCCAACTTGAATAATTCATGGATTTCCCGCTGAAATCCTCAAATATTGTTTTGTTGTCGTATACTTCATCATCTGCAAGCGCAAAACAAGCCGCAAATAATGGCAAAAGTATGATATTTTTTTTCATTGTTTTTTCGCTGAGTTTTGTTGTTTAAAAACTATGGCGAACCTATCGTATTTAAAATACTATATGCACTTTACAAATTGCAATATTTTGATTTGTAAAAAATTAAAAATTTTCTGTCATTCCCCCGACGATTATGCTTGTGTGAATAGTTATGTAATAATTATATTAAAAAACGTTTTATTCAAAGAGTTCAAAGGTTGTTTTGATTTTTTTATTTGACAATAGTATTTTAAATACGATGAACACAAAAATTTTTTCAGCTAAGGAGTTGTTGCGCGGGAGCGGGATTTCGGTTCTCGATGCCGCGCGTTTTGTCAGGAACATTTTGGACGCCAAGGCGGGCGGCGCGGGTGGCTCGGCGGGTAATGTGCAATTTGTCCTGAAGGTTATCGAGTGCGGGCTGCGAGGGGTGCGCAATACGGAAATGGGGTTTGAAAAGGGGTTTCGGGCGTATGTGGAGGCGAAGGCGCATTTGCGCAAGGAGTCGCTGCGCGACATTCGGTGGGTCGGGGAGCGGCTTATGCGGTTTCGTCCCGAGCTGAAGGGGCGCAATTTTTCGGAATTTACTGTTGCGGAGTGTGAAGAGTGGCTTGAAAAGGCGTTTTCGACGCCGTCGCAATTCAACAAGGCGCGGACTATGCTCCACGGGTTATTCGAATTTGCGTTGCGGCGCGGCTGGGCGGATAGTAATCCGACAAAGAGAATCGAGCGCAAGAAAGTGGTCGAAAAGGAGATAGAGCCGCTGAAGTTGGAGCAGGTGCGGCGGGAGGGCGACGGCGGTTGCTATGCGGCGGCTGCGATGCTCGCGTATGCGGGAATCCGCCCGCGCGAGGTGCGCAGGTTGCAGTGGCGGGACGTAGATTTGGAGGAGGGTGCGATAACGGTGCGTTCTGTGTGTTCGAAGACTGGGGGAGTCAGGCAGGTGGAGATATTGCCCGTGTTGCGGCGGATATTGTCTGGCGGGCGCGGGGGAGGGTCGATATGTCCGCGGGGGTGGGACAGGCGATGGCGGCGGGTACGGGGTACGTCGGGGTTTCGTGGGCACTGGGTGCAGGACGTGTTGCGGCACACGTATGCGAGCTACCATGCGAAGCGGTACGGTAATTTGGCGCGGTTGCAACTGAGCATGGGGCACGGGAGTCTGCTGTTGCTGCGTTCGAGGTATGTGAATATGCGCGGGATATCGCTTGCCGCCGCGGCGGGCTTTTTTAATTAGGTTTTTTGCGGTTGCTGGGGTAATGGCGGAGTCAATCGCGGTTATGGCAAGAGTTGGGAATAAAAATATAGCGGCTATGCGGAGCAGGGCAGGGGGATTGTTCTGGAAGT
>ERZ808267.391-NODE-391-length-13712-cov-2.670425_pt1 | contig 13712 bp, 13 predicted proteins | sample MGYA00521241_ERZ808267 | MGnify/ENA primary metagenome ERZ808267 (study PRJEB31516, sample SAMN03275592) | gut metagenome | biome: mammalia-associated habitat; material: feces | host: Papio cynocephalus | place: Kenya | collected 2012-07-19 ... | reverse complement strand
CGACATGGATTAGGTGAGTTCTAATTTCATCACCGCCTCTGCGGCCTAGGACTTCGCCTTTCTCCTCGATTTTGTTTGCAACATCGTATCCAGCCTGTTGCAGGAGTGGAATGGTAGCGAGCATTGCCTCCATATCTTTGACTCTGACACCAACATCTAGAATAGGTTTCGCCATAATATTGGGTATAGAAGTACTACCTACATGCTGGATGTCGATAGCCAAATCGCCCAATGCTTTTTGCAAAATTTCTTTTTCATTTTTGAAATTTTCTGCCCATACATTCTCGTGTGGGACAAGTCTAACTGTCCCTCTTTCTAATCCTAACATAAAACTCACCTCCTTAATGTGAATTTTTATTATAATAAACTATTTTGAAAATGTCAACCAAAAATAAAAGAATAATGCAAAAATTTACATTATCCTTTGTAATTTGATTATTTTGTCATAAAATCGCAAAAATCTTGTAATGAACCGCTTTTGTATATGGAGGCATCATAACAGTACTTCTCTTGCGACTCAGCAGTAATCAAAAAAACATCTAGACCTAGTTTGTTTGCGGTCATATCGCAGACGATATCGTTACCAACCATAATACATTCGTCCGCTTTGAGATTCTGTATATCCAAAATTTCTTGATAGTACCTTAAATTAGGCTTGCAGTGATGGAAATCTTCGAATGAAGTAATTAACTCAAAATCGTCAGGATTCAGCCCAGCCCAACGAGTTCTGATTATTTGTGATTCGTTTGGTGTGGTTGGGTCTGAAGCAAGTATTAAACGATAACCTTCTTCTTTGAGAGAGTTGACTACGTCTGCCGCAAGAGGGTTGGGGTAGCAAACTCCTGCAACATACAATATTTTTGAGCATAAAACTCGTCGAAGCTACTTTTATAATCTAAAATATCATCGCCAAGTTTTTGAGCTAAACTCGACCAAAATAGCTCTTCATTTGTTTATTCGTCCGTATTCTCTTTCATTGTGAGAACGCTGTTCCAAATATTAGAAATTATATCTTCTTTTTCCGTTTCTACTGCAAACACAGGAAATGAGATAGACATAAGTTCTAAAAAAATAAGTTTTCGTCTATTGGTCATAGTGGGTCGAATAATATATATTCAATATCTTTTTTCATAAAAACTTCTAAAATGTGTGATTATTATGAATATTAAAATAAAATATATCTTTGTTAGTTTTATTTTGAGAATGGGCATTGCTTGTTAGAGAAGAATGAAATCAGCACCGACCCAGGGCCAACATGTGCACCAACGATAGGAGAGATTAGTAGTCGCTTGATTGTTATGTTAGGTGCGAATTCTTTTACCAAAGCCTCCAATTCGTCTGCTGTCGCTGGCTCATTTGCATCGGCAATATAAACGCTTGTTGAAATTGTAGGGTCATAGTTTTCTTTGAAATATTCACTGATGACTTGCAAACTCTTTTTTATACCCTTTTGCTTATTTATCATATGCAGGCCACCGCCGTAAATTGTTATAATTGGTTTAATATTTAACATTGAGCCAAAAAAAGCGGTCGCAGCGCCGATTCTACCAGTGCGTTTCAGAGAGTTTAAGTCATCAACTACCAAATAGCCTTGAACCAAATGCTTCATCTCGTTCAAATCAGCGGCATTTTCCTCAATCGACTTACCCGCAGCCTTGTTTTCCGCCATCCTTTCAGCCAAAAGCCCCATAGGAGCGGTCGCCAAAAGTGAATCGACAGGCACAAGGTCAACATCAGGGAATTCCTCTTTTAGGTTCTTCGCTGCCATTTGAGCCGCTTGGAAAGTAGAAGACAACCCGCTCGATAGGCATACGTACAAGGCAGATTTTCCGCTAGCCAAATAAGGTCTAAAATACTCCTCGTATAGGGCAGGATTAATTAGCGAGGTCTGAAAAGAACATTTTTTCTTGATCTGTTCATAAAAATTAATCAAATCCATTCCATCATCGCCAGCAGTATATGTTTGGGGTTGGTCGTTAAGAGAAACCTCCATAGGTAGTAAATTTATCTCGTATTGTTTGGCAAATTCTCTATCAATGTCGCCCGCAACATCCATAAACAATAAATAATCTTTCATATTTTGTCCTTTTGTATTTACATTTTTATCGAAATTTGTTATATTAACAGTAATTACAAATGTAATAACTCTTATCAATTATATCGGATAAGAGAATAAAAATCAAATAATAGTAAACGCAAATGACAAAAAAGGAAAAATTGTAATGACTGTGGATAAAACAAGTGGACTAAAAGCCTACAACGAGAATCTAAATAAAGTTGTGAGAGAGAGTTTGCAGCAAGCCCTCCTAATGCTAATGGATGTAAAGGAGTTTTCCAAAATCAGCGTAACCGAACTTTGCAAAAAGGCGGGGGTGTCCAGAATGGCTTTTTATGGGAATTTTGCTAGTATTGACGACTTGTTAGAGGATATTGTCCGTGAATATAGCAGCGACCTTGTTTATAGAATTGGTAGCCCTTTTCGCAATGGGATAAAGTTGAGTTGGTATGAGCAAATGTTTGCCCGAGTTGAGGCAAATTCGGATATTTTGAGCCTGCTTTTTCGTGCTGGGTTCAAGTATAAATACCTCTCAATTATCAATAATTCCGTTTTGCATAACCCCGATATACCAACACACAAAAAATATTTACGATTGTCGTGGGCGGGTAGTATAGTGAATATAATTATATATTGGATAGACAACAATTTGCAAGAGAGTGTTAGCGAAATCGCCAAATTCTGCTATCAGCATCTCAACAAGATTGCCGAAAAGGCGTAAGAATTATTGCTTTTCTGCTCTGTCTGTGATACAATACGATGAGGAAATATATGAAGAAAGTTGTTTTAATTAATTCGCCGATTTATGATCGCAAGGTAGCGGATAAAGAAGATTATCTACCTCCTCTTGGCTTGGGATATATTGCCACAGAGATGGAGAGGAATGGTATCGATGTTCAAATTCTAGATGCGGTTTTCAATAATTATACAATTAACGAAATTATTGATATATTAAATATTCAAAAGCCCGAATTTGTTGGGGTTAATATTTTTTCAGTAAATTTTGATTTGGTTAAACAATTAATAGAGCGTTACACATGTAAAACCACATTTTTGGTTGGAGGAAAAACGGTAAAGCATATTTACAAAGATATATTATCCTTTAACACGCCCAACAAAATAATTTGTACGGTGGGCGAGGGCGAATATGTCAATACAGCAATAGTGCTAGGGAATGTTATTTCTTCTCCCAAAGTTCACAATGGCGATAATAGGCTGGCCTATTTTGTTGACAAAGATTCCCCTTATTTCCCCAAGGATATTTCCAGTCTAACTCTAAATAGAAAGTTTTTTCTAGATAGACAAATAATAAATCCTTATAGTAAAGTTGAGGAAGCAATAGTAACTTCAAGGGAATGTATCTATAATTGTGCTTTCTGTGGTGCTGCACGCAGTATTAATAGGGATAGTTATGCACGCAGTAGAAAGACAGAAAGCATCGTTGATGAATTGACGCAAATAAAAAATGAACATCCACACACTCAAAGTATTAGGGTTTTGGATGACCTTTTTTTACGGAATAGGGAAAGTATCAAAAAGGCTGTGGGTATATTTTCAAAATTTGATTATGATTGGCGTGCAATGTGCCATATCAAATCTTTGGTAAATAACACCGATTTGCTGCCACAACTGGCACAGTCAAAATGTAGAGAGTTAGAAATTGGTATAGAGTCTGGAAATGCTGATATAAGGAAGTACATACACAAGGAAAGTTCGCTGAACGAAGTAAAAGAAGTTATTTATGAGGTGTTAATCAATGGCATAAATGTTAAAGCGTATTTTATACTAGGCTTTCCTACTGAAACATATGAGCAATGTTTGGATACATTCAAATTTGCGAAAGAGTTGGCACAAATTTCGAGAAATACTGTCGGAAATTTCAGAGTTAGTGCATTTCAATTTAGACCATATCACGGGACCGAATTGTTTGGCAAAATTAGCGGTTTTGTTCCAAAATATACAATAAACAACAATCTAAACAATAAAAGTAGACAGCAATTTAACTTTACTGCGGGAAATTTTAGCAATTGCCCACAAGATAAATTAGATAAACTGATTAATATGACAAATAATTTGTCAGAGGAGGAACACAGAGATGAATATGCTGAATGTCAGAGAATGTAATCGCTGCGAACTGTGCAAGAACCAGTCGCCTTTGCTAGACGAATACAAAAAATCAGATGTTATGTGGGTAGGTCTATCAGCAAAAAAAGTTAATGATGTATTGAATGATTACCCTTTGCAGAATGATACAAATAGTGGTAAATTGATTGAAAGAATTGAAAAGGCTAATCCGCAATTTTCTTATTACAAAACGAATTTAGTGAAATGCTTGCCTCTTGATAGAGAACAAAAGTTGCGCTATCCAACTCAAAAGGAAATGGAGGCGTGCTTATGCAATTTAGTATGTGAAATAAATGAGGTAAAACCGAAAGTAGTATTTTTGTTGGGTGGGATAGTTTCAAAGTTTGTTTTAAGCAAAGTAAAGGATAAAACAATAACAACTGATACAAAATTTGTTTCCATAGAACACCCCTCTTATATTTCGGTATACAAGAGGAAGTTTGAACAAGAATATATTGACAAAATATCAAGCTACATAAACGAAAACATAAGTTGTCAAAACGTTATGATAAAACAATAACTCCTATACAATGCAAAAAGCATCTTGAATGGCGCAATTACCATAAACAAGATGCTTTTTGTTATTTATATTATTTATTCGTTCAAATCAACTGCTGTTGAGAATCGCTTTTTCCTGCGTCTGTGATTAATAATCAAAACAACAACAGTCACAACGATACTTATTGACATAAGCACCAAGCCTACAATTTGTGCTGTTGTTAGCTCGCCTGTGTCTAGGTTTTCCGACTTGCAGTAACCAGTTTTGATAATTTCTTCTTCGTCTTCGATGACATAGTACTCTATTTTTGATACGCCATTTAGAGTGCTAATGATTTTTACATCGCAGCCTTTTGCCAAAACATCAACTTTGTTAAAACAGTTCTTTTCGGCGTAAATTATCGTTTCCATTTTCGTTTTGGCATTTGGTACAGATTTTGTATCAGGCATAATCAATTCGCTGGATACAACGGTTCTACTGTCGATATAACCTACGTAATCCGTGCCGTTTTTCTTGTATTTTACCGCCACAAAAGTTGCTCCATTGCTGTCTTTTGAGAGGGTAGGGCTAGCGATAATCGCAATAGTATCTCCATAATTCAATCTGCCAATGCTAGCAATATAGGTGTCTGTCGCAATGGCTTGACTGATAGGCAGAGCAAAGATTTTGGTTATCCCTGTTACGACTTTTGCTGCTTGATTATCAGCAAATTCCTCTACAATTTCATTTTCTATTGCCTCACAATCTGTTTTGAGGATGTATCCCAATTGATATCCGGCTTCGCTATCAAAATTGTTGTCAAATACATAATAAAATGTCGCATTACTTGAATCAAGAACAATTAGCCTTTTGCCGACCTTGTATGCGTTATTTGGTGCAAGCAATGTTTTGTACTGATAAATTTTAGTTTCGTTAGTTGTGATAACTGCGTTAATTACCGAAGTGCTAGCCTCAATGCTTGTGAGTTTTACGCTAGGTGCGATTTCTGAATAGTTTGTGATAAGGCTTTCATTATTCTCGGTGCGTATTTGAGCACAGTAAACCTCATTTGCACTATTCACATAGTAGACGTTTCCATTAACCATATCGAGGTCAAAGCTAACGGTATCCTCGGGCATTTCCGCATAAGGGATTTCTGTTGCTTGGGCGTTGTATTTATAAATTTTGTTGCCAACCCCGACAAATAAATTGCCCAAATTATCTGTATTTAGGTAGGTTATAGTCCCTGAATCGGCTGTATAGATACTGTCCGTTATCTCTTTTGTTTGAGTATCCAGTTTATAGATTTTTTCCCCAATGGAGAAGAAAATCGCAGAATTATCCTCCATTACGCAGAAACCGCCACCGCTTTGGAAAGATAGAGAAGTTTCTCCGATTTTCAGTGTAGAGTAGAGTTCTAGCTGTTTTTGTGGTTGGTTGAAGTAAAGTATTCTATCTCCGTTAATAGTGTATGTAGTTCCGTCCGCACTTTTTGCCAAAGTTTGTGGAGGTAAGGCGATATTATCATCGTCAATCGAATCAATTTTATAATGACTCAAAGTTGTATTGTTTGCCTCATTTATACTATCTACATAATCAATAAACAGAGTAGTGGTTGATACAAGATATTTATCGCCATAACTAACAATATCATACGGCTTTGTGGTGGTTTCCGATGTTTCGCCGACTGTTTCGTGAATAATTGAGGTCGCAGTTTCGGTGTGCTTGATAACCTTTCTGCCGTCTGCATCAATCAAATAAATAGCGCCGTCAAAATGCTTGATTCGAGTAAAATTTGTCGCAGCATAGCCGTCAATATTTATACTGATTTTTTGGTTATTCACTAGCAAAAAGGCAGGGAGTTCTGCTAGCAAAACTTTCGCTCCCATTAGGCTCGATAGAACCAAAATCGCACAGCAAATATAGAATGTAAAAACACAAATAATTTTCTTTTTCATAAGTACTCCTATCCATACTAATTATAGCATAATGTTTTGTAATTGAAAAATATTTTCACTAATTTGGCAAAAAAAAATTATTGCGACAAACCGTGTCAGGAATTTATAAATATACTATGAACATATGTTCGACAATACGATTGATGCGGGCGAATTTATCAACGGAAATAGAACTTTTACAAAAATTTTACAAAAATTTACAAAAAACCTGTCTCAGAGTATTGACAACATAAAAATCATATAATATATTTGTTGTCGAAAAAGGGCGAAAGACTTTTTTAGGGCAAAGTAAAAATGGGGGAAACAAATGAAAAAATTAGTATGGGCAAAGACTTTATTTGAATCTTATGGATACTTGTCGAGGATAATAAAAAGTATCGACAGGTTGGTGCTAGAACGCAGTACAAAAAGCTACTGTGCTGGCTGGTGCGAGTCAACGACAATTGAGCAAATGGAGCAGATTATAGATTTGATTCAGCGAAAAAAACGATTGCAGTCAGTCAAAATGTTGGTAGAAGAATCTATCAAAAATATCGACAAAAAATCTGCTAGAACTTTAATTAGATACTTTTTTGACAAAGTAGATTTGGAAATTTTGGCGGAAGAATTTCAGTTGAGTAAACGCACAATGTCTCGCAGAATAAACTCAATGCTACTCGATGTAATGGATAAGATTGAGGACTTGGGTTACAGTTTGGGGAAAGTTGAATTGCTGCTAGAAAATGAGGGCTGGATAATCGGAATTTTTAACAAACACGCTAGCAAATTTTCGGGTGAAAACGAAGTGAAACCGCTAATACTTCCTCCGCTAAATGTGGTGGAGCGAATGTTCTTGCAGTATTGTAAATAACAATGATTAGGTGTGCATAGTATATGCATAGTACCTGCATAGTACCGCTAAAATGCGGCATTTTTGAGCGTTTTTATCAAAAATCAAAGTCTTGTGGATTATTTTTATCAGGCAAGGATATTTGATTTAGAGATTTGATTTGTCGTCTAGCTGTTTGCTTTTTGCTGCGTTTTGGCTTGATTATTAATAGCAAGATTATGACAGCAGGTATAGTCAACAAGAGTATGATTAATAGATTGTTTGTGTTGCTGAGTTCGGGTGCTAAAATATTGGCGTTTGCTTCAATCGTTGGTTCTAATTGTACAGTTTCAGTGTTACTCTCAAATGGTGTAAGATTGGTTGCAAGGGAGGAATGAATGTAGCCAATTTGAGTCGTACCGCTATCTTCTGCAAACTTACACAAGTACCAAATACCGAGGTCAAGGCTGCTGGTTTTTTGACCATCAACTGAGCCGATATATAGTATGTCGGTGGCGTCATAGGGAATACTTGCTAAATATGTCGATTCGGTTGTTGGCAATTCCCAAACGGTAGCGTTTGCTGTTTTTAGCAAATCAAAAGTTTGAACGCTATACGGGCTATCTGGGGTCGAGTATACTGGTGTAAGGTCGCTAATTTTTGCCGCACCCTGAACACCTAAATACGACACCAATAAGTAGTCGTCATCTAACCGCTTGTTAGGTTTTACAAAGTAGGTTGTCGGCAGTTTGCATACGGCGTCTTGTGTGATAGCTTCATCAGTTGATACTCGATACAAAATAGTGTCTTCTGCCGTTATTCTATAAAAAATTGGCTCGCTAGAACCCGCAAAAATATTGTTAGAATTAGCAACAAAGCCAAGGCTCAAAATGAATAAAAATACAGTCAAAATGTATAAATATTTACGCATCAAAAAATCTCCTAATAAAATAATAGCAAAACAATAATTGAATTCAATATGCAATTATTGTTTTTTTTACGATTTTTATACCAATATGTATCGAATTTTATAAATAAAAATAGAAAGGTGAATTTATGGATTTACGGAGTGCAATTTACGAATTGGAACAGATAAATCTAGAACTTAATCGCCGCAAGCATAACAACAAATTAGCAGAGTATAATACGGGCGAAAAGGTTCACTACAAGCAGTTGGCATTTCATAAATGTACCAAGCGGAATCGGTGGGTTTTTGGTGGTAACCGCAGTGGCAAATCACAATGTGGTGCGGTCGAGGTCGTTTGGCTCGCTAGGGGTATCCACCCATTCAAGCAAAACAAATCGAGTACAGATGGCTGGGTGGTGAGCCTCAGTCAGCAAGTCCAGCGTGATGTCGCTCAAAACAAAATTTTGTACTACATTAATCCTGAGTGGATAGTGGATATTGTTATGCTAGCGGGGAGGAAAGATTCGCCATCTAGCGGAATTATTGACTACATATTGGTTCAAAATGTCTCGGGCGAAATTAGCAAAATTGGATTCAAAACTTGCGACCAAGGGCGGGAAAAATTTCAGGGCACGAGCCTCGATTATGTCTGGTTTGACGAAGAGCCTCCGTTTGACATTTATCTTGAATGCCGTATGCGTGTTTTGGATAGAGTGGGCGAAATTTTTGGTACAATGACTCCTCTCAAAGGTTTGACTTGGGTTTATAACCACATCTACCTCAACGAGGGGAACGACCCCGAAATTTGGTACGAAGAAATAGAGTGGGCGGACAATCCATTTTTGGATAAAAAAGAAGTTGAAGCAATGTCCCAAATTTTGTCGCCCGATGATTTGGAAAGTCGCCGATTTGGCAAATTTGCAAATCACGGAGGTATGGTTTATAGCGAATTTCAAGAAAGTGTAAATGTAATTGAGCCGTTTAATGTGCCGCACGAATGGTATGATAAGATTAGTATTGATCCGGGATTGCATAATCCTTTGAGTTGTCATTGGTATGCTGTCGATTTTGACGGTAATGTTTATGTAATTGCCGAGCATTATGAGTCGGGCAAAACGCTGGAATACCACGCAAACAAAATAATCCAGAAATGTGAGGAATTGTGTTGGCACAAGGGATTTAATGGCAAATATGAATGTTTGATAGACTCTGCCGCTAATCAAAAGACTCTTTCTGGTACAAAAAGTGTCGCCGAGTTGTTCCTCGATTACGGCATAAATGTCAACACATCGGTAAACAAAGATTTGTTGTCGGGTATTTCTCGTGTCAAAAGTTATCTTTGCAATGTAAATAAGGAAACTAAACTATTTATTTTCAAAAATTGTGTGAATATGATTAGAGAAATCAAAGGTTATTGGTGGGGGAATAATGATGCTCCTGTCAAAAAAGATGACCACGCAATGGATGAATTGCGCTATTACATAATGTCCAGACCAGAAAATGCTATTCCAAAAGAAACGCCCCTCACGCCAGTGCAGTTGCACAAACAAAAGTTAATGAACAAAATTAGACAGCAAAATCTACATAGGAGGTGGTACGGTGATTGATGAAAAAGATACAGAAAAGTTGACAAAATCCTTGTTCAAAAAAGCGGTTGGCTACACAGTCGATGAGGTTGTAGAGGAGTATGTCAACAGCGAAGATGAGCAAGATTTAAGGCTAATTAAGCGAAAAATTACAAAAAAACATATTCCACCTGATATCGCAGCGGCAAAAACGCTGCTTGATTCGGTTGATGAAAATTTTGAGAGATATCGCTCTATGAGTGATGAAGAATTGATAAAAAAACGAGATGAATTGCTCAAAATCATCTCGAAAGGAGGGAAAGTGTGAAGGTATCTTTAACAAGTAGGCGAGTTAAATGTACAGGAAAGGTCGACTGCAAGAATGAAATTTATTGCAATATCAGATTTAGTAAGGCAAGTATAAACTTGTGCAAGTCTTGTACGATAGAGTTATACGAAAAGTTAGCCCAAACACTCGTGCCAAAATCTGTAAAAAGTAAATTTTATATGCCTAAATAACAAAAAAGTGAGGTTTTTATGCAAAAAAATCAAAAAATTGAACAAAAAAGTAAATCAACCAAGCAAAAAGAGTTGATTGCAGAAATCAAAAAAGATTTTGAGCGAAGACAAGAGGAGCGAAAACCTTTTGATGCTCAATGGCAGTTAAATATGAATTTTGTGATGGGCAATCAATATTGTGGAATTGGGCTGAATGACACATTAGATGATTTTGACAAACAATATTTTTGGCAAGAGCGAGAAGTTTACAATCATTTAGCGCCTTTGGTAGAAACTCGTTTGTCAAAATTGGCGAAAGTTCGTCCAATAATGACTGTTTTGCCTGCAAGTGCGGACGCAGATGATATTAATAATGCACACATTTGCAAAAATATTTTGAAAGCAGTTGCCGATAAGTTGGAGTTGAGTGAACTTGTGTCGCAAGCCACTCGTTGGAGTGAAATTTGCGGTACATCATTCTACAAGATTATATGGAATGACTCCGCAGGTTCAGTTGTTGGATTAACTACACTGGGGCAAAAAATTTATGAGGGAGATGTAGATGTGATAGTTTGCTCTCCGTTTGAAATCTATCCAGATAGTAATACTGCAGAATCGCTCAATGATTGTCAGAGTATTATTCACGCACGAGCTTACGATGTGAGGACGATAAAGCGACTTTGGGGTGTGGACATCAAGGGCGAGGATATTGATACATATAATCTGCAAAATTCACAAGTTGCAGGTGGATTGGGATACACTTCTCGGGCTGCAAAGGTTTCAAAAACAGTCAAGCATAACCACGCAATGGTAATTGAGCGCTATGAAATGCCAAATACTGATTATCCTAACGGTAGATTGGTAATTATTGCGGGTGATGAATTACTCTATGACGGTGATTTGCCATACTTGAATCTGCAAAATGGCGAAAGAGGCTTCCCGTTTGTTCGCCAAATCAGTACAGGTCAACCCTCACTGTTTTGGGGAACAAGTATTGTTGAGCGCTGTATCCCTATTCAAAGAGCCTACAATGCTGTAAAAAATCGCAAACACGAATTTATGAACAGGTTGTCTATGGGAGTTATGAGTGTAGAAGACGGCTCGGTTGATGTTGATAATCTAGAAGAAGAGGGACTTAGCCCGGGCAAAGTTTTGATTTACAGACAAGGTGCGAGAGCGCCTCAAATGCTCTCAACTTCTAGTTTGCCGGTCGATTTTAGAGATGAAGAAGATAAACTTATTTCAGAATTTCTCAATATTAGTGGTGTAAACGACCTTTTTGGTACAAATGCGTCCGCACTTACTCAAATGAGTGGTGTTGCTTTGCAATTATTGATTGAGCAAGAGGATATGAGAGTATCTGCCAGTGGTGAGTATATAAAATTTGCATTAAAAGAAATCGGTCGCCACATTTTGAGAATTTATAAGCAGTTTATAACAACTCAAAGAATCAACAGAATTATCGGAGAAAACGGTTCGAGTGAGCTTTTTTACTGGGACGGTAGCGAAATTACTAGCGATGATGTAATTTTTGAAACGGAAAGCGAACTCGGAGAAACGGTCGCTCAAAAACGCAGTATGGTATTTGATTTGTATAATGCAGGACTTTTGCACGATGAAAACGGCAAAATGTCTAACGCAATGCGTATCAAAGTTATGGAAATGTTAGGCTTGGGAATTTGGGAGAACGCAATGGACAACAATTCTCTACAAGTGGAGAAAGCAAAGCGTGAAAACATCGAATTTGCCGAGGGAAAAGAACCTGAAGTTTTGGAAATTCACGACCACGATTTACACATCAATTCACATATTGCATTTATGCTAGGGGCGGATTTTGAGAAGCTATCAGCAAAGAAAAAAGATTTAAGAGAAAAGTTGTTGAAGCATATTCGCAAGCACAAACAATTCAAAAAATTGTCTATTAGAGCAGAGAGTCAAATCTCAAATCAACAAAGCAAATAAACAAAATTGCTCGTCAAGCAAACAATAAAATTTAGGAGTTTTTATGCAAAATAATGATTTTAATACAAAGTTAAAAAGTGATGAACATACACAGCAAGATGAGGTGGACTTGGGAACTTTCAAATCAGTAAAAACCTTAAAAGAGGCTTATGATTGTTTGAGAAAGACTTTTACGCAGAATGCTATGGAGTTGGCTAAATACAAGAAAAATTTGGTTGATGGAAACAATGAAACTGGTGCTGATGAAGTAGTAAATGTAGATAAAAACGATGAAAAAACGCAAAAAAACATAAAAAATAACGATGAAATTAACAAAAATAACGAAAAGACACAAGAAGTTTTGGATGAGAACAAGTCAGACAAGGTAGTATCTACCCCTGACGAATTAAATGTAATTGTGGACAAAGTTAGTACTCCCACATATGACAAATTTGACAATGCTGAATGGCAAGAGAAGGTACAGCAGTTTTTCTTGGATAACCAAGATGCTCGGCAGTATGCTACTGAAATTGGACGCATAATTATGCAAAATGAAATGGTGCGTAACAGTTCTGAACCTTTGGATAAAGCGTGGATACAAGTGCTAAAAAGTAATGCGAAAGCGCATATCAGCAATGATGAATTGGAGCAGTATGCGTTGCAAAATGATGCGATAAAAAACAAAATCATAGAGCAATATTTGGCGGAATTACAGCACAAAAAATCTGCTCCCAAAGTTATATCAGAGCGTGTTGGTACTCAGGTAAGGGCTGGCAAATCTCCTCGTGCATACAGTATGGCAGAGGCCAAGGAATTGGCTAAAAAAATTTTGATTAAATAGGAGAAAATTATGATTAGTTTAACAACTGCTCAAAATGCACTCAAAAATGTGTATTTGAACGCCGTGAGCGAACAGCTGAATTTTCACTCTGACCCTATCTTTGCAATGATAAAGCAGAGTTCGGCTGATGTTTACGGCAAAAACATTATCAAACTTGTTCCTTATGGTATAAATGGTGGGGTGGGTTCTGGTACAGAAGACGGTGCTTTGCCGCCTTGTAAGGAAACCCATTATGTAAACTTTACCTCAACACTCAAAAACTTGTTTGGTACAATTGAAATCACCGACAAAGCAATCCGTGCATCAGCAAATGATGAGGGGGCTTTTGTAAATTTGTTGTCGGCAGAAATGGAGAGTTTGCTGGCTGCTAGTAAATTCAACTTGGAGCGTATGTTTTACGGCGACTCATCGGGTTCACTAGCAACTATTACTGAGATTGCTGCGGCAACCAAGTCGTTTAAGGTAAATAATATTGCACCTTTTGAGGTCGGTATGGTTCTTGATTTTTACAAAGAAGGTGTTCTGGATACTGGAAT
>ERZ808267.390-NODE-390-length-13721-cov-4.237890_pt1 | contig 13721 bp, 11 predicted proteins | sample MGYA00521241_ERZ808267 | MGnify/ENA primary metagenome ERZ808267 (study PRJEB31516, sample SAMN03275592) | gut metagenome | biome: mammalia-associated habitat; material: feces | host: Papio cynocephalus | place: Kenya | collected 2012-07-19 ... | reverse complement strand
CAAAAGCACCCTGTCCTCAGTCCTGACCGGCAAACCGAACTACGAGGTCACCGCTGGCTCAATTGAGTTTGACGGAAAGGATCTTCTAGCGATGAAGCCGGAGGAAAGGGCCTGGGCAGGACTCTTCATGTCTTTCCAGTACCCGATTGAGATTCCGGGCGTGTCCATCACCAACTTCATGAAGACGGCCATCAACTCGAAACTGAAGGCGCAGGGGAAGGAGCCGATGAAAGCTGGTGATTTTCTGAAGCTTATGAAGCAGAAGATGGCTTTCGTGCAGATGAAGCCGGAGTTCGCCAAGCGTGAGGTCAACGTCGGTTTCTCCGGTGGAGAGAAAAAGAGGAACGAAATCTTCCAGATGGCGATGCTCGATCCAACCCTAGCGATCCTCGACGAGACGGACAGCGGACTGGACGTGGACGCGCTCAAGATAGTGGCCGACGGTGTGAACGCTCTGCACACTCCAGAAAAGTCGGCAATCGTCATCACCCACTACCAGAAGCTTCTTGAATATGTCAGGCCGGATGTCGTGCATGTCCTAAAGGACGGCCGCATCGTGGCCACCGGCGGTTACGAACTGATAGACAAGATTGAAAAGGATGGCTTTGAACAGTTCTAAAAACATAGACCACGGCAATTATATTCCCTCACCCATCGTGCCGGGAATGAAAGTAGCTGACGGAGAGCATATTCGTAAAGTCTTTGTGCTTTCCACCGCTGACGTTGCCGTAGGAGCTAATCAAGATTACATTGGAGCGGTAGTTGGTTCGACAGGCTCACCAACCACAGAATCGGCCACCGAGACAACCTCTGATTTGGTCACTGAGCCTGTCGAAGTGACCAGCCTGTCCAGAATTCCGGCCAACATCGAGGTGGGGGCGGACGCGAAGCTGGATTTGACGGTGATAGTGCTGCCGGGGGTATCTGCGCGGATTCCGCTGACGATCGACCTGACCGGAGCGCATTCAGAAGTCCGGCTTTCGGGAATATACCTGTGTTCCGGCCACGACAACGTGACGTTCGACATCACGATGCATCACCGCACCGGAGACTGCCGTTCCTGGCAGACATTCAACGGGTTGGCGTCTGGAGAAGCCAAGTGCGGATTCTTCGGCAAGATTGTGATCGCTCCTGACGCCCAGAGGACCGAAGCGTTTCAGGAGAACCATAACATCCTGCTTTCGGACACGGCTAGAGTTAACACCAAGCCTCGGCTGGAAATCTACGCTGATGACGTGAAGTGTTCCCACGGTGCCACTGTCGGGAAACTAAACGAGGACGAGCAGTTCTACATGCGTTCCAGAGGCATTCCGGAGGAAGAGGCCAAGGTCTTGCAGATGATTTCGTTCGTGGCTCCCGTCCTTGAGACCATCCCGGAAGAGGCCACCTATGGAGACATCAGCCGCTCCACTGTCGCTGAGCTCGTTGAGAGTGCCATCCGCAGTTTCGCATAAGAATATGATAGTCAAGACGAATGTCAAACTGAATCTGGGACTGAGTGTCCTGCGGAAGCGTGCCGATGGGTTTCACGACATAGAGACGCTGTTTGTACCGTGTTTTGATTTCGGGGACACTCTTGAGATCGTCACCGGAGATGACTATAGCCGCACTTCAGCAGATATATTCGCGAAGTATGGTGGCAAGGACGGGCGCTTCGATAAGCTCAGCGACCAACAAGAAGCATTGGTTGGTGAGCCCGTCGAACCAACCGATCTCCATGAATCAGCCAAAGAAGGAGCGGTCCTCTCTGGAAATGTAACGGTATCAGATGATGGCAGATTGGTGCAGGGAATATCCGAGGATGGGAAACTGATGATCACTATCGCACGAGAGGAGAGTGTGGACTGGGATCCGCTCAAGGATCTGTGCGCAAAGGCATACTACATTCTGGCACAAGACTTTGATATGCCTCCCGTCAAGATATTCCTTGAAAAGAAGGCTCCTGTGGGTGCGGGACTCGGCGGAGGATCGGCTGACGCGGCATTCACCCTCAAAGCTCTGAATGAACTTTGCGGACTTGGACTATCAGATCAAAGACTTGCTGAGTATGCCTCCAGACTCGGAAGCGACTGCGCGTTCTTTGTGTTCAACCGTCCGATGATTGGGTCTGGGCGGGGGGAAATCCTTGAGCCTTATGAGATTGACCTTTCTGAATATGAAGTCAAAGTGCTTATCCCGGAAGGGATTGCGGTCTCCACAGCGGAGGCATACAAGGGGATTGTTCCACGGGAGAGTCACTTCGACAAGCTCAGTGACCGATCAGGGGAATGTCACTTCGGCAGGCTCAGTGACCGGTCATGCCGCCAAGTATATTCCGCCATTGAATCATCCGCAGATTCCACAGGATTGGCTGATTTGAAAACCGTGCTGGAATTGCCGGTCACTGAATGGAAAAACAATCTGGCCAACGATTTCGAAGCCACCGTCTTCAAGGCCCATCCGGAACTGGCAGCCATCAAGCAGTCACTCTACGATTCCGGTGGTGTCTATGCCTCGATGTCTGGCTCCGGTTCCGCGCTCTTCGCTCTGTACAAGAAATAGCCGCTTGGGGGCAAGAGGCGAGATTCTGCACCCAGCAATGACTCAGGACAGTCATTCGGGGGCAGACTAGTTTGTTTCACACCCCCCGAAGAAACTCCTGGAAGCAGTTCGGGGGCTAAAAAGTAGTTTCCGCACCCCGATAAGCAACGGAAAGCAATTCGGAGCTAAAAGGATAGGTTTCGCACCCGAAGAAGGATTCTGAAAGGCTACCGTGAGTAAAAACAAGTAGCACCAATGAACACAATCGTGAGTGAAAAGGTTGTTCCCACGCACGGAAGAGCATTTAATAAACTCTCGTGCGTAGAAGGGACCTTTCCACGCACCGCAAAATCAATTTTAGGTAATCAGTGCCGTTGGGAAAACTCGCAGCCACAGAAGGTCTGGTTGTACATTTCCCATTCCTTTATCAACGCGTTACGACGTTCCTGAAGGCCACCTCTGCGCCAATTCTGGTTCCACCACTGGACATGGGACATTGGGCTCTGGGTTGAAGATCCTGAATCAGAGGTTATCGGATCTACTGTACGCCCACATCGACAGCGAACCTCTTCTCCAGACTTATCCAAAAACTTGGTTGCTTGAACATTGTCAAAAGCTGTATCTGGGCAAGGTGCTGACAACAGATCACCGCCCGATGTGAGCGGAGACGAATTGACTGCTTCGCAGGCCCAACGACCAGCGACATCGACTTGACCAAGATCCTTCCAACGGGAGGATGCCAAAGTTGTGGTCAATAGGGTGTAACCATGAGTGATAGCGTACTGAGCAGCGCGAAGGAGGCGAAACTTGAAGCACTCAAGGCATCGTGGACCACGCTCTGGCATGTCTGCTATACGGATAACTGGTCCCAGAGGGGCCGTCTCCGACCCTAGATGCCCAGTCTCCGGTCCCTGAGCTTGTCGAAGGGACATGTCAATCAAAGATCCGTGCGATTCGATGATTGGAAAGACTTGTCGAACCAAGACACTTGTCGCTTCGACATGCTCAGCGACCGGTAAGGGACACTCAGTGACCGGAGAGGAACACTTAGTGACCAATGATGAATGCTCAGCGACAGAAGATGTTCGTTCGGATGTCGGAGATGTCTGCTTGACGGCAGGAAGAGTCTGGTCTACGGCAGGAGAGGACTCAAGCCGACGGACAAAGGCCAACCAAGCTGCGTGATCATATTCATCATCAATGGTTTCCAGACCGTGAGCAGCGGCATAACGACAAAGTTCATCGCGACGGATGGAATATTCCCGGAAAGGGACGATGTTGGAGTTGCTGAAGAATATCCCAGGGCGCAGACCCTCTCCTACCATCCATTCGATGATGGCTGTTGAGCAGGGGGCGCAACAGCAATGCAGGAGAATGCGGGCCTTTGAAAGGTCGCAGCCTTCTGGAGGCTCAGGGACGAATCCCTTTTTATGAATATTCCCGTTCGGCATTTCAAACAACAAACTTAACAATTTTTCTCGTATTTACTTTTGTCGTAAGAACTTTTAATGCTAACTTTAACGGAACGAAAAAACAAAGACCATGATCGAAAAGGACGAGAGATTCATTTTGGCGGAGAGATATGTGGAAGAGACTGGAGTCTCCGTGTTCCTGACCGGCAAAGCCGGCACGGGGAAGACAACATTCCTTAAAGAAATCGTGCGGCAGACTTCCAAGCGGTTCGCTGTTGTGGCTCCGACCGGAGTGGCAGCGATCAATGCGGGCGGGGTGACGATTCATTCGTTTTTCCAACTACCTCTATGTTTGTATCTCCCTGATGTCAAAGAACTTGTCACCGAGTACCAAATGCCGGAAAGGATGCGTACCATGCGCAAGGAAAAAGTCAAGATTCTGCGTACTCTTGACCTGCTAATCATCGATGAGATCTCAATGGTGAGAGCCGACATTCTGGATGCGATTGATGACATCTTTAAGCGCTACAGGCGCAACGACAAGCCTTTCGGAGGGGTGCAGGTTCTGATGATCGGGGACATCCAGCAGCTTCCACCGGTCGTCAAAGAGTCGGAAAGACCGTTCATGGAGCAAGTATATTCATCACCATTCTTCTTCAATTCCAAGGTGTTGCAAAGGCTTCCGTACGTGACAATCCAGCTGGAGAAGGTGTACCGGCAGAGCGACAAGCTATTTCTTGACATTCTGAATGAGGTGCGGTTGGGGATGCCGAGTAACGCGGTCCTCAACGAATTGAACAAGAGATTAGACCCCGGTTTTGTACCACCGGAGGACGAGCGATGGATTCGCCTTACGACCCACAACGCCCAGGCCGACTCGGTCAACGAGGCTAAGATGAACGCATTAGACAGTGAGGAGGCCACTTTTGAGGCGAAGATTGACGGAAGTTTCCCGGAAAACGCTTATCCGGCAGAGACTAAGCTGCGTCTAAAAGAAGGCGCGCAGGTAATGTTCGTGCGCAACGACACTCCCGGGGAGGTGCGCTACTACAACGGGAAAATCGCCACGGTCGAAAAGGTTAAGCCACAGCTGACAGTCAAGGATGAGACCGGTGTGAGTATTGAGGTCACGACCGAGAAATGGGAGAACATTCGTTACGGACTGAATGAGGAAACAGGTGAGATTGAGGGGATTGTGGACGGGACTTTCGAGCAGGTCCCACTGCGTCCGGCATGGGCTGTGACTATCCACAAGAGTCAGGGTCTGACGTTCGACCATGTCATCATCGACGCTGGGGCGGCCTTCTCGTTCGGGCAGGTCTATGTCGCCCTCTCCCGCTGCCGGACCCTCGAAGGCATTGTCCTGACCACCCCGATCACTAGGCGTTGCACATTCACCTGCGAAGAAGTCTCATCGTTCGAAAACAGCCGCGAACCAGCGGAGGAGACTCGGCTCAGACTGCCAGCAATGGCAGGTGAATATTTCACCTCGACTCTCTGTGATGCCTTTGACCTTCAGCGACTTCGCTACCTCTACAACAGGGTTAACCGAATATATCAGGTCAACCTTTCGAACCTTTATCCCGATCAGGCCGGCAGGTTCAACGCTGTCGGTGCGGGGAATTCAGCCTTGACTGGTGTTCTAGCAGAAGAGTCAGACAACAACAAGGGAAATGTTCCGAAAACATTTGCAGGAATACGTTCCCTCAGCGACACAGCTCAGAAATTCCAGAAACAGATCCGTCACATCGCCTCGACAATCCACAGCGGTACGGTGGAGGACTTCCCTCTCCTGCGGGAGCGAGTTACCAAGGCTTGTGAATATTTCAGCAAAGAACTTCAGCCATTAGCATCGTTCGCGGCTCCGCTGACGCTCATCGAAATAGATGACAAGGAGGTCAAAAAGGCCTTTAAGGCTGCCTGTGAGGAGTTTCTGTCCGAGTTGAGATTCAGGCTGACGCTCTACAGCGGCATCCTGTCCGATGGATTCAGCACGAAATCGTACCACAAGCTAAAGACAGACAACGAGTTGTCGGAGGAGAAGTCGCTGAAGGCGTTGGTCAAGTCACTAGCATCTCCACAGAATAAGGCTTTGGCATCCGAAGAGTCGCTTCGGCAGGCTCAGCGACCACATGCGGACAGTGATCCTAAACCGTCAGCACTTCGGAAAGCTCAGGGGTACAACCCGGACGATGAACCTGCCAAACCGTCGGACCTTCAGCAGGGTCATGGCATGGACAGAGACCAGTCCACCTACACCGGTAACAAGCACCCGGAACTGGTCCAGGCCCTTATCGACTGGCGACGGGAAAAGTACCAGCAGGAGAACGTCCCCGCCTACATCATCCTCCACCAGAAAACCCTGCTGGCCATCGCCGACCTTGCCCCGCGAACCTGCAAGGAACTCCTCTGTGTCAAAGGCCTCGGCAAGTCCAAGTGTGACAAGTACGGTGACGAAATTCTGGACATCGTCCGGAAAGCATTACCGGACACAAAAGAAATCACAGAAAGCAGATTGGATTTCTGATTAGTAAGGCTTATCTTTGTTTCACACATTGGAAAAATAACTAGTGACATCACTATGCAGGAAAGACACAAGGACAGAGAGCGGTATTTTAGGGAGTTGGCGCAGACTTCCAAGGAGTTTTACATCGACTATCTTCGGAGATTCAAAAGCATCGGGAGCGGGACTCGCGTACTGGAGATCGGCTGCGGGGAGGGCGGCAACCTCCTACCGTTCGCTGAGGAGGGATGCTCGGTGACTGGCATCGACTTGGCTGCCAACAAGATAGAAAATGCCAAGGAATATTTTGCCAAAAGGAATATGCCGGGAGTGTTCATCAGCGGGAACTTTCTGACCATGCCTCCTCAGGACGAACGATTCGACATTGTGCTGATCCACGATGTGATCGAGCACATTGAGCCGGAGGACAAACCGGCCTTCTTCTCCGGCATCAAAAAATTTCTGAAACCCGATGGAATCGTGTTCTTCGGCTTTCCAGCCTGGCAGATGCCGTTCGGAGGTCATCAGCAGATCTGCCGGAGTGGAGTCTGCTCCAAAGTTCCGTTCATGCACCTCCTCCCGGCCAGCCTCTACCGAGGCTATTTGAGGGTATTCAAAGAGGATTCCGCCAGGATCGACGAGCTTCTGAGCATCAAGCGTTCCAAGATGACTCCGGAGAAGTTCGAGAGACTCTGCAAAGAGAGCGGCTTCAAGATCATCGAGCGCAAGCTGTGGCTCATCAGCCCACACTACAAGGCCAAGTTTCACCTCCGCCCGACCAGGCTGCGCCTCGGACTTGACCACATCCCATTCCTCCGCAATTTCCTCTCCACCTCCTGCTTCTACATCGTCTCCGTGACAGCTAAATAGCCCAGTGTCAAACAGATAAGCAATCGTCTTTAGTAGAAACTAACCAAAGACAATTGCTTATTTCAATAAATATCAGGGAGTTACCCCGCACGGCATCCAGACGCGCACTGTTCGAAACTTACTTTACATAGTAGCCAGACTGGAGCTCAAGCATCTCTCCCCTCTTGATGACGATGTTGTTTCCCGTATAGGAGCTACCGCCAAGTTTGTACTGGACAATGTAGGTTCCCTCAGGGAGGCTTGTCTCATAGCATTCCTGGTAGGAATAGACACTGCCTGACGAATCGAAATGATAGCTTTTAGGATCTTTTATGTTTTGGGTGTCAATAAAGACAATGTCCGTCATAAACTTTCCTTTCTCGCTGTTGACAAACTTGACATTGCCGCAAGGAATTCTGTTAGGCACAGGCAGGTCAATGAAAAACTCCTTCTTCGCGATGACAGGCCAGTTCTGGACACTCGGTTTTTTATTACCTCCTCCTTTGCAATAAAGGTCTCGGTAGTTCAGTTCGCTCAATGTCACTTTCATCCGGTAACGAGTCGTGACATCTGACTCCTTAGTGTTCTCTACACCCCAGACCCAACCGGAATGAAAATCGAAAGTGGATCTGGAAATGGCCGGAGGAAGCGTGAGATAAGTCGGCAGATTCTTCACCTCAAGAGTATAGTGGACACCACCGTCCGAAGAATTGTCGATGATAGCCAAATCACTGACCTCGCGCGTCTTGGAGCTGCTGAAGTTACAGCCCGAACTCAACGAAAGCCCCGCTCCAGCGGTTCCACCCGACAAGCCGGCCTCGAACGACCAGGACACACCGGAAGTGTAGGTCTGGGAGTTTATCGTTGTCGAAGGGGACGGAACCTGATTGAAGCGGACCGGAACCGAATTTCCTTTGTCATCGACCAACGAGACGTCCACACGATAGCCTGTTAGGAAGTAGCCCATGAAAGAGCCTTGTAAACCATTGAGCTGGGTATCTTTGAACTTTCCTGCGTACATCCCTGCGGAAGCGACCGAGAAAGTGGCGTCAATAATGTAGAAATCCCCGACGTAATTGCTCTTGGACGACTTGAACGCATAAAGCGGGATGACAGAATAGTACTGCTCGAATTGTCCCTGGCCCGTGACCCTGAACTCATTCTTCCCGTCCTTGAAGATCAAACCTTTGTCGATCTTAATGTCCTGTGATGAGAACAGGTGAATGGACTGGAGCAGATCGTCTCCTGAGGTGTTTGCGGAATGCACGTCTCCCACCCACGACACAAGGCCATTCAGGTTGGTGGGAGGGAAATCTTCCATCGAAAAGACCTTCCCGCTCTTGTGAAATGCTGCGAAAAGACAATCGTCCAAAGACTCCGCTGACAGGAATCCGATGTTCCGTTGGGAAAGAGCCGACAGCAATGTAGAGGTCGGAGAAACCACAACCACCGCTGCTCCGCGTTGGTAAGCACTCCAAATCTCGTCATCCTTGATGTCCTTTCCGCAGACAAAGACAACCTTGGCCTCCTCGCAGGAAACTTTTTTTCCAGTGAATCTTGAATATATCAACTTAAGAACGTCATCATCAAGTTCGGACCAGACACAGTACGGCAGATCCGATGTGCGATTCTCCTCTATAATCTCCGGTTCCGGATCAGGATCTGATTTTTCTCCGCAGGATGCCAACAGACCGATGGCCGCACAGAGCGCAAGTATATTCAATAAATCAATTATTCTTCTCATATTCATCGAATTTCATTCTGATTGTTCATGAACATATTCATTGGTTTATTTGAATCCGTAGCCGGTTGAAAGTTTCACCGTGCCGCCTGTCGTCACCCTTACGAGCCCGGTATAATTCCGGGTCTTGGTCTTGCCGTTCGTTCCTTTTATGCTGCATTGGAGCTCATAGTCTCCGGTCGTCAGGAACAAAGAGCAGGTGCTGCCATAGCCGTAAACACTTTCATCTTTGAAGCTTCCTGTCTCAGGATAGCTCTTGTTGTACAATCGGACATTGGTCATAAACGTCCCATCCTCGGAATTGGTGAGTTCAAACTTTCCGGTCGGAGACCTGTTCGGCATTGGAAGTTCCTTGATGACAGAGTATTTTTTCTGAACGAACTCAAGGTCGTGATAATCAAGACTTCCGGTATAGAAATAAGACGCACCATAGACGAGATTGTAAAGGTCTATCGCCACCCTATACTTGGTCTTCACATCATGGTCTTCCGCTGGAACCGCCCACACCCATTGGCTGTAGAAATTGGTGGTCGAAGTCGAGACAAGAGGAGGATCCGTGATTTTATTGGACTTAAAATGAGGGAGATTGTTGATCACGTAGTCATAGCCTACAGTGGAGTCCTCATGACGGCTAAGCACATCACAGTCGCTGATCGTGCGCGAAGTGCTTGAGGAGATGGAGAATCCGGTGGAAGAGGATATCATCGGAGATGTACCGCCTGTGATTCCTCCACCGATGGAAAAGTTCCAGCCGGTCGTGTAGCCAGTTGAGCCGACAACGGTCTCCGGAGTAGGGACCTGGACAAAACGACCGACAGGAGTTCCTGATGTGTTTAATATGTAGATGTTAGAACTGAGAGACTTTAGATAGAAGCCGCAGATTCGCGCATTCACTCCTCCGTGCTTCTTTGAGAAATTGCCTGTGTACATCTTTCCGGACGCGACTGAGACCGTTGACGTCATAAGATAGTAGTCCATAGCGTCCGAGTCACCGCTCTTGAATCCGTGCATTGGAGTGACCTTTAATTGTACATCGACAGAGAACTCGCCCTCAAGGTAATCGTGCTCGGAGGACACCACATTCGTTATCTTCTCCCTGACGCGATCCGAATATGTCGTGTACATGCTCGACTCCTCCCAAAATGAGGACGGGTCGAAGTTGCCGGTCGTGTTCTGGACCGTGTTGTTTATCCAGGCGGCAAGGCCGTTGAGACATTCGTCCACCTCAAGACCTTCCGCTGGAGCCGACACCACACAACTGCCAGCCTTGCCTTGCTGGAATGCGACACAAAGGATGTCCCCGGACTCCTCGCCCAGCTGTTCCAGCAGGGACTTTGACGGGTTGTACACAATCACGATGCAATCCTCGCGAACCTCCATACCAGAATAGCCGGCCAGGTCCGTGACAATCACCTGCGCGTTGTCAGCCGAAGACGCAGTCTCTTTCAAGCGGCCTTTGACCGCATCCGCAAAGTCCTTGGAAAGGCCTTCCGAGACCCAGGCCGGAGCCGTGATTTTCTCGTCATTAGCAATTGAGGATGGCTCACGGTAATCTCCTTCTATGATGACCTCGTCACCATAGTTCGGGCTGTCTTTCGAGCAGGAGACTGGTAGGAGAACTAGTGACAGCAAACACGTTGACAGAATAAGATTGATTGGCAGGGAATTTTTCATGTCGCTACAGGCTGTAATGCAGTTTTTGTTTGTAATTTTTGTCCACACAGATGGTGGCGGTCTTCCTGGTCAGATTATAGACAACAGACCATTGTGTGTTGCTTGTGATGTCACCACCTTCGGAATTCAAGTCCGTGTGCACATCATCAAGCAGAGACATACACTCATCCTCCGTCATCACACGGTTTTTCTTCTCCAGTGTCTCGTGAAGTTTGTCGTAGCGTTCTCTTCCTCCACCGACACTCTGCCAACCTTCGGACAGATAAAAATTAGTGACATGATCAGTGTCAATCAGATTCATCGTCCAATCCTTTGCGGCAGGATCGCTCAATGGCGGAACCTCTCCCGGTCGGTAATATTCAACGACAACTCTCTTTCCGCTTGCATCGGCTATCAGGAAATGATAGTTCGAATCCGAATTGTTTCCGTCAGCGAAGAAATTGTGAGTCCTGAAGACATCCACGGCCTCGTCAACGCTTGTACAGCCGTCCAATGCCAATCTGATGGCCAAAGTCGGGACGATGTCGCTTTTCGACTTGTCATGTTGCACGGCCCCGCCGGTGCCACGCAGAGACAGAACTCCGATGAACAGTCCCGCGTCATTCATTCCGTCCAGGCAGCAATAGATTGAAGCAGTCACTGGCACCGACAAGTCTGTTTTCCCGTCCGACAACGCACCGGCCACATAGACATCTTTGTCCAGAAACGGCAGGGCTGAGATGCAGATGGACTCTTTCACGCCTTTTGTGACATTGTGCACCAGCATGTTGGAAGAGGACACAAATCTATAATCGAAGTTGCGGCCCACCAGAACATCTCCTTCGGGCGATTTGACGCAAAAAGCGCTGCACCCGTAATCCATTCCGTCACTGGCCTTGCTTAACGACACTGTGGTCAGACGCGGAATGACTTTCCCTAAAAGTTGGACACTGGAGCTGGCTCCACCGCTCTCCATGATTTCATCTATGAGATAATCTGCACTGTACTTCAATGAATATAGATGCCCGTCCGCCATATTCTTCAATGTTGACACCATGGTCTTCTGATCTTCGTTTTTTAGAAAGGCAGCAGGATTGGATGTGCTTGTGGATTCCTTCTCATGACAAGCAGGGAAAGTGCAAGTGAGCACTGAAAAACAAGTGACAAAAAAGAGAAAACGCTTCATAGTTTGATATTGTTTTAAACAATACTAGACTCACGGAGTGGCTCACCACGCCAAGGAGCACGATGACAAAATTACTAAAAAAAGAGTCTGGAGAAAAGACAGTCTCGGTTAATTTGTCGAGCTGCCAAGGAATTGTCGTATTAGCAGTCCTACTTTGTTGAATCGACACTTTTTTGTCGAACTGACAACTTGCTGATTCTCCATTTAGCAGGTGTCATGCCCTCACTCTCCTTGAAAGAAGCATTGAAATTGCTCAAAGAAAGAAAGCCCGATCTTTGTGCTATTTCCGCGATGGTCAGATCAGGATGTTCCAGCAATGCGCGTTTCGCATAATCAATTCTAAGCCCACAAATCCATTCACGGAAAGTCGCCTTGTATGTCTGATTGATGAAAGAAGAAAGGTACGTCCTGTTTGTGTACAATGATTTGGACAAATCCGATATCGTGAGCCCTTGTTTCAGGTAGCCATCCGCCTTCACCCATTCCTGCACAAGACGTTGTATTTCCGAATTGCCGGATACTGTCTCCTCAACTGGTATTTCTGAGTCATGCTCGCTTTCGATAGCCCTCTCTACAGTTTCATAAAAAAGCAGGTAATTCTGATAACTTACGTACAGATAACAATAGAAAGGAACTGACGAGAGCACCCAAAGAAAGACCAGATTGTCAGGAAGGAAAGTCAACACCGAGCAGCTGATGCCGAAAATGAGCATCCAATATGTCAGGACCGACATCCATCTGACATAAGCCGCGATGTTGTCAGAGTGCGTGTTATTCATCATCTTTACAGCCCTATGATAGGACTTGAGGAGACGAGCAGCCAAAATGAAGCCATATAGGGCTAGTATGAGACCCAAGAAATGTATTAAAACATCCTCAATTAGGCCATCTTTAACGAAGACAAGCACCACAACAGACAGAATAGCATATAGGAGCCAAAGCAAACAATGTCTTGCGATTATCTTCCGACTTATGAAGGAGCAGTTCAGAAGCGTATGCAGTGCTGCCACGAATAGTCCGTAACTGAAGAAGTAGGTGGTAAGGTTCATCACAATCGCGCCATTGACATCAATCTGCCTGATATCAACGCACAGATGGACGGCATAATTCGCTGCCAAGACCACAAGCGCGGCACCCATCAAGTGCCTTGAGCGCAGGTAGTTGTCGAATATCCTCTTGTCCGGAACCTTCCCGAAAAAGAACCTGTAGGCAAAAAACGCCATCAGGGTCAAGGCAATGCATAAAGAGTATCTGTACAGATCTATGTCCATAATATGTCTATCTGTTTATCCCATCCCCCAAAGAAAGCAACGGATATTTTCTGACTATAAAGATAGCCATAATTCCATAAAAAGCAGCTTCTAAGAATGTAACAACATAAAAAACCGAGGGGTGAAGCAGAGAGCCTTACGGCTCAGAGTCACGAATGACCACAGACATCACCCTAAAGACATCTGTAGTGGCTCCGCACTCTCTCAACCTTGCCGAAACGCACTCGCCTGTAGGCCCGCACTTTGACAAGTCTGATAATCTCCACTTCAATGGCGACTATCACAAGATACTTGTGTGTTCTCATTGTTTTCGTTAAAATCTTATATGGCTGAGAGAACAACGTTCCTTGTTGAAGTACCCCCTCGGTGTATGTAAAGCAATAAAAAATGCAGACATCCCCTTTTAGGGAAAGGATGCCTGCTTTTACCATATAGTTTTAACGAAAACTATATGCAAATATAATCAAAAATTCTTTATTGTCAAGTTTTTACCTCTAAACAAGCCATTCTGTAACTTAACAAGAGTATTTTCGCATAATCTCGCTCCCTCAGGCATCACTTTCGACATCTTTTGCTTCCCAAGGGT
>ERZ808267.389-NODE-389-length-13730-cov-4.022377_pt1 | contig 13730 bp, 7 predicted proteins | sample MGYA00521241_ERZ808267 | MGnify/ENA primary metagenome ERZ808267 (study PRJEB31516, sample SAMN03275592) | gut metagenome | biome: mammalia-associated habitat; material: feces | host: Papio cynocephalus | place: Kenya | collected 2012-07-19 ... | reverse complement strand
CCACAAAAGATTTTTCGGGTAAAGTGCAAGCAGCAAAAAGCCAAGAAAAACACCGACAATATGAATCAGCGCGCCGTAATTTGACTCAAGGATAAACCGTTCAATATATTCCGGACTTTCCGGATTTGCGACGTGTTTTTTGCTGAATGCCGTAAACATTCCAAGCTCAAGAATATGGTCTTTCCAGAATTTTATTCCGAGCATCTCGTAGAACCTGCATTCTTTTTTTGAAACTTTATGAAAACCAACTTTGAAGCTGAACCATTTCTCAGGAAGACGGCGAATCAGGAACGCGGAAATTCCATCAAGCGCAATACAGCAGACAATAAGCAGAAGCCCCGCAATGACCAGAAATTTGTTTGAATAAACGGAATTTTCTGAAAGTGAATTTCTTGAAAGAATATTAAGGATGATAATCGCAGCATCGCCACCAAATATACAGATAATATAGAACAGCATTTTTTCTCTCTTTTTCAGTTTTATTTAGCGTCTTTTTTTAGGTACGTCAAAGGAATTCCATAAAATTCCTCATAAGTTTTTTTCCAAAGCGCATAATTTTTTTCTTTCATCTCGGCACAGTTTTCGTGGACAGACTTCTTCTCATCAGGAAAAATAGCAGGAAGAATATGAACCGTATATTCCTGAACCGGAAACCCATCAGGCCCAGTGATTTCCGAATCTTCCATCGTAATGAACATCGGAATAACAGGAACTTTGTTCTCTGCGGCAAAACGGAATGCACCGGACGTCAAAGGACGAGGCTTGCGGTAATTCCACCACAAAGCCTGCTCAGCGTACACCAATATTTTTTCCCCACGCTTTAAAAAACAGGAAACGGCTTTCATCATTTCCTTCATGCAGCTTAAATTGCTGCTCAAAGGAATTGTGTTTGCGTAATGGAACAAGAACCCGAAAAATCCAGGGAAATTTGTGAAATTTCCCTCACGGATTATCTTGTAAAGCTCGTTTTTTTTGACATGACCTTCAATGGCCTTGTACACAGCAAAATTATCAAACGGATTAAAATGGTTGCATGTTATGATTGCGCCCTGGTTTTCAAGCGGAAGATAATTTTCTTTTAAGCCGCGGACTTCTTTTATTATCAGCGCCTTGTTTTTTATAAGGGAATTGATAAATCTTCTGCCAAGAAAATTCGCAAGCTTTACAAGAAATTTTGTTGAAAGTTTCTTCTGAAAATAATCTACTTTGTCCAGCGTTAGCGGAATAGTTTCCGGGTCAGCTTCAACATCTCGTGACCACCATTCGTTACGCTCGTACTCATCGATTTTAGCAAGGATTTCAAGTCGTTCAGCAGATTTTTCCATATATCATATCTCTTTACATAAGTATTGTAATAATTTGATTCACAGTTTGCTTCCTGAGTGCACATATTTATCAGGTTTTCAAGTCCGGCATCATCGTTTGCGCGGGCTTCATCAGAATAGTTTTCAAGTTTTTTGTGAATCAGGCTCGCAAATTCTGTTTTTTCCGCATATTTCCAGAAATATTCTTCATATTTCACACCGGTTTTCTGCCACGGTTTTCTGTTCAGGTTATAATGCACAAGCTTAAGAGTTGACTCATCAAATCCAGGTGTGAAAATAGCGCCTTTGTTCCAGCCTGTTTCTATGAATTTCACCTTGTTCTTGCAGATTACGTTCAGATAATCCTGGTCCTGGGCAACCCGGAATTTATACTTTTTCATAAGTTCCACAAACTGGGAAAGAACATCATATTTTCGGAATGCGGCAAGGTTCATTACCATAATGCCGGCGTTAAAATATTCCGCAGGCTGAACTCCAAGCGCATGCTCAACATAATCAGAAAAAGGCAGATATTTAAAAAGGGATTCATCTGGAATCGCACCAAGATAAAAACCACGCACATCTGTATTGAAAAGCTCACTTATGTCACCTAAAACGGCAATGTCGCAGTCAAGGTAAAGCGCCTTGTTATACTGAGGAAACATATCCGCGATAAAGAAACGGTAATAAGTTGCCATTGAATAATAGTCGCGGATGGCAAATTTTTCTTTTACAGATTCAACAGTTTCTGCAAGAGAAACAAATTCAATGGACACATTCTCAGAGTTGTATTTTTCTATTACAGCTCTGTATTTTTCGCAGATATTTGTTGTAAGAATATAAAATTTGTACTGATAATCTTTGCTTGCGTTGTCAAGTATAGATTCAAGGGTAACTGCAATAAACGGAGCATAATTGTCATCCGCAGCAAAAAAAACAGGAATAACTTTTTTCATTTTTCAAATCTCCCACAGCCTTTCCGGCAGTCTGAAAAGATAGACACAACACCAAGCCAAAGGTTGCAGAAAAAAAATAAAAAAGTGAAAAAAAATAACCCGAAGAGTTTGCGACCTGTTCAATATGAAAGAACAATCAAATACGTTAAAATAAAAAAGGACATCCATTCTCTGGATGCCCTTTAATCTCACGAATCAGCTATAATTAGCAGTTTTCGCTGAAGTATTTGATTGTGATAACCCAAAATGCGAGCAGTGGCGCAACATTTTGTGGGAGCATAACTCGCAGAGTTTGCGACCAGTCCAATATGAAAGAACAATCAAATACGTTAAAATAAAAAAGGACATCCATTCTCTGGATGCCCTTTAATCTCACGAATCAGCTATAATTAGCAGTTTTCGCTGAAGTATTTGATTGTTCTTACCATCTGTGATGTGTAAGAGTTCTCGTTGTCGTACCAAGAAACAACCTGTACCTGGTATGTATCATCAGATACTTTAGATACCATTGTCTGTGTTGCATCGAACAAAGAACCGAAGCGCATACCGATTACATCTGAAGAAACAATCTGATCTTCGTTGTATCCGAAAGATTCTGTTGCTTCAGCTTTCATAGCAGCGTTGATAGCTTCTTTTGTTACTTCTTTGTTTGTCTTGATTACAGCTGTAAGGATTGTTGTAGATCCTGTTGGAACTGGAACACGCTGAGCTGAACCAATCAATTTTCCGTTCAATTCAGGAATTACAAGACCGATAGCCTTTGCAGCACCTGTTGAGTTAGGAACGATGTTCTGAGCACCTGCGCGTGAACGGCGGAGGTCACCCTTGCGCTGTGGACCGTCAAGAATCATCTGGTCACCAGTGTAAGCGTGGATTGTAGACATGATTCCGCTCTGGATTGGAGCAAAATCATTCAATGCTTTAGCCATTGGAGCCAAGCAGTTTGTTGTACAAGAAGCGGCAGAAATGATGTTGTCGTTCTTTGTAAGAGTCTTGTGGTTTACATTGAAAACGATTGTTGGAAGGTCGTTTCCTGCAGGAGCTGAAATTACAACTTTGCGGGCACCAGCCTTGATGTGAGCCTCAGCCTTTTCCTTTGATGTGTAGAAACCTGTACATTCAAGAACAACGTCTACTTTGTTTGCTGCCCAAGGACAGTTAGCTGCATCTTTTTCAGCAGAGATTTTAATTTCTTTTCCATCTACGATGATAGAATCTTCTGTAGCTGATACAGTGTGCTTGTTTTCACCGATTTTTCCAGCGAAACCACCCTGTGCTGTATCATACTTCAAAAGATGTGCAAGCATAGCTGGGCTTGTCAAATCGTTGATAGCAACAACTTCATAACCTTCTGCGTCAAACATCTGACGGAAAGCCAAACGGCCAATACGACCGAAACCATTAATAGCAACTCTAACTGCCATGTTAAATCTCCTAAAAAAATATTTTAAGTTTGATTAGAATTTAATGAATTCAGCAAAATAATGCAATAACAAAAACTCTTATGTGAATATTTTATGCCCAAAGAGCGGATTCAAAGCCTTTCTCTGATATTTTTAAATATTGTTGTAGAGCCTTTCTTTGTCTTTTTTGAAAAATACAGTGCCTTGTCGGCAAAATCAATCGCAGTACGCAAAGAAGCTCCTGAATCAATATCTGAACTTGAACAGATTCCCGTGCTGAACCCAAGCAAGCGGTCGGAAGGAACATCTATCTTCTTTCCAAGGAATTTTTCCAGACGCGGAATGAAATATTCATCTTCCTTTAGTTTCCGGTGGATATTTCCAAGTATTTTTTCCGCCTGCGGGCAGGAAACTTTCTGGATTACAACAACAAACTCATCACCACCGTAGCGGCAGACAAAATCAACCTTGCGTAGACTTTTTGAAAGAAGCGCGGCGAATTCCCTTAAAAGAAAATCCCCTGTCTTGTGCCCGTAATTGTCATTGTAGAATTTGAAATTGTCCATATCAATGAACGCAAAAGCCATGTCTTCAGTTGAACTTTCCGACGTGCCATAACGCTTAAGCCTTAAATTCTGTCCGTCAATGTATTCCAGGAGCGCACGCCTGTTGTATATTCTTGTAAGCTCATCCGTGTCAGAGATTTGCTGAAGAGCCGAATTCTGCTTAAGGATTATGTATTTTGCCTGAATATCAGAAATCGCGATGTTCAAAATGTTCAGGCTTTCCGGAGAAATACTTTTTTCCATTCCAAAAGTTATGATGATTCCAAGCGTATAGCCGAATTTTTCAATCACCACAAAATAAGAGTTCATTCCTTCATCAAAGACAAGCCAGTTGTTCATTGCGCGCGCAGAAATTTTCTGGCAATAATTCCACGTTTTTGCCGTAGGAAAATTTTCTTTTACGCGGGAAACTGAATCCAGGCGTTTCCAGCGGTTTCCATTTTTTTCCGCAAAAAACACTGAATCTGCAAACGAATAGTCAAACAGCGACTGTGTTATTTTTTCAATGAATGTTTTCAGCGAAAGATTTTCCGTGCTGTCTTCCATTATCTTGTTCAGGAAACGGTAATCTTCCAGTTTCTGGTGGACTTGGTTCACAAGGCTGTCCTTGTTCGTCCTTTTGCGGATTTTCTCAATGTCAATTTTCAGCGGCTCAAAAGTCTCATGGTTTTCGGCATATTCCTGGAGTGAAAAATTTTCTCTGCCTCTTGTAAAATAAGACAAATTCATCTGGTCTGCAATTTTAAATCCGCGCTCAAAATACCTCTGTGAATCCTGCAAAAGTCCTTTGTTCCTTAAAAGAAGCGCAAACTCATAAAGAACAAATACGATTATATGTCCCTGATACGGATGAATTTCCTGGGCAGGCGGAAGCGACTCGTCCAGAATCTGAAAGGAACGCTGCGTTTCCCCATGGAGCAAAAGATATGCTGATTCCAGAAAATACAGAAGAACATAAAGTTCATCCGAGATATTTCCGGAATTATTCTCGATATTGTAAAGAGATATCCTTGCGCGGTCGAGGTTTCCAAGCTCAAAATCAACAAATGTGCGGAAAATTTGCATATCGTTGAATTCAGGCAGGAACGAGTTGTTCGCCATATCATCAAGATTAAAAAGCCGGATAAGGTTTGCAATGAACTGAAAAAGCTTGTTCACCGCCTCAAAATTCCTTGAATAAAACAATGGAAGCGCAATATTGCGCAATGTGTTGATTATCGTCCTGTAGTTTGAAATTTCATCAAGATGGGAAATATATTCATTCAGAAGCGTGTACGATTTCTTGTAGTCAGAACGGATCAGTGCCTCATAAGACAGACCGTTCCTTATTCTTATTATATAGACCGGATCGTTGATTTCTGAGCGCAAGGAAAGGCTCTGGTCGTAAAAGACTGAAGATTCATAGGATTTTCCAAGCCGGGAAAAAATAATTCCTTTCCACTGAAGCGCATTTGAAAGGTTCAGGTTGTTTCTGCTTTTCCTTGAGATTTTTATGCAGTTCTCAATAATCGGAAGAATCTTTGTCTCCAGGATTTTTCTGTCCTCTATAAAAAAATTAGGAACGTTCAAAGCCGTCTGGATGTAATTGTTCAGAAGATTCTGTTTTTTTAGGATTTTAAGCGCGTCAAAATAACGTTTTTCAAGGAATTTATGGTTAAACCTTGGAACACAAAAATATTCCTGCATAACGGCAAACGCATAAAACGGAGAATTTTTCTTTTTTGAAAGCATCCGTTCCAGAAGCAGCGCATATTTGAACGCAATTTTGTTCATTTTCTTCCGAGAATACGCTTTGGAAAGGAAAAACATTGCCGCGGCCTTTAAATCCTCCTCCGGACATTCAAGCGTAATCCTGTTGAATTCAAGGGTCGCCTCGTCAATCCGGTTTGAATAATAATGGAAAAGCGCAATCTCGTATGACAAAAGATTTTTCTGCCGCTCTGTAAGCCGCATTTTGTCAACTTTTCTGGAAACTGAGCGCAAGGCATAAATTCCAGAACCTTCAAAAAGAAATGTGCGGTAGTTTTTCAGCGCATTGTAATATTTTTCAAATTTTATTTTTTCCGATTTTTTTTCATTTTTCTGGATTACGTTCTTTCTGGCTTCCGCAATGCTGTCGTCATAATATTGAAGATATTGTTTTTTCTCGCGTGCGTGTTCATAAAGCTCAGAAAAAGCGTCATTTTCCGGGGAAAAATCGTCCGGGTCAAAGCAGAAAATAAATTTGCCCAATGTCGATGTTTTTTCAAGAATTCTTATTATCCGGCAGCTTTCAGGAGAAAGAAGCTGGCTGTTCAGGACAAGATAATTTTCCGTACAGATTTTTTTTATGAATTCAATTATCTCGGAGATAAAAATATTTCGCTCGTAATTAACGTTGTCATCGGTGACAATATCAAAATTCTCGTTTACAACGCCATTTTTAAAATAAGAAAGAAAAATTTCCGCATGGAATGGAGCAACCGTTTCCCGGACAAGTCTGGCAGAAGGATTTTTTTCTGAAATCAAGTCCAGAAACGGAGCAAGAGGATTTAGATTGTTCTTTAGATTCAGTATTTTCAGTTTTGTGCCAGAAAAAACTTTTCTGCAGATTGAGTTCTGCACAGAGAGATAGCAGACATTGCTGTCTTTTTCGCCAAGAAATTCTTTTACAAAACTTTTGCAGTTTTCGATAAAACTCATCAGAATAATTTTATCACAATATTTTATTCAAAACAATGTTGAGATGAATGTTGACTTTTCAATCGGTTGAAAAAAACGCTTTCCGTGTATTTATTCCTCCAAAAAAATTCAACATTCATCCCTAGCGGTTATGCAAACAGAAGTTTTGTTCCGTCAGAAGAAACCTTGATTTTCGCGCCTTCACCGAATTTTCCGGCAAGAAGCTCTTTGCTCAAAGGATTTTCTACCCAAGTCTGGATTGCTCGTTTTACAGGGCGGGCACCAAATGCCGGGTCGTAACCTTTCTCGCAAAGGAAATCAATCGCTTTTTTATCAAAATCAATTGAGATTCTTCTGTCCTCAAGACGTTTTGCAACGCGTTCAAGCTGGATTTTCACAATTCCGCCGATGCAATCTTTTCCAAGTTTCTGGAACATTACGATTTCATCAATTCGGTTCAAGAATTCCGGTCTGAAATGCGCTTTCAGAAGCTCATCGATTTTTGCACGGACTTCCGGAGAAACATTTTCCGACTTATCAGAAGATTTCTCATTTGCCGCATCAAGGATAAGGTCGCTTCCCAAGTTACTTGTCATAATGATGATAGTATTCTTGAAATCAACTACCCTTCCCTGCCCGTCTGTAAGCCTTCCGTCATCAAGAACTTGAAGAAGAACATTGAAAACATCCGGATGGGCTTTTTCAACCTCATCAAAAAGGACAACGCTGTACGGTCGGCGGCGGACTGCTTCTGTAAGCTGGCCACCTTCATCATATCCAACGTATCCCGGAGGCGCACCGATAAGTCGGCTCACACTGAATTTTTCCATGTACTCAGACATATCGATTCGGGTCAAAGCCTTCTCATCATTGAACAAGAAATCTGCCAAAGTCTTTGCAAGCTCGGTTTTACCAACACCAGTCGGTCCGATGAACATGAACGAGCCAAGAGGTCTGTTAGGATCGCTCAAGCCGGAGCGGTTTCGGCGGATTGCATCGCTTACAACCTGAACGGCTTCATCCTGGCCAATAACGCGCTTGTGAAGAACTTCCTCAAGCTGAAGATATTTCTGCTTTTCGCTGGTCATCATCTTTGCAACAGGAATTCCTGTCCAAGAAGAAACTACACGCGCAATATCCTCTTCTGTTACAGACTGACGGAGCAAAGACTCGCGCTCAGGATTATCTTCTTTTTCCTTTTCCGCTTTTGTAGCCTCTTCAAGCTGTTTTTGAAGCGAAGGAATTGTGCTGTATTTTAGTTCCGCAGCTTTCTCAAGATTTCCTTCACGCGTGAATTTCTCCTCGTTGAAACGTGCATTTTCGAGCTGTTCCTTTAATTCACGGCTCTTATTGATGCTGTTTTTTTCGTTCTGCCAGCGGAGTCTCATCGCATCGCGCTTTGAATTGAACTCTGAAAGTTCCTTCTCAAGTTTCTCAAGTCTTTCCTTTGAAGCCGGATCGTCCTCTTTGCTCAATGACTGTTTTTCAATCTGAAGCTGAAGGATTTTTCGCTCAACCTGATCGAGTTCAACCGGCTGGCTTTCAATTTCCATCTTAAGACGGCTGGCTGCCTCATCAACCAAGTCAATAGCCTTGTCCGGCAAGAACCTGTTTGTAATATAACGGTTTGAAAGAACCGCAGCACTTACAAGAGCCTCATCCTCAATTGTTACACCATGGTGAATCTCATACTTGTCGCGAAGACCACGCAAAATGGCGATTGTGTCTTCTACAGACGGCTCAGCGCAGTAAACCTGCTGAAATCTTCGTTCAAGCGCCGCATCTTTTTCGATATATTTTCTGTATTCGTTCAAAGTTGTCGCGCCAATCACATGGATTTCGCCACGGCTCAATGCCGGTTTCAGCAAGTTCGAAGCGTCCATTGAACCTTCGCTGGCGCCAGCCCCTACAATCGTGTGAAGCTCATCTATGAACAGAATTATCTGGCCTTCAGATTTTGTGACCTCGGTGATAACCGCCTTAAGTCGTTCCTCAAATTCACCGCGGAATTTCGCGCCGGCAACAAGGCTTCCCATATCAAGAGAAAGAAGCCGTTTATTCTTCAGGCTTTCCGGCACATCGCCACTGGCGATTCGTCGTGCAAGTCCTTCTACAATCGCAGTCTTACCAACGCCTGGCTCACCAATCAGAACTGGATTGTTCTTTGTTCGGCGGCACAAAACCTGCATTACACGGCGGATTTCCTCATCACGGCCGATGACAGGATCGATTTTGTCCTGGCGGGCACGCGCAGTTAAATCCGTGCAATACTTTGAAAGGCTTTGCATTTTGCTTTCTGGATCCTGGGAATCAACTGTCTGGTTTCCGCGGACAGATTTCAATGCCTCAAGAACAGCATCGTAAGTCAGTCCGTTTTTATTCAGAAGCTCTCCAACCCTAGAATCTGATTTTGTCATTGAAAGAAGAATATGCTCGCATGAAAGATACTGATCCTTCAGCTTGGCCATTTCATTTTCTGCTTTTGCAAGAACTTTTTGCGCCTCATTAGAAAGACTCATCTGAGCGTTACCGGTAACTTTCGGATATTCATCAAGAAGGTCATCAACCTGTTTTTGCAGAGACTGAACGTTAACACCAACACGTTCAATAATCGGCACAACAATTCCGTCCTGCTGATTTAAAAGCACAGAAAGAATGTGTTCCAACCCGATTTCACTGTGGTCATTTTTCTGGGCCAAAGCACTGGCATTCTGCAAAGCGTCTTGAGTTTTTAATGTAAAATGTTCGTAATCCATAAAACGCCTCCACTTTTTATTCCTTACTTAATAAAAAGATAAGCATAAAAAAGCAGAAAGGCAATAAATTTATTCCGGTTTTTCCAACTGCCCGTATTCGCAGAGAGCGCTGGCAATTTTGGCATGCTCGATGAGCTCAAGATTTTTCCCGAACCGCTTGTAAAGCCTGATTTCACCAGTTCCTGTGCCACCGCAGAGCATTTTCAGGACATTCCTGTTGCCTTCTGGAAGCTCAACAGATTTCACATACATCTGGGAGGCCGGGCAAAAAATATCAATATCAACAACGTAGGATTTATTGTTCAGACTTACGCTCCAATGAAGATTTTCCTGCCCGCCACTTTCCGGCATTTCAGAAAAATTCCAGATTGACCCATTTGAAAGCTTTGATTTTCCTGCCTCAAAAGAAATGGATTTCCCCTCAAGGTCCACAACCGCCGAAACTTGATTATCAAAAACTCCCTGGACAGCAAAAGTCGAGTCCGTAAGGGTTTTCCCGGAAATTATGCTTGTAAGAACATTTGAGGAAAGGTGAATCCACGGAAACACAACATTTTTTCCAAAAAAACGGTCAATGTAGCCGGCTGATTTCTTGGGAACCACCTCGTATACTTTTCCATCTATTGTAAAATTTCCGGCAAAGACAGATCTTGCACCGGTTGGAGCCCAGGTACAGTTTTTTCCTGAATAACCTTTTCCAAGGTCACAACGGATTTCGTAACGCAAATCCCAGCTTACAGAACCAGAATCGCATAAATATTCCGGATGCTCCTGGATATCACCGGGAGAACAATCTATCCGCCCGGAAAGTTTTTCCTCATCAAAAGAGAATTTATCACCCTGGATACAAAAAGTCTTCGGGCTTACAGAAACATCTTTGGCCGCGCTGTACGCACAAACCTGCTTTGCCTCAAGACCAAGAACTCCGGCCCGCAAAACCACGTAGGAAGGCACGACATAAGATTCACTCTGAATATTCTGCGCTGAAGCAGACCCGGCAAGCACATTCTGCAGATCTTCCGCAGAAATATTCACGCGAGCCTTAAAGCCCAGTACAGCCTCGTCTGGACAAAGCCCCGGATTCAGCATGGAAAGCTCAATAAAAAATTTCCGTTCCTGACCAGTAACTTTTTCTGTTCCGTTAAATACGAAACGCCAGACATTCAAGCCACTTTTTTTTTGAGATCCAGCTAATTGATAACGGTTAATTTTTGAACTTTTTTTAGAAATATTCATATTTATTTTTTATTTAAAAAGTTTATCGATTTTTTTTGTAACGTCCTTGGATTCTTCCGGGAAATTTTCGTCAAGATATTCAAAACAAGCAACTGCCGCGGCCTGGGCATGCTCATACCAGATTGAATAAAGCTCATTGTTAATATCTTCCCCAGGATAAGGAGCGCCCTGAACGTCAGAAACAAGCTGACGCAACATTTCTATACACTGCTTAACTTTTTTGTCCATAATAAAAACCTCGGTTTTTAGCTAAAAATCACAACCCCCGTCGCTCTTACAAAATTATAAAGGTAATTTTATATTCACGCCAGTATTTTTTTCTGATTTATTTTCTATCACAACGGTTCTTGCAGAATCAATGCTTTTCAGAAGATTTTCCGCTGCTTTTTTTACATTTTCGGGTTTTACAGAAAGAAGATTTACAAGTTTGTCATGCCTGTCATCCTCGTTGATGCAATAAATTGTGCGGTAAAAACCTGCAATTCCTCTTCCATAAGGTGAATGGGGCTGGATTTCCTCTCCATAAGTTCCTGTTATGCTACGCTCACATTCTTCCCCGGAAAATTCTGCCGTAACGGCGGCCTCAAGGCACTTCTTAAAAGTCTGAACTGATTTTTCAGGAGTCGGATCCCTGAATGTTGAGAAATTGAACTGTCCGCTCAGATTCAGGCTTGAAGCATAAGCTCCATAGGCTCCGCCGGTTGTGCGGATTTTTTCCCACAAAAATGTTCCGGAAAGCCAATGCGCAAGAACAAAATCCGCGGCGTTTTCTTTTTCGCCGAAATAAGATCCAGAAAGCGTAGATGCGGCAAACCCCACCTGAGAGTCAACTGAAAAGATTTCTGTCTGCGGAAGCTGTGAATTTTCACTAGGAAGAAGCAAAAGTTTTCTGAATTCATCTTCATTCTGCGTTTTTTTAGGCTGAACCGCAGAAATTTTTGCATTTTTTATGAATTCCGGCATTTTTTTCATCGATATATTCAGCGTGTTTTCGTCCGCAACAAGATGAAGAATTCCTCCAGCCTTGCAAAGTTTTTCTTTTATTGAAGAAAATTTTTCCCGGATTTCTTCCGGAGATTTTCTGGAAAGTTTATTCAAAAAGAAAAGCTGCGAAATTCCATACCAGATTTCCTCAACAGAGCTTGAATGGGTCTTCTGGCATTGCGCGCGTCTGGAAGCATAACGGTTTCCGTGCGGAACAACAGAAGATTTTATTGAGCCCAAAGTTTCGCCAAGAAGATTTTTCAAGCGTTTCAAATCGTTAAACTCGTAGCCTGAAAGGCATTCCGCGAACAATTCCAGAGCGCCGTCAAGTTTCTCGTCAAGATAACGGACTGAAAAAATAATCCAGTCGCGTTTTGTAACATTCAGCCCGCGCAATTCTTCCTCCATTTTTTTCGCCCGTTCAGTGCGAGAACCAGAGGAAGTCAATAGACGCGTGTAAATTCCGCCCGTCTCAAGAGCAGTTTCTTCCGCACATTGAACCCAGTTTTTTCCGTTCCAGCCGGTATTTGAGGCGCAGTAAGCAAAAAACGGAAGATAAAAATATTCTTCCGGAGAAAGGCTATCCAAAGGAATGCAGACTTCAAGGTAACCGATTCCATTTGTTCCTTCTTTGTTTGTAAAAACAGGAATTTCTAAGCCATCAGATTTTACCTTGATTATTTTTGTCTCAATCCGCTCAAATTCTGTTGAAAGCTCAGAAAGCTCAAGCCGAGGAATGCACGAAAGTTCCTCCGGTGTCTCATGGTGATTCTGGTACGAATGCAAAAGCTCCAAATCTTTTTTGATTTGCTGAACATCCTCGTTTTTCATCAGTTTTCTGAGCAGTTTTTTCTCTTTCTTTTCTCTTTTTAAAAGATAAGATTTTGAAGGACGAACCGCGACATAAGCGACACGTTCATTTTCTAGCATAAAACGGCGGATTAGATTCTCAACATAGGAAGAATCGTTTTCAACATTTTTGCGGATTTTTTCAAATTCAGCGCGGTACAAAAGCGTTTCCGCAGGATTTCTTCCATAGTTCCAGCCGTTAAGCGTGCGGTCAAGCAGAACAAGCGAATACGGCCCGGATACGCGGACAACTTCGCGATTCGCAAATTCCGCGCTCATAAGAGCTGCATCAACATCATTCTTGTTTATTCCATTTTTGCAGATTTTTTTGAGTGTCTCAATCACAAGCCTGTAGACTTTTTTCTCGTTGCAGCGTTTTACACCGTGAAGCCCAAAGGAAACCATAAAATTTCTTGTTTCGTTGCTTACTCCACAGATTGGAGCCAAATCGTCGCCAAGCTCCGACTCAACAAGTGCCTTTGAAAGAGGAGAACCATCGTGCCCGGCAAGAACTTCCGACATAAAACTTGCTTCTATAAAGCTTGTAAGATTTTTTGTGAGCCCGCAAAGCCAGTTCACTGTAACAGTAGAACCAGTTGCCCCGGAAGCAGGCGCATCCGCAACAATTTTTATTGGCTCAAGCTGCGGTTCTGGAGTTTCAATCTCCTCAAATTCTTTTGGAACATTTGGATAATATTCAGATTCCTTTGGCTCAGGGAATTTCTTCTGAAGCCTGTCCAGAAATTTTTCCTGCAGAAAATCAAGCTGCTCCTCAGTCGGAATATTTCCGTACAAAAACACAAGACAATTTTCCGGCCGGTAATATTTTTTGTGGAATTCCTTGAACGCCTCGTAAGAAAATCCCGGAATATCCATCGGATCACCGCCGGAATCGAACGCATAATTTGTGTCCGGAAAAAGACTTCTTAGCTGGACATCGTTTGCAACGGACTCAAAAGATGAATACGCGCCTTTCATCTCATTGTAGACAACACCCTGAATCGAAGGTTTTCCG
>ERZ808267.387-NODE-387-length-13826-cov-2.868347_pt1 | contig 13826 bp, 13 predicted proteins | sample MGYA00521241_ERZ808267 | MGnify/ENA primary metagenome ERZ808267 (study PRJEB31516, sample SAMN03275592) | gut metagenome | biome: mammalia-associated habitat; material: feces | host: Papio cynocephalus | place: Kenya | collected 2012-07-19 ... | reverse complement strand
AATAACTAGTAAGTTCAACTAAAAACAGTCAAACTCGCTACGCTCAAACAATGCCTGTTTTTGTTATTTGTTTCACTAACAAGTTATTGTTCATTCCGCTATCGTGGGATTATTTTCTTCTTCTTGAAACCCCTTGAAAAACTTCAAAAAATTTGTTAAAATAGAATTGTTAACACAGAACAGAGAGGATTTTTATGAAAAAGAATTTATTTAAGCTCATCGGGGGGGGGGCAATCGCCTAAAATCCTCTCATAATCATGATTTTATGGCATTCACTTTGGCAGAGGTATTAATTACTCTTGGTATTATCGGAGTAGTGGCGGCTTTGACATTGCCAACATTGATTTCAAATTATAAAAAACAAACCTATGTAACAGGTTTACAAAAGGCTTATTCTGTTTTGAATAATATGACTAAAGGGGGCATGGCAAGAGATGGTGTGACAGATTTTTCAGAGACTGATTTGATGAAAGCTTGGGAAAATGCATATCAACGAAATTATGGTTCTGCTCAATATACAGATTTTGCGAATGAGTTAAAAAAATATTTCTTAAACGCAGAAATATTAGATATGGCATCTCCATATAATTATTTACCTTTACTTTATTCAAAACATGAAGTTGGAAAAATAGATTCTAACTACCATTTATCAAAAGTTGGTGCAGGTATTTTTTATATGCCAATTTTATGTTTAGAAAATCAAGATTCTATTATGTACTGTTTTTCTTTACATTATAATGGTCCTCAATCAGGTTATTCAGATGATTTTTTAACTCTTGTTAATGGTGATCAGATGCAGTTTGACCATGTTTTAGTTGATGTAAATGGCTTTAAGAAACCAAATCAACTAGGAAGGGATATGTTTTTATTTTCTATTGGCTATAAATCAGGAAGGGTTGTTCCAGCGGCAAGCAAAGCAATAAATGATGCAGCTGTTGATAAATTTTGTTACAGTTTATCTGGATCTGATTTAGAGTCTTGTAAGAAAGCATTAGACCAAAAATATGAACAGGCAACTCATAAGAATAATTACTGTTTCAATACGGAGGCTCAAAAGAAACCGGAAGGGGTAAATTTATATTGTGCTGATAAAATTATTCGTGAAGGGTGGAAAATGAATTATTAGTTCAACAATTCATTCACATCAATAGAAGTTTTTAGTTTTAATGCAAAGATGTCGTTACGAGTGAAATCCTTCATTTTGACGGCATCTTTTTCTGTCGTTACGATTATTCCATCAGGAAGTTCGTTTTCTGTATAAATATGATGGTCGTCAAAATCTATTGTTTGTTTAATTTTATAATTGTTCAAAAATTGATAAAACTGTTTAGGTTGCCCGATTGCGCAAATTGCAGTGATTTCAGGGTTATCAGCAAGCTTTTCGCCAGTTTTGATGTTATAAACATAATCCGGCTCTGTGTTGCAAACAGTTGTCTTAACCTTCATTTTTTTAGACATAATTTTGGCTAATTTTTCTGCACGAGAATGATCAACATCTTTGCTTACTACAACAAGTCTGTCTATTCTTGAAAAAGCTTCCATGCCTTCTCTCAACGGACCTGCCGGAAGAAGTTTTTCGTTCCCAAATCCCATTTTACTATCCATCAAAACGATATCCAAATCTCTGTGCAATTTTCTATGCTGAAATCCGTCATCAAGAATAATTTTTGTAACACCAAATTTCTTTACTGCAAATTTTGCACCTTCATAACGATTTTTTGTCGTTATAACTATTACACCGTTTGTGTTTTGAGCAAGCCAAAAAGGTTCATCACCTGCCAATTTTGCGTTATAAAAAATTTTTTCGCCATCAGAAATTACGTTAATATTTTTGTTAGAAAGTTTTCCGCCATAACCTCTTGAAACGATTGCGACTTTTTCGCCGTTTTGCGCTAAATATTTGGCAATTTCTGAAACTACAGGAGTTTTTCCAACTCCGCCGGTTGTGATATTTCCGACAGAAATTACAAAAGCATCCACTTTTTTAGGAGTAAAAATCCCTTTGTCATATAGTTTGTTTTTTAAGCCGCTACCAATTCCGTAAAATATAGACCCAAATTCTAATAATTTTACGAGTAGTCCTTTAGCGTTTTTGTCATAGTGGATTTTAGTTATTTCTGTTTTGAAATTCATTAGAACATCAATCTCCAAAGTAAAAATCTTTTGTTCAATTTTTCAGAGAATTTTCTCAAGTTGCAAGTTGTTTCTCTTGTGTCTTCAATGATTGATTGCAATTCGGTTTTCTTTTCCGGTGTTAATTTGTTAACTGTATTCAATGTTGTAGAGATATCAACCATTGCGGTATTAACATTTGCAACTGCTCTGTTTATGTCTTTTTTCAATTGATCGTCTTTTGTCATGGAATTTACGTAACCGCTGATTTCGTTTACGTTATGAGTGATAGCACGCAAATCTTCTGCCATTTGTTCAGCTTCTTTTTCGTTGCCGATTATTTTATTCAAGTTTTGAGAAAGTTTATCAACTGAATTTGCCGTAGACATTACCGTAGTCTTGAATTGCGGGTCGCCAATAATGTTGTTGATATTGTATGACAACATATTAAAATCGGTTGTTGCCTTATCCATCATAACCATCAACTGTTTCAAGTCGCTGCTTGAATCGTCTATCAAGTTGTTAAGTTTGCCCATTGTAATGCTTGTTTGACCTGTTAGAGAATTGATGTTTTGTACAGACATTTTTAACTCGGCAATAACTTGATCTGATAACAAATCATTAATCTTTTTGTTAGTTTCAGTCAAAGATTCAGCCGCTCTGTATTGCCAATCCATAAAGTCTGCAATTCTCATCGGTTCAACGATTGTATAAGGCGAAGTTTGTTTTGGATATGGTAATGTGATATCATCCAATGTTGAGATTAAAAGCTTGTTTGTGCCTTTTTCTCTAACAACTTTACCTTTCAAAAACTCCGGTAAAATTAACCCAGGTAAATTGATTACATAGTCAATTTTATATGCGTAATTTGTTTTAATTCTATCTTTTACTGAATAAGGAACGACATCTTTTGATACAACTTCAATATTTTTGATTTTCCCTACATCGTAATATTCTTTATCCAATTTCATTTGAACATTATCATCTTTATAAAGAATATCCTTGTTCAACATTGGGATATAAACAGTTCTAATTTTAGGAGGCGTAATTTCTAGGAATAATTCGCCAATCAAACCTGATTGTTGAATAGAAAAAGTTGAGGCTTTCGGAATTTCTACATTCGGATCGGTTATAACGAATTTCACCTTAACATAGCTATTTTCACCATCAATAATAGGCGTAATTTCTTCTACCTGACCAACTCTTAAACCCATCATCTGAACTCCGGCTCCAGGTCGCATTCCGTTTACGTCTTTAAACTGGATTTCAACCCTGTCAGCTGAAGAAAAAGTTCTACCTTTAACCTTAAAAACAACACCGATTAGCAATACCAGTGCCAAAAGTGTTAAAAGTCCTACCTTAAATGATGATGAAAATTTCATTATTTCGCCCTTCCTATTTGAGATTATTGTAGCAAAAACAAACAAAGTGGGCAAGAAACTTTAAATTATAGGTAGTTTGCCAAAATATTTCTTACGTAATTTTGTGTTTCTTTGTATGGAGGAACTCCTGAATACTTGTCAACTGCGTTTGGACCTGCATTATAAGCAGCTAGTGCCAAAATTACGTTGCCGTTGTATTTGTTCAACATTGATTTTAGATATTTAACCCCACCCTCAACATTTTGAACCATGTTATAAGGATCTTGAACCCCTAAATTTTTTGCGGTAGACGGCATCAATTGCATCAAGCCCATTGCTCCGGCTTTTGATTTCGCTTTAGGGTTAAAACCGGATTCTTGTTTGATTAAAGCTTGAACCAATTTTTCATCAACATCATATTTTTTAGAAATTTGATTTACTACATTCAAAACTTGGGATTTTGTAGAAGCTTTGTTTACTGATGGAATATTTGATTGTAATGCTGCAGCTTCTTGCAAAGCTTTATCAAGACTGACTTGTGGGTTTTCTTTGATTATATTTGCATTAACTTGTTTTAATTGCGGATCTAATAATAAAGTCCCAAAATTAGATTTGGTAGTTGTTTGCAAAACTTTTTCGAACGATGGAGAGTTAATTTTTCCATTGTTTGGATAAATTGCATCAAGCGGGTTTTGTGGCTCTTGATTAGCACTGCTAACTCTGTTGTTGAGTTGAGCATATCTTTGCATAGCCTGCGTTTGACCGCCTGAATTTAATAAATTTTGTATAAATTGTGAGAACATTGTTTCCCTCTGAAAAAATCTTTCTACCTAATCTTACAATTATATTTTACACTGATGAATTGAGTTGTATATCATTCTAATTAATGATTTTTTGCAAAATGTCAAACGAAATAACCATCTTCTCTTATAAGTGAAGGTGGGATAGGTGTTATTATGTAAAAAATAGATTGTGAAAATGTTTTTAGCAAATATACATGCAATCGCCGTAAGAGAAAAATCTGTATCTGTTTTCTATGGCTTCTTTGTATGCTTCAAAAATAAAATCTTTTCCTGCTAATGCACTCACCAACATTAATAGAGTTGATTTTGGTAAGTGGAAATTTGTGATTAAGTTATCAATAACTTTAAATTCATACGGCGGATAAATAAATAATTCAGAGTGATCATGGCATGCCTTGATACAACCGAATTTTTGGTATGCGGTTTCAAGAGTTCTGACTGTGGTAGTTCCAACAGCTACAATTTTTTTACCTTCTGCTTTTGCTCTGTTTATTTGTTCAGCAGCTTTTTCAGGGATTTCAAAAGTTTCTGAGTGCATTTTGTGGTTTTCAACGTTTTCACACTGAACAGGTCTGAATGTTCCAAGTCCCACATTTAGCGTTACATAAGCAAGTTCAACTCCCTTGTCTTCCAACTTTTTTAAAATCTCTTTTGTAAAATGTAATCCTGCAGTTGGAGCTGCAACCGAGCCTTCGTCTTTTGCATAAACTGTCTGGTAGCGTTCAAAATCAAGCTTTTTCAAATCCTCATTAGGGATTTTTCTTTCTATATATGGTGGAAGCGGAATGTTACCGTTTCTGTGCAAAACATCAAGAACATTATCGCCTTTAAAAATCAATTCAACGAGCCATTCTCCGTTTTCTTCCAATCGTTTAATGGCTCTAACGGACAATTCGTCGCTTATTTTGATTATTGTATCAGGCTTAACCCTTTTGGATGGTTTTATTAAAACTTCCCAATTCTCGTTTCCATCTTGGATTTCGGTATTTTGTTTTAACAAAAATACTTCAATTTTTGCACCGGTATCTTTATGTCCGATTAACCTTGCCGGAAGAACTTTGGTGTTGTTCATGACAAGTAACGTATTTGGCTCAATCAAGTCTACGATGTCATAAAAATGTTTATGAGAAATGGTTCTATTCTTTCGGTTTAGAACCATCATTCTTGAATTTTCTCTTTTGTCTGCCGGCATTTGTGCAATCAATTCTTCCGGCAAATTATAATCATATTCTGATATTAGCATTATTTTACTCTTTTGATTTAATTTGTTTTGCGCCAGCAACATCTGAATCGCTTGCCAAAACTTCTGTTCTTGCTTGTTCTGCATCTATTTGCTTGTTAACAATTACTGTTTGTAAGATTTGAATAATGTTACTTGTTACAAGGTATAACAAAACACCTGCCGGAATTGGGATGATTACGAATGTACCGATAATCATAATTGGCATGAATGTTCCCATTGATTTTTGGATAGCTTCTTGTGTTGGATCAGCTGCTCCATCTTTAGGTTTGTTTGTTGCCATCATAATCTTTTGTGATGCAAACATTGTTAGTGCAAACAATGCGATTAAGATAAATACATCCCAGTGGAATGCTCTTGATGCTGCAGTCGTTGGAACTGATGCTGCAAGAACGCTACCTTCTTTTGTGAATGTAATATTCTCAATTTCCTTGTTAGACATATCTGTGACTGCAATTTCAGCCTTTTCGATTTGGTCTAATTGAGCGAATTTCAAATCTAAGTGGTCAAGATCAATTTTGAAATCAACAGTTTCACCCGGTTTAAATTCACCTTGAATTTCAATAGCTTTTGCCGGATTTTTAACTTTTACGTTATCAAGAGTTTCGTTTGGTAAATAAACTTTAGCAGTTTTGCCGATAGTGAATGTATCACCTTGAGAAACTCCGAAAGTTCCGTCATAAGAGCGACCGGCAGTTGCTCTTAAAGTTGTGTCAAGTCTGCCTAAAAATCCGAAAGATGCATCGCCTGCAATTTGAATAAATTGTGGACTCATCAAAGCTGAATATAACAAAATGAAAATCGGCAATTGAATTAACAATGGTAAACATCCGCCCATTGGGTTAAACTTATGCTCTTTGTAAAACTCCATAAGTTTTTGTTGCATTTTTTGCGGATCGCTTTTGTATCTGTCTTGAATAGCCTTAATTTTAGGTTGTAAAGACTGCATCATTTTCATAGAACGTTGTTGTGAAACGTTCAAAGGCCACATTGCAAGTCTGATTACAACGGTTAATAATATAATTGCAAGTCCGTAGCTGCCAACGATGGAAGCTATCGCTTTTAAAGCTTCAATAGTTAAAGTAGTAAAATCCAATTTCCCTAATCCTCATTTAATAGTGTAAAATCTCTCACCCAATACTCTATTATAAAAGCATGGTTAAGTCAATAAATTGTAAACATTGGATTTATATATGATTGAAGTTTGTAACACAATGTGTTATAATGTAATACAAAGAGGTGCATTATGGTATCAGAACAATTTTCATTACGTATTCCAAGTGAAACAAAATCCAGATTAGAAGAATTGGCGCAGGCTACAGGTAGAACAAAAGCTTTTTTGGCACTTGATGCAATTGAAAGATATCTTGATATAGAAGCTTGGCAAATTAAAGCGATACAAAAAGGTATTAAAGATGTTGATAATGATGAGTGCGTTTCTATTAAAAATGTAAAAAAAGATTGGGGAATTGATTAGTGGCTTTGGAAGTTAAATTCTCAAAATCAGCAGTAGAAGACTTAAATTCCATAAAAGAATATATTTGTTCAAATAATTTTGTTGCGGCACAAAAAGTTGTTGCTTATATTATTAAAACGATAGAGGATGTTTTAGCCGAAAATCCGTCAGTAGGCAGAGCTGGGCGAGTGCTTAGAACAAGAGAACTTGTTTTAAGCAAATATCCATATATAATTCCTTATCAAGTAAGAGATGGAGTTATTTATATATTGAGGGTTTTGCATACTTCTAAAAAATGGAAAATATAATTTTTTTCAAAAAGCACTTGACTATAAAATTTGTTTATAATACACTTAATCTTGTCAGCAGTGACGGGATGTGGCGCAGCTTGGTAGCGCACCTCGCTTGGGACGAGGGGGTCGCACGTTCAAATCGTGTCATCCCGACCATTTAAAAATAACGGACTTACGAATACTGTAAGTCCGTTATTTTGTTTTTTATTTTCTTTTTCGACTAATTTTCGACTAGTATAATTCAAATCCGTTATTGTGTCTTAATATGTTTCAAGAATATTCACAGCATCTAAAATGTTTTTTCTTGGAGTATGTGTATATTGTTGAGTTGTTTTTAAATCAGCGTGGTCTAGGATTTCCTTTATTGTTAGAATATCCACACCCTTTTCATTTAATCTTGATGCTGTTGTATGTCTTAATTCATGAAAAGTAATATGAGGAATACCTGCTCTTTCAACAGTTCTTGAAAATGTCTTTTTTATGTTTTTATATTTTGTTCTCGTTATTGGATTTGAAAACACATACTCACTAATTTTAGGTAAATTTTCTAATTCCGCTTTTAATGTTTTATTGAGAAGTATTTTTCTTGGTTTACCGTTTTTAGGATTTAAAGCGACAAGATAATTTAGCTTGAAAAATATATGTTCCCATTTTAGATTTAGGATTTCTCCAACTCTCATACCGGTATTAAGTGCAAGTATAATCATTACTTTCATTGTTGGATTTGCAACTTTTAGTAATTTTTCTTCCTCATCTTTTGTTAAAAATCGCTTATTCGGATTTTCTATTTTTAGTTTTTTTAGTTCTGAACAAGGATTAAATCTTATCCTTTTATTTTCAAAAGCGAGTGAAAACACTCGCTTTATATTATCCATTTCTCTATTAATTGTAGAGTTTTTGACCTTTCCTTTGCGATATGACCTGTATTTTTCCAAGTCTGCAAGGGTAATTTGTTCTGCTATTTTATTTCCAATTAATGAATAGAACTTATCAATAACATAATCAAATTCTTCAGGTCGTGCATAATTATTAGCTCTAAACTCTTTATATTCAGCAATAATTTGCGATAGGGTGTAATTATGATTGTCAGAAGCTATATCATAGTTTGATTTTCTAAGTTCAGATTTTGCAACACATTCAAATCCTATAACTTCGTCTTTAGTTGCGCCTTTAAAACAGCGGTGATATTGCACCCCTTTATAGACAAATTTATAGCACCAACTGTTTGTTCTTTTATCTTTATACACACTCATTGAACACATACTCCAATAATTTTGTTTTATTAAACAACCAATATCTTCCATGTTTTCCACAAACACCCTTAGGATATTGTCCAGCTTCAGCTTTTCTTTGTATTGTTCTAACGTCCGATTTTAGAAGTTTAGCAACTTCTTTTGTATTCAATATATCGAAATTCATTTTTATATCTCCTTTAATTTTTTATGTTTATTTTCTAAATAACAAATAACAATTGGCTGGAATGTATTACTGTGAATACATTCCAGTATTGTTATTTATAGTTATTCTTGCCCAAGTGAATTTTTAAAATCATTGAGCGATATTCCCCAATGACTGAAAAGATAGGTCATTACATCACTCGAAGCTAAGTCTAATGTATAAGCATAAGCTTGACCTTTTGCGTTGTTAAAACGCTGTGTCTTACGTTTTACAAAGTATTTAGAAGCTGCAAGTTCTTCACCAAAAGTCTTTTTGTCAATGTATTTTTGAACATCGCCTTCCAACATCACATCATTATAAATTATAATGGAGTTAGCAAAGTCGAACGTGAATAAAAACTGTTTATCTTTTATTTCAGTATGAAAGTGAATTCCTTTTTTCAACTTTGACTTATTCAATAATGTTGGTAGTGATTTTAAAAACCGTTCTACAGGTGAATTTTCTTCTGCAAATAGATTGGCATACCAAGTACAATAATCTTTAAGCTTGGTATCTTTATCTGACAATATATGTCCCGAAAGACTTTCTAATACAAGTAAGCCTGTGTATGCAATAGCGATATTATTGCTTTCTCTATCTTTTGCTGATAAGAACTGTGATTTGATTAACCATTTCTCAACTTCATTTATTTTGTTAAAAATAGTTTCTTTATCAAGCTTCATAAGTTCCTCAACTATTTTAGAACGAGCGGTTTTATTTACAAACTTATCATCTATAAATTCTGTTGCTATGCCTCCATTCGGGAAGTAGATAGGCAAAAGCCTGTTATAAACTTTTGGCTTATCGCAAGGACAATAATTGGAAGAAAAGATAGCCGTTGTGTTAATTGGCATACGGTTCATTACTGAACCATCATACATCTTTTCTCTAATACCGCCCTCATAGAACTGAACAATATTATTTTCAAACGCAGTACCTTGTGACTTATAAAGATCAAAATCATTTATAAGTACGGGAATTGCATTTGCTCTATGGCATTTCATTGCAATTGCATTGTCAGTACTATTTCCCATTGATACATTCTTGTTAGAAAATCCAAAAAAGTTGCTGATAATTCCTTGTAAAATGCTTTTACCTTGTTTGGTAGCTCCATACAAGTATATTATTGGAAAACCTGCTCGTTTTTCCCAAATATCATCAATGAATACTGTCATTAAAGCTGTTCCCAGACCAAGAAATACATCCAACCTATTTTTATAGACTTGTTCAGCTTGAAGCATAAACTCTTTTAGTAAGTGTTTAATATCAATATTTTCTAAACACATTTTAGGCAATCTATCTTTGCAACTGTCATCTAATTTGATAGTTTGTCCGTTTACACAAACAATACCATCTTCATTAGCAATAATCGTACCGTCTTTATCAACGTAACAGTTTTCATACAAGCGACCGTTAAAATCTTTGTATCGAACATTACCCGCATTTTTAAATACAAGTGTTGTCTCTGTTTTTTGTTGATTGATTTTTTCTTTAAGTAATAAAAAAGTTTCATCATTAAGATTTAGTAGTAATCTGTTATTTGTCCTATTTACTGCTTGAATAAAATCTGACGGTTTAGATTTTGCTCTACTATCTAACAAAATAGGTTTTGACAATTTCCCGTCTTTAAGCTTAAAGACTATGCAAATAGTCGCAATCGGTTTTTCTTCCGTTCGATTGTTACTAATCAAAAGTTGCAAATCAATTTTATACGGAATTCCATTTGCAATTTTTGAGATTATTACATAAGGTATCTTTTTCTTTCCAATTTCACTTATTGAGTAGCAATAAGTTTCATCTTCATAGTAAAATAAGTACTTCTTTATCTCTGGAAGTTCAACCTTATCTGGAAGTATTAAGCTAAAATCCGTTCCAAAACTTACAAACTTTGGTATAACGTCTTTTTTGGCTTCAAGCCAGTTTGCAAAATTTTCTTTTGCAAATGTTAACGGTGTTTTTACCGCTTTTATATCTTGAGCTTCTTTACTCATATTATTTTCTCCTTTTATTTTAATTTGTTACTACAATTCTTACACACCTCTGATACTTCGCTAATCAATCTACAATTAACTGGGTATTTTTTAGCATACAAGAATTTCTTTTTTGTAGCAGTTTGTCTATAATCTTGGTGATTTTTACTGTACATATCAAATAATTCTTCGCCATTGCTAAAATTATTTAATAGCCTAGCAAACATATGCCATTCGGGTTCACTTAATATTGATGATGAATCAACACATTCTTTTACAAATGGGCAATTATCATACATCTGTTTAAAATCTCCGTCTATACTTACAGGTTTGTAGTCGTTAAACGGAGAGTTTTTATCAGATTTATTAAGTTTACTACTACTTGCAATATAATTAAGCCAAGTTGTTGGAAGCTTTGAAAATATTAACTTCCCATCTGATGTAACTCCATCTATTGCTTGATAGTATTTTCCATTGACACATGAGCCATGAAACAGAACATAACCCGAAAATTTCACATCTACCGCAGGTGTAATTTTCCCAGTTGGCTTGTTATTTAAGCCTTTTGCAAGAAAAATTTTATGTAGCCCACCACGAGGTGTCTTTTGAGTATATGTGGGTGGTAAAGCTCCCAGTTCTTTTTCAAGTTCTTGAATAACATTAATACCCTCATACCCTTTTTCGAAGTCTTCGTCCATATCAATAGCAATCAATCCATTAGGTTCCATTGCGAAACCCACATTATAACCTTGTGCTAACGTTCCTGCGACGTCAAAACCTGCTCTCGCATTATGAAAGCCATTCCGACAAGCCGGAGCTTTCCCATTTGGTTTTACTTTAATAAAAGCAAGTTCATCTATCGAAAGAACGATTTTTTCCATTGCGTTATTTTGCATGGTCTTTTTCCTTTTTTATTTAGTTTTCAACGTTCAATTTTGAAACTTTCCCAAGCCTCGCAAGAGTATTGCTACTCCTTTGAGGTAAGTTTCAATTTGTAACGTAAATTGACCAATAGGGCTTGAAAGACTCTTGAATTTTTAATATAATGATTTTGAAGAATAAAATTTGCGAGTCTTGGTCAATTTACTGAGGCTCTTTTATTTTGGCTTCATGATTGTATCCTTTCTATCTCTTAGGTCTTATAGGTTAAATTTTGATTTTAAATCTATTTTGACCAGTTGTACACTATGTAAACGGCCGTAACGTCTGTTATTACTTGTGTTTATTTCTGTTTACTCTCTTATTAAATCACGCAATCAAACAATTTAAAAACTTGCAAATTGCTCATAGAGATATTGCTCAATGCTATTTAAAATGTAACAATGCGGGTTATTTTATGCCTGCAATATATGTAAAAAAAATTTTTGAATTAACTACTTACAAAAGTTTCAAGTATTATATACTAAATTTACGATTCTTAATATTGTTTTGAAACACGTTTTCTACTTACTTTATATTTATAACAAGTTATAAGTGTTTGATAAGAATTTTTAGGGTATTCAAACTCATAATTGTAGTATTTTGTTCTCATAAAGCAATCAAACTTATATTCAAAATCTTCCAATTGAATATTTTTTCTTTGCATGTTCTCTTCTATCTTAGATTTTATTTTATCTCTGTAATTGCTTATTTCAGATTTAGAATCAGCGGAGAATTCAATTGTTTGTACTTCTTTTTTAGCCTTGAATATTATACTTTTAGGATTACGTTTAATTTTGTTAAGCAATCTATTGATTTCATAATATTCAAGATTTTTTATGTAAAAAATATCACTTTTAAGTTTTTTGAAACTTCTAACAAATTTACATTTCTTTCTAATCATAGAATAAATCCTTTTGTCATATGTGAAAGGTATTTGCGTAAAATTTTTATTATGAAAAGTACCATTTTCAAGTAAATATTTAACTAAAAAGTATTCTTTGGGTGCTAAAACACAATAAATTCCATGAAAAATGAGTTCTCTATGGTTACTATTAGAGATTATAATTTGATAGTTTTTAATTAGATTGTTACGAGTTTCTTTTTTAAGTTTTATAAATTGAGAATTTAAAAAATAATAAAATAAATCTTTTGGGTACTTATTAGCAATATCACTGTTAAAACTAAACTTTTGTATAAAAGCGATAGCTTCATCTATATTATTTTCTTCCATAAAACACTTTTCCTATTTATTAATAGAATTGTATCACAGATGTTATTTTGATGTACAAGGGTATGTTTTAACTCAATTATAATAAATTTATATTAACCAGCATAAAAAAGTTTCTTCTCGTTTAACGTCGTATCTCTGAGTGACTAAAAGCAATAAAAACTCCTCTAAAATATATTGAGGAGTTTTTTATTATATATAGACAACTTTAATATTCAAAATATTCTTTTTCCCAATCGAGCTCTTGATTATTTTTGTAGAATTCTTTAATAGTGTCAAGTTGTTTTGGCGTGCACTTACTATTATCACCAATATTAGCATGTTCAAAACATATTATCGGAACTCCTTTCAATACTAAACTCTTTGGCATGCCTGCATTGCTATATACAACTTCAGTATCATCTAATGCGTATTCTCGGTTATTAAATTCTTCTTCCTCTTTTCTTAGCTGATTTTTAATTGACTGACCTTCTTTTTTAGAACAAGGTATTTCTTCAAGAGAAATCTTATCTCCTTTTTGCATATAAATCGGTCTAAATTTTTCATAACAGCTAACGGATACTCCATATCTTTGAGCTTCTTCTTTATGTTTTTCTTTTTTATATTCATTAACCGCAGTTTGAATTATTTCATTTTCATCCTTATTTTCCACGTTTTGTTCTTGAACTTCATTATCTTTCTTTTCCCAAACAGATACTGGCTTACAAACTGGATAAAACGAATCATCTGTAGCCTGAGAATAATCTCCAAAATATCTCTTTTCAGACATTTGCATTATTTTTACTTGAGGAGACTTTAAACAATTTTTAAATGCAATTAGATCTTTTTCATCCTTTGAGCAAAATGTTCTTTTTTCCCCATCAAAAATTTTTGTTTTCATACAATATGTACCATCATCTTCTTGAACAGGTGTCCATAAATCAGAAAAAGGATTTCCAAATAAATGAAACAAAATTATAATAATTAAAATGTTTCGAAAAGGATGTTCAAAAAAGGAATTTATAG
>ERZ808267.386-NODE-386-length-13855-cov-8.312391_pt1 | contig 13855 bp, 17 predicted proteins | sample MGYA00521241_ERZ808267 | MGnify/ENA primary metagenome ERZ808267 (study PRJEB31516, sample SAMN03275592) | gut metagenome | biome: mammalia-associated habitat; material: feces | host: Papio cynocephalus | place: Kenya | collected 2012-07-19 ... | reverse complement strand
ACAATTTCGAAGCAGTTGTAGCTTTCGGCGGTGCGGCGGGCGTCGGCATAGCTGCCGTAGTGCCCCCAAGTCTGGACGTTGTCGAGCGTGCGGAAACGCCAGCTGCCGTCGGTGTCCCGAAAAATCCTGATTTTCTGCGGAATCACCGTGTTGTCGGGCAGCAGCTTTTCCAGCGCGGAAACAAACTTTTTTACGCATTGCATACGAGTGCCTTTCTTGTGTTGTCGATTGCCTTTAAAACGCCCGCGTCGGAAGTCGGCAGAGCGTCGAAAAAGTCGTCCGTCGTGATTTCGCGCTTGGCGGCTATGGCAAGACGGGCGGCGTTTTGAAGCGCGTTGAGCACGACGCGCAACCGCCCTTTCTGCGCGGCGAGTTTGCGCATAATCGGAAGCATTGCCCTGCGCTGTGCGGCGTCGCGGAAGCCCGTCGCCTTGGCGAATGCGTTTAAATCGGAATCGCTCGGGCGGTCGGGCAGGAACAGAATCGAATCCTCTCCGCCCGCGCGGCCGACGAGCTGTTCGAAGTAGCCCGCGTCTTTGCCGAACACCACGCGGCGAAGCGAGTTTTCTCCCGTGGCTTCGTCCACGAAAATCAGGACAATCGAGCACTTGGTTGCGTCCTGCAAGGCCTGCAAAAAGCCGAAGAGCGGTTGGTTGAGTTTCTTTTTCGGGTCATACATACGCTGCGCGTTGTCGAAGATGAAGCAGTTGCGGGGCTTGACGTTTTTGACGATTTCGCGGCGGAGTCTCGCGCCCGAAAAGTCGGCACGGCAGCTCGGCACGACTTCGCCGATAATCATCGAAAGTTCGCAGACGCTCGGCACTGTGGGGCTTTCGAGATAGTAGACGTCGGGGTGTGTCAGGGCGTAGAAACGCGCGGCGTAGGTTTTCTGTGCGCCCGTCGTGCCGCAGACCATCAGCCATTTGCAGACGTTGGTTTCGGGGCGGATTGCGTCGATTGCGTCGCGCATTTCGCGGACGGTCTCGGTCTCGACGTGCGGAATTGCGCCGCCGATTGTGCCGCCCTCGGCGATGCGCTTTGCGTCGCCCGCGATTTCGGCGAGCTTGTCCATATCGACTTGAAACTTGCCGAGCTTTTTGTTGTAACGCCGCCCCGAGAAGAGCTGGTAGAACCAGTCTTTGGAGTAGCGGAACTTGCCGTCGAACTGTGCGGCGATGCGCTGTTCGCTGCCGTCGCAGTGGGTATTGCAGAACTCCGCGAGGGTGAGCACGTGCGCCTGCGCCTCGGCGGGGTAGTCTTTGATTGCGTTTTTGATTTCGTCTATGTTTTTCATACTGCTGTTTATTTGGGTTAAAATTCTTCGGAGTCTTCCAGTGCCCTCGCGGCGGCGGCGATAGCCGCGCGGCGTGCCGTGCCCGCCTTTTTGTCGGCGGTTTTCTGTGCGGCGGTCTGGCGGCGGTGCGTCTCGACGCTTCCGAACATCGCCGTGCCGATGTTTGCGGCGTCGTCGAGAACTGCGCGGTTGTGCACGTCGATTTCGGCGAATGCGTTTTTGCGTTCGGAAAGGAAGTTGTCGTGAAGCTCGCGCATCTTTTCGCGCTCGCGGGCGACATAGCCGCTTTGGCGGACGATTGCGGTTTGGTCGATTATCGCGGTTCTGCCGACGCGCGGAACGGCGCAGACAAAGCCCTCGTTGCGGTCGAAGAGCCACAACGCCTCGCGGTCGGGCGTGACGGCGGTGAACTCGCGCCCCTCGAATTGCAGAAGCTCGGGCGAGCGGTAGATGAACTTGTCGGCGGAGATGTTCGCCCATTCCGTTTTGATTTCGCCGTTGCGCACGCTCACCACGCGTTTGTCGTTCTGCAAAAGCGGGTAAATCATCGGGACTTCGATTTTCGAGAACGCAACGCCCGCGCAGTGTTTTTGCCAGCGTTCCTCGGGGCTTTCCATTCGGCGGACGAATTTTGCCGCTTCGAGTTCGTCGGTCGTGAGCAACTTTATTGCGGTGTCGCGGTTGTAGAAGTCGCTTCCGACAAGCGTTTCGTATTCGTAGTCGAAGCCCTGCAATTTGTGGTTTGTGCGGGCATTCCAGCGTTCGACGATGAGGTCGAAAATGGGCAGAAATTCGTCGAAGGTGAGCAGCTTGAATTTCAGCAGGCTTTCGGAAATGCCCTTTGCCCGCGCCTCGTCGAGCACCTTTTCGGTCTGCTTGGCGATTGCCGCGCTTGCGGGGTTGCGGAATTCGTAGCGCGGCGCGAGCGCGCCGTCGAGACCTGCAATGCGCGTGTGGAGGCCTTGGAACGAACTTTCGATGAAGCCCTTTTGATACGGCAGACCGTGTGCGCGGCATTCCACGCCGAGGTAGGACTCGTTGAACATGCGCGTGTTTTCGAAGAGTATCCGCGCGGGCAGGAGCGTTTCAATCATGCGCCTGTCGGCGGCGTTGAGCGTGCCGCTGGCGTTTTCCAAAAGAAGCTTCATCGGGTAGTTTTGCGGCAGCCCGTATTTGAGCAGGATCTGCATCAAAACGAAGTTCACCTGTTTGCGCGTGAGCACGCGCCCCGCGTCGGACGGAAAGTATTTCATGTCCTCCTCTTTGAGCATCGGGCGGATTCGCCAAGCGACGAACTTTGCCGTTGCGATGTCGAGTGCCATTACCGCCTGCAAGGGACGAACCTCCATTGTGTTGCCTATTTTGCAGAGCACCTGAATGTCGAGCTCGACGTCGTCGAAAGTCACGTATTGAAGGGGCTTCAAACCCGCGCGGTCGCGGTAGAGCTGTATTTGGCTGTCGTGGCTGCGGAGGTCGCCGTGCGCGGCAAGCAGGCGGACTTCCTTCGGAATTGTCTTTTTGACAAGGCGCAGAAGCGTGCGGTAGCTCCACGCGGGCGTGTGCGGCGGGCGGTCGGTGATGACCTTCGGGAACGGTTTTTCGCCCTGCGTGCGCCGCCAAAATTCGGCGAACGTGCCGTATCCGGGAACTGACTTGCCCGCCCGCCAGTAGTTGTAGAAAAGGTCGTCGCGGGCGGCGCGGACAACGTCGGTGCGCCCTTGACACTTGGAGACGAGGAACGCGAAGAAGTTTTTGAAGTCGGCGGGTTTTGCGGGCTTCGGCCCCTTGTAGTCGCGGCGCAGAACGCGCCACTGGTAGCCGCTTTTCTTGTATTCGCGGAAGAGCCTGCGCAGCGTCTCGACCGAAAACCCCTTGCGCCCGCGGTTGACCGCCGCAACCGCAAGAAACGCGTCGCCCTTGCGCTTTGCGCCGTCGATTGTGCGGAAGGCGTCGAGCAGGTCGCGGATTCGCAGACGCTCGGACTTGCTCTCCTTGCAGAAGTCGATTTGGTCGCGCGTGGTCGTGGGGATTTCGAACGGACGCGGGAGGTTGTCTGTCGTAGCAAGCTCGTTCATTTCCGCCTCCCGATTAGTCCTTCTTGCCCTTGGCGATTTCCATGATTTCGCGCCCCTGCGCAATCAGATAGTTGCCGAGCTGCTCCATTTCGGCGCGGGGCATTTCGGAGAAACGCCTGTCGGAGCGCGGGGCTTCGATTGTTGCGCGGAAATCGTTGTAGAGCTCCGAAAAGAAATCGAGCTGCTGCCCGCCGCCGTTGCCCGAGAGACCTTTGAGGTCGCGCTTGGTGAGCGTCTTGGCGGCGGTGTCTTCGGCTTTCTTGTCCTCCTCCGCCTGCACCGCGCCCTCTCGCAGAAGGTTGCGCATCGCCGCGGGCTGCATGCCCGCAAAGGTGTGTTTGAGCAGTTCGAAGGTCTTTGCCGCGTCGGAAAGCACTTCGTTTGCATCGAACTTTTCGAGCGCGTTTTCGTCGCCGAAGTTCACGAGGCAGTAGCAGCGCACGCCGTCGAGTATCGATTCCGACTTGCCGCCGCGCAGCTTGTCGACGTAGATTTTCGCAAGACCGATGTATTCGCGGGCGGTGCGCTCGCCGAAAATCCGCGCGTTGCCGTCTACGGAAAGCGCGTCGGAAAGCCATTTGCCGAACTTGCCGCGCCCGACGATTTCCTTTGCGCCGAGTGCCGCCAGTCCGAAGCGGATTGCGTTCACGCACCAGAGCGTGCGGTTGTTTTCGACCTCCGCGAGTGCCCTTTGCACGGCGTTTGCATCGCCGTTGCGCAGTGCCTGCATTTCGCTTTCGAGGGGGATTATTTGTTCGTTTGAATCTTTTTTCATAGCGTTTTAGAATTTGAAAGTTGTCTGCTCGTCGCCCTTGTTGCGCGAGATAAGGCGGTCGATGTCGCCCGCGCGTTTTTCGATTTCGAGCACGTCGCCCGCGCGGATTGCCCGCGTGGCGTCGGTTGCGGCGAAAATTGCAAGGAACGTTTCGCGGAAATGCGGACGCGTGTAGCTGATTCCTATGTAGCCGCCGCGGTCTTCGACCGTTGCGACTTTCGCGCCGCGTATGATTCTGGTTTCGGGGTTCATTTGCGTTTGAGTGATTTTTTGAGTTCTTCGATGAGTTCAAGCCGCGTTGTGACGGGAAGTTCCCGCAGAAATTGCAGGCGTTCTTCGGAGTCGATTCGGCGGACGATAAAGTTGCGGTAGCTTTCGACGGGGACGCGGCGGCAGGGGCGCGTTGTGGGGTCGGTGGCAACGTTGATGAAGCCCAGCTCGCCGCAGTCCATAAGGTTGACCACCTGCTGCCGCGAAATGCCCAGTTTTTGCGCAATCTCGCCGACATAGAGCACCGTCCGCCCCGGAAAATCGAGGCTGTGGAAGAATGTCAACTGTTGGCTTTCGGGCATTTTTGGGTTTGATTGGGGAGTTCGGGTGTGATTGAATCGGGTTATGAAATTTGAGGATTCGCCTTTTGATATTCAGCGCGTTTTTGAAACGCTTTGCCGCGTCGAGAAACTGCTTCATTCAACAAAGATGCCGTCCTGCCGTTCGTATTCGCCGTCTGTCTCAGGCGGTTCAGATGGGATTGGAGGCGGATATATTTATTTAGGTGAAATAGCCTGCGATGGACGTGAAGGAATATCCGAAGCTGTATCAACGTATATTCAAACAGGCAAATGGGGTCGCCCAAAAACGAAAGTAGCGTTTTGGCTGAAAGAGTTCCTTCAAACCTCAATCCGCTATTTTCTGGCCGCGCGAGAAACTCAGCCATGCGCCGACTGCACTTTACGGCAACCGGAGAATGTAAAACCAGTCTTGGGCAAAACAGATCAAGAGGTTTTAGAATGGCTGCTAACAGAACGTTGGCATGAATACTTATGCCCGCTCTGGCTGAAAAGAAATGCGCCGATTTATGTCTACACGGAGTCGTGGGATATGGACAGGTTTTCTGAAGCCGAGGAAGCGCGGTTTGAGGACGCGTTTGACAAACTTTCCGATTCCGATTTTGTCTGGACTCCCGAAGGAAGTTTTTTTCAAAACCATAGTGGGGATTTTCCTTACAATTATATTTACTCATAACTTTACCTTTCTGCTGTTTTTGGATTTGATTGTTTTTTGTAGGGGTGTTTTAATCGTTTCCTATGGAAAATATATTTGACGATGTTTCGTTTATGGTTGCGGATATCCTGAAAGGGATAGCCGCAAGCGGTTCGGGCTCTATCAACGACCTTTTGGGCGACGGGAAGTTTTCCCGACAGGAAGTGTCGGAGATTCTTTTCCGCAACGACTGCGACAGCGACTCGAAGATTCGTAGATTCGCGGATGGCGCAGTTTGCGGCACAGTCGGTTTATCGAGCCTTTCAGCCAAGGAAAAATACGCGCTCGTTGACCGCTGTTTTTGTGCGCTTGACTGGATTGGGAGCTTTCGGGAGTCGAACCTGCCGCTGTCGTTGCCTTCAGATTTTTCGCGAGGTCAACTGCTTGTCTGGTTGCTGACATCGCTTTGGGAGCAACGCCGCGAGTTGTGGGTGAAAACGACCGCCGCTTCGATTGAGGACGGTTTTCATTACGGTGAGTCTTATTGTATGTAGCCATAATTTACCTTTCTGCTGTTTTTTAATGAAGAATTAAGAATTAAGAATGAATTGCGCCGTACGTTTTATAGCGGCGCAAGAACCCACGCGACGGTAGGAGCTGTAATTTATTTAGCCCTCCTCCGTGTGCGGGTTGGCTTGGGCGGAAGCGGTATCACCCCGTTGCACAGTTGCAGAATGCGCAACGACAGGCTTTTTGATTTGCGAACTCCGTTGACGACGTAATTTATGTGTTGGAAATGCCGCCCGAGAGCGCGAGCAGCGTCGCGCTGCGATATTCCCGCTTGGTCCATTTTTCGCTTTAAAATCGTTTCTTTTGGCATTTTTTGTTTGCGGTTTTCAGTTAAACTTTTTGAATTAAAGTAAACGCGTTTATTCACAAAATAGAACTGTATGCAAGAAAAAAAATTCACAAATTTGAATTTTTCCGCGCGGCTCTGTTCGCTTATGGAAAGTTCGGGGTTAAAACAAAAGGAGATTTCCGAGAAATCGGGGGTTGCCGCGCCTGCGCTTATCAACTACAAAAACGGACGTAATTTGCCGTCAGCCGTTGAATTATACAAGCTCGCAAAGTTTTTCGGCTGTTCAATGGAATGGCTTTTGACTGGCGAAGATGACGAGGGTTCACCGAACCACGCTGTCGCTGTGTGGAAAACAAAAGCGGAGGAAGCACAAAAGAAGATTGAAGCAATGCGAGCAGGTTTGATTTCTTGGGCAAAAAAATTTTAGCTAAAAATAAACGTGTTTATGTTAAAAAAGCTCGCAAACCCGCGTAAATACTGGGGTTGCGGGCTTTTGCCCCGAAAAATAGCGCAAAAAGAGTTTACACTAATTCACGCAACTAATTGACAATCAACACTGCAATTTTTGCAACGTTGCAAAAATTCTTCATTCTTAATTCTTAATTCTTCATTCTTCATTCCCATTTCCGCCCCGCCCGCCCGCGAACGCCCAATTTTACTGGGTTTGCGGGCAATTTTTTTAACGAAGAACGAAAAATGAATTGCGGCATTAACATAGTCGCCGCAAGAACAACACATCAGAACGAAGAACTAAAACGCAAAATTTTTTCGCTTTTTATGAAAAAGGTCTTGACTTTATTCAAACGCGGCGCAATAATACGCGCCATAATCAAACAAGATTAAGCTCTTTTACAGGTCAAAAAAAATCGCAAGGGCGGCAACCCTTGCGACCGACCTCAACCCAAAACGAGAGGAGGTGAGTAAGATGAAGTTGTTAAAAATCGTCTTAACCGTGATAAAGGCGATAATCGACATAATCATCATAGTGTCAAGCTAAAATCTTGACCGCGAGCCGAAAGGCTCGCGTTCCTCCTCTCTTTTTGGAACTTAAAAAGAAAGGAAAACCATGAAAAAAACCGAAATCAAGAAATCCGCACGCGGCGGGGCCCGCAAGGGTGCGGGGCGCAAGCCCGCAACCGACAAGCGCAAGAAATACACAATCCTGCTTTCCGACGCCGAAAAACAACGCCTTGACGAGCTTTGCGGCGGTCTCACCCCGTCGGCGTTTATCCGCCAAAAATTGGGATTGTAAGAGCCGCCAGTTTTTGCGACTCTAAAAATAAGGGCATTAGACCGCCCGTTTCGCAAGGGGTTAATACCCGCGCGTCCGTCGGAGCAATTCGGCGGGCGCGTCCGTTTTTAACGAAGAACGAAGAACGAAGAACGAAAAACGAAGAATTGGGCTTGCAAAGCTTGCCCGCAAAAATTTTTTCACAGAGCCCGCTGTTTGCTACGCAAACAGGGGCTTTTTTATGCCTACATTCGGCGATTTTTTTCAAAAAAAACGTCCCGAAAAAACTTTTTTGGTAATGGACGTTAACGCTGTAAGCCCGCGTTTTGACTGCCTTTGCGGTTTATGATATTGTGGCTGCGTTATGCAAAAAGCAGCGCAGTCAAGTCAACGTTCGAACGAAGAACGAAGAATGAATTGCGGCATTAACATAGTCGCCGCAAGAACAACACATCAGAACGAAGAACTAAAAGACGCTTCGCGGAAATTTAATCGCGTTTATGCGTTCCGCGTGTCGCGCGTCAACGCCGATTATGTGTGCCTCAAACTCTGGCTCTTGGGCGGCGTTATCCGCGCCCGCAACATTGCGGTTGCCGCGCTCCCCGACCTTATCGCGCAGATTGACGCCGCGCTTGCCGACGGGTGCGAAGTCATCGCCCTCGACGGCGCGGAATTTTCCGCGCCCGAAAAGGTGCTTTCGGGCATCAAAAAAGAATTTTCATCATACTGCTGTATTGGGGGCGTTAGCGACGCGAAGAACGTCCACGGTGCGGGCAAGGCGGCTCTGCCGCAGTCCGAGTCTCTACGGAGCACCAAACCCAAAGCGTCCGCGCCGCAAGGCTCTGCCTCTGCCGCGCGTCACTTTGACTCATCTACCGAGACGGGCGAAGCTGCTTTTATCGCCCAGTCAGCTCCGCAGGCGGAATCCGCCAGCGGGGCTGACGCCTCGGCGGTCGCCGACGGACTCATTCAGGCGTTCCGCGAAGCATTGCGTGCGGAACTTGCGCCGATTCGCGCAGTGCTCGATGCGCTTTCGTTCAAGGTCGAAGAATTGACCGTTTTCGCCAAAGGCAATTCCGCACTTGAACCGCCCGAATCATCGTTTCCGCGCACGCGTCGCGGCAGAACGTCGGTAGTTGTCGGCGTGAGGAAAGTTTCAACACCCAAAAAACAAAAATAAAGGACAGATGAATATGAAAAAATGGTTTGAAAGAGAATGGTTTTGGCTCAAAGCCGCGCTGTGTGCCGTGTGCGGGGCTTTTGCGCTCGCGCTCTGCGGGTGCACCACTACGACCGTTTACGAAATGGACGGCGAAAAAGTCGTCAAGAAAACAGTATCGGAAGAGCCCGTCACCAAAAGCAAGATTGTGGGCATTTTCAGCACTACAACGGGCTTGCGCATTGCCGTAAACGGCTATTCAAACGACGGCTCGCTCGGCTCGATAGAAGTCGGCGAAACGGGCAACGGCTATGTTTCCGCGCCCACCGACACCGCGCCCGAGCTTGTGGATTCGTTCGCGACGGCAATAACCAATTTGCACAAAAACACGACGGTCTCGTTTAGGGGCTATTCGGGACAGGCAAGCGGCGGCAATTCCAGCGCGGACACGGCTTCGGGCACGTCCGAAACCGCAACATCGACACCCGACGCAGCAAATGAACAGGCGAATCACGACACTGTGGAAGAAGAAACGGAGGAATAAAATGGCTGAGGAAAATGCACAAAATACGGGCAAGCAGGCGGTCGGCAAATGGTTGAAGGCAAAAGGAACGGCAATCGGCGTGGCGGTGGGCGTTGCGCTGACGAGCTTGGGAGACTACCTCCTCGGCGATTCGGGCTTGATTCCCTTTGTAATCGGCTTGGTAAAGCAGGCAATCGGCTTCTTCTAAAAATGAAGAATGAAGAATTAAGAATGAAGAAAACAAGCGAAGCGCGTTTGAGTGTTGCGCAAGCAACAACCCCGAAGGGGCAAGACGGTTTGCGAATGCAAACGCGAGTCAATTACGGCGGACAAGCCGCCGATTCCTGCGCGAAGATTGTTTCAAAAAAGGAAAATAGTTCTTCGTTTCTCACCCGCGTGTCGGTTGCTCTCTGGCACGGCGCGCGCGGGCTAATCGGACTGAAATTTAATATCAAATTTTAAAATGCGAAGCTATCTTCTAAATATGGGCGTGCTCGGGGTTGTCGGCGGCATCAGCGACAGCGGCATTGCGTGGATTATCGGTGCGCTTGCGGCGATTCCAACGCTGCTGTTTTGCGCCAATCAGGCGAAGCTGCTTTTTATGCGCAAGCCCTCTCTTGCCGAGCAATTCCGCGAAGTTAAGGACTGCGACGAACGCTGCCAGACCGCCAACGCCCGACACGCCGAACTCTGCGCAAACACCGATGCCCGCCTGCGCGGAATCGTGGAAAAATCAGCCGCCAGCCGCGAGAAAATCTACGTGCGGCTCTCGTCGCTCGAAGCCGAACTTTCGGCAATAAAAAAAGAAAACGAGCTGCAAACTCAACGACTGTTCGAGCTTGCCGCGAAATTCGACCGTTTTATCGAAAGGCACTCCTAAATGAATCTACTACCCGAACAAAAAGAAATCTTGCGTCGAAACCTGCTTGAACAGCTTGAAGCGGCAAAACCTATGGGAATGAACGCGGCCTCGCTCGCCTACGGCGCGAAGCTGGGCGGTTTTAAACTCAGTGCGGAGGAAATCGCTGCGGAGCTTGACTACCTCGAATCGAAGGGGCTTGTCAAAATGGGTTCTGCCACGCTTTCGGCGGGCGTCAAGCTTTACAAAATCACGGCGGCTGGCACTGATTTTTTGGAAGGCAACATTTAAATGGCGCGTATCGGAACAGTCGAAAAAAACCTTTCCGCGGACGAGTTGCACGAGTTTTGCAAACACCTTGCAAGCCTGCCGAATTTGACGCTCGACACGATGCGCGAAGAGGCGGCGAAGCTCGGCATAGAGCTTTCGCACGGGGCGGCAAGCCGCTTTAAGAACGGCACGTTTGCCGCGCATCTCGACCACCTGCGCCGCGCGAAAGAGCTTGTGATGCAGATTGAGCAGTTCGGCGGGGCTGACGCGGGCGCGAGCATTGCCGATGCGGGCGCAACCGTCCTGATGCAGCAGGTCTACGACACCCTCACGAGCGGCGAACCGATAGACTTCGACACATTCTCGAAAATCATTTCGCGTCTGCGCAGCGGCGACCACCGCCTGCGCGAACTCAACGCCAAACTCGCCGAATACAAACGGCGCGAAGAGGAATGGCAGCGCGTTGAAGCCGAGCGCAAAGCCGCGCTTACCGAGATTGCCCGCAAGGCGCGCGGCAGAAAAATCACCCCCGAATTTCTCGACGAATTGCAGCGCGAAATGGGCTTGAAATAGAAATGGACGGATTGAGGACAGTCAAAGCAAAGCGCGTTCCCGCGAACCCGAAAGCGGCGTTTTTGCCGTATCAGGTGCGCTGGTGCGAAGACCGCTCGCGGATAAAGCTTGTCGAAAAATCGCGACAGGTCGGCTTTTCGTGGGCGACGTCGAACGACCTTGTTTCGCAGGCAATCAGCTCCGAGGCAAAATACGACTTTTGGGTTTCCTCGCGCGACGAAATGCAGGCGCGCCTGTTTTTGCAGGACTGCAAAACCTTTGCCGACGGCTACAAAAAAGCAATAGAGGCTGTCGCCAACCAAAACATCTACACAGACATCGCGGGCAAGCCGTATACGTCGTTCGACCTCAAATTCTACAACGGCATTGCGATACATTCGATGTCGAGCAATGCCGACGCGCAGGCGGGCAAGCGCGGAACGCGCGTTCTCGACGAATTCGCGCTGCACCCAGACCCCGTGAAACTCTACGCCATTGCGTATCCGGGCATCACGTGGGGCGGGCAAATGGCGATAATTTCAACCCACCGCGGCGCGGACAATTTTTTCAACAAACTGGTTTTGGAGGCGAAGTTCGGAGGAAATCCCAAAAAGATTTCGCTGCACAGGGTAACGCTGGAAGACGCGCTAAACGACGGCTTTCTTTTCAAGCTCCAACAAAACCTTTCAGCCAACGACCCCCGGCAGGATATGGACGAAGCCGAATATTTCGACGACGTCAAAAGCAAGTGCGCCGACTCCGAAAGCTTCCTGCAAGAATATATGTGCGTGCCCTGCGACGACGCCAGTATGTTCATTTCGCCCGACATTTCCGAAGGCTGTTTCTACCGCTTCGACGAAGTTTGGGAAACGGACATTGAAAACTGCGCGGGCGACCTCTACATTGGCGTTGACGTCGGGCGCGACAGCGACCTCACCGTGATTTGGGTGTTCGAGAAACTCGGCGGAATGCTTTTCACGCGCCGCGTTGAAACGCTCAAAAATATGACGTTTGCCGCGCAGGAGGCGGTTTTGTATCCGTATCTTGCGCTGCCGAAAATGCGCCGCTGCTGCATAGACCAAACGGGGCTCGGGCGGCAGTTCGCCGAACGCGCCGCCGAGAAATTCGGCAAATACCGCGTCGAGGGCATTCAATTTACCGCGCCGAGCAAGGAAAGAATGGCGTTTCCGCTGCGGGCGAAATTCGAGGACAAGACAATCCGCATTCCCGACACCGCCGCGATACGCGCGGATTTGCGCGGCGTGAAAAAAACCGTGGGAACTTCCGGTTTAATCCGCTTCGATTCCGCCCGCAACGAAAACGGGCACTGCGACCGCTTTTGGGCAATGGCTCTCGGCGTGGAGGCGGCGGGCGCACAGACGCAATCGTATTTACAATCCGTTCAACTCGAACGCAACAGGAGGTTTATCTGGTGAGCAATTTTACGGAATCAAAACACATCGGCATTGCGAGGATTCGCGAAGAGGCGCGGCTGCGCTACAATCCGCTGCGCAACCTCACGCCGCAGAAAATCACGCAGGCAATGGACAATTTCCACTGCGGGTATTTGAGCGACGCCGCCAAAATCTACGACGCCATCAGGCGGCGCGACGCAATCGTGCAGGCGTGTGTGCAGAAGCGCAAACGCGCGACATCGCGCCTTGCGTGGACAATCGTCGAAATGGGCGACGACGAAGCCGCCAGCGCGCAGCAGTCGGCGTTCTTGGAGGATTTTTTCAACAACATCACGGTTTCCAGTGCCGCCGACGCAAACAAACGCGGCTCGATGTCGATGCTGGTCGAAAACATTTTGTCGGCGTTGGAAAACAAATACGCCGTCTCGGAAATCATCTGGAATCCGTCGGACGCGCCGAACCTGTCGGCGGAAGTGCGCAGCGTGCCGTTGTGGTTTTTTGAAAACACCGAGGGCTACCTGCGCTTCAAAAAATCGTCCGCCGACACGGACGGCGTCGATTTGGAGAAGAACGGCTGGATGGTGAGCGTTGCGGACTCCGCGCTGATGGAGGCGACCGCCGTCTGCTACATCGTAAAACGCTACGCGCAAAACGACTGGGCTGTGTGCTCGCAACGTTTCGGAATGCCGACGCCCGTCTACACGTCGAGCGCGGCGCGCGGCTCGACCGAATTCGAGCAGGCAATGGACGCATTGGCGAACTTGGTAAACGGCGCGGGCATTGTCTGCGCAAGCGGCGAGACGTTCGACCTCAAACTGCCAAACGGCACGAGCGAGCCTTTCAAAACGCTTTCGGAGGCGATGGACAGATACATTGCGCTAATCTGGCGCGGCTCCGACCTGTCGACGCTTTCGGCGGAAAACAACACGGGTGCGAGCCTGCAAGCCGAGGAGAGCGAAATTTTGGAGGACGCAGACTGCGCCCTTGTCGAGGAAACCATAGCGCACTATTTGAGCGTGCCCGCTCTTGAATGGCGTTTCGGGCGGGGCGTAAAGCCCGCGGCGTATTTGCAGCTCACCCGCAAAAACCGCAAGGACAAGCTCAACCAGCTTGCCGTCTACAAGGGCGCGGCGGAGCTCGGCTGCGCCGTGGCAAAGCGCGACGTCTACGAAACGCTCGAATTGCGCGAGCCCGAGGCGGGCGAAGACATCGTGGAGCTTTCGGCGTCCGCAATGAGAGGTGCGCCGATGTCGTTTGCAAATTCGCAATCGGGCGAAGACGCGCTCGGCGCGATGCTCGACGAACTCGCGGCGGCGAAGACAAAAGACATCGAACCGCTTTTAAAACGCTTCGACGAACTCGGCAAAATCACCGACGCCGAAAAATACGCCGACGCCCTGCAATCTCTCTACGACGATGTTTTAAAACTTTCAAACGGCGGGCAAAACGAAGCGGCGACGATGGAAAAATTTTTAAGGGAAAGTATCGAAAATGGGAAACAGTAAAAATTCGGCGATTTCGGGCGTTTTGGGCGTCGGGGCGGGCAATCCCTCCAAAAAGCAAACAAACGGATTTTGCAACGGCATTTTGACGTTTTGCAACGCGGTTGCGTTTGACCGTTCGGACGTTCGCGGCGGCAA
>ERZ808267.384-NODE-384-length-13977-cov-3.053728_pt1 | contig 13977 bp, 14 predicted proteins | sample MGYA00521241_ERZ808267 | MGnify/ENA primary metagenome ERZ808267 (study PRJEB31516, sample SAMN03275592) | gut metagenome | biome: mammalia-associated habitat; material: feces | host: Papio cynocephalus | place: Kenya | collected 2012-07-19 ... | reverse complement strand
GAAAAATACTTGTTTAGACATGTCTGAAGATCCTGAAGAAGTTGATTGCTCAAAAAGAGCTAACTGGTGTACTGAACAATGTCCATGTAGTGCTGGTGAAAGCTAAAAAGCTACTTAACACACAATTCGCAGCACATTTGGCAAGCCCCAAAAACTTTTGCGGCATGAAGATTTTTTCTGAAACATCTGTAATGCGGAAGGTTAAAAACTTCTTTAATCGGCTTATCTTTGATATTGCCGATTTTTTGTGACAAACAAGGGTAAACATCTCCCTGCGGATTAATCATCATGTTTGAATAAGGATACATACAAGGTTTGTAAATCTCCGAAACGGGTTTGTCTGCCGGAGTATTAAAAAATTTTTCAATCTTTTCAAGTGGATTTTTAGAGTACTCAAACTTTGGAGAAAATCTTATTTTTACATTCGATTTTTTACTCAAACTTTCAAGTTCTTTGTAAATCTCTTTGAAATGTTCCATATCAAAATATTTTTGAACAGGGTAATTCGCATTAAATTCCGGCACAAAACTATCAAATAGTACCGAATTTTGTTTTAAATTATTGTTGCGTAAAAAAGAAATTGAAAGGAAATTAAATTTCTTTTCGTCGCACATTTTGTATAGTTTAACCAAATCATCAAGATTGTTTTCAAGTACAATTGTCTTGATATCAACCATTGGACGTTTTTTACGGGAATTCATGTTGTCAAAATTATTCATAATTTTGTCCCATATTCCGTCTTTGTTTCGGTTAATATTGTGGTTTTCTCCATAACCGTCGAGAGAAACCGACAAAAGCATCATTTTGCTTTTTATAAAAGCATCTATGATTTCGTCATTAATCAAAATCCCGTTTGATACGACATTTAGTTTGCCAAAAGTTTTTTTAGAAGTTTTCATCAAAATGTCGATAAAATCTTTTCTGATAAGAGGTTCACCACCAACAAGGGTTACAAAAGAATAAAAAGGAATTTGGTCTATTATTTTAAACCATTCTTCTGTTGTTAATTCATCTTTTTTTCTGTCGTCGCCAACATAGCAATATGGGCAGTTCAAGTTGCAGCGATATGTTAGTTCAAAAAAGTATCTCAATGGCATAGGTGCTAACCCGCTTCTGTCGTTGTAAGCAGGTAGTGCATATAAGTTTCTTCCAAGATCAAACAGATTTGATAAATTCATTTTGAGATTAACCGCCTATCAAAATTAAACTAATCCAAATAACGAGAATACCTGATATAATTCCGACAATTGATTGGTGCCAATCACCGTATTCTTTGGCAAGCGGTAACAACGTATCAAATGAAATATAAATCATAATACCTGCAACGGCAGCCATTAAAGCTCCGATTAAAACTTGCGGTAAGAATAATCCGAAAATAAACATTCCGACTAATGCGCCGATTGGTTCTGTAATCCCTGAAAGTGCTGCATATAACATCGCATAGCGTTTTTTGCCTGTTACGTGGTACATTGGCAAAGCAACTGCAATACCTTCCGGAATGTTATGAATAGCAATAGCTAATCCGACAGACAAGCCGAGTGTAATATTTTGAGTTGTTGTGAAGAATGTCGCCATACCTTCTGGGAAGTTGTGAACGCAAATTGCGATTGCGGTAAAAATTCCGGCTCTTTTAATTCTATAATTTCTGTGAGCTGGTCCGTCTGGGTGTAAAACATCTTCTGTATCAATGTGGTCTGGTAAAAAGTAGTCGATTAAGATTGCTACAACCAAACCTGCAACAAAGCCTGCAAGCGTAATCCACTCGTGTGTATTTGGAAAATGTTGTGCCAAAAGTTTTCCGGCTTCCGGCAACATATCCATAAATGAAACAAACACCATAACGCCGGCAGAAAAACCTAAACCGACAGATAGTGCTTTCAAATTATCTTTTTTTACAATAAACGCTATACCGCCACCAATTGCAGTTGATAAACCTGCAAAAAGTGTTATAAGCATAGCTGGGGCAAAATTATTAGGTATAATCATCTTCATTAATTCCTTTCAAAATAATGATAACATAAAGGAAAAATATGTAAAAATCTAATAAATTATAAATTTAAGTCATCCCTCATTAGGGAGGATTAAGGTGCTGGTTTGCTACCGAAATGGACTATGCCTCTTTGCATCTCGGCATCTTTTTGCATAAATATCTTATATTTCCACTCCTCTCATCATATCGACGAGAGTTTGGATGGTTGTATCCATACTAACGATATCGGAAGTTCTTTGTTGTAAGAACGCATTAATTTTTGGCATCATTTCAATAGCGGTATCAAGTCGTGGGTTAGTTCCGGGTTGATACATTCCAACATCAATCAAATCTTTGTTTTCTCTATACAACGCCATAATTGTACGCATTTTACCGGCAGCTTCTTTATGTTCTGGTGTAACGATAGATGACATCAACCTTGAAATACTTCCCAAAACATCAATTGCAGGGTAGTGGTTCATTTCGGCAACTTTTCTTGATAAGAAAATGTGACCGTCAACAATACCTCTAACGATATCCACAATCGGGTCAGAAATATCATCACCTTCCATCAATACTGTATATAAGGCAGTTACAGAACCTTTTGGACTGTTTCCGGCTCTTTCCAAAACTTTTTGTAACCAAGAAAATATTGATGGCGGATAACCTTTCATAGTCGGCGGTTCTCCTAGTGACAATCCAACTTCACGCCCTGCCATTGCGCAACGTGTTACGGTATCTGTCATCAAGAAAACTTTTTTACCTTGATCTCTAAAATATTCACAAACCGCAGTTGCGGTTAACAAAGCTTTTTGTCTGATTAGTGGCGGTTGGTCTCCTGTTGAACAAACCAAAACTGACTTTGCCATACCCTTTTCGCCAAGAGCATCTTCAACAAACTCTTTAACTTCACGCCCACGTTCTCCGATTAGCGCAACTACGTTTACATCTGCATCAGAGTTTCTAGCAATCATACCTAGTAACGTACTTTTACCAACCCCAGAGCCTGCAAACAAGCCTAAACGTTGTCCGCAACCCATTGTCATACAACTGTCAATTGCTCGAACGCCTGTTGAAAACACTTCTGTAATAATTGGTCTTTCAAAAGGTCCTGGTGGTGGACCTTCTACCGGTCGCCAAGTTGCACCGGTTGTGTCAAGCGGTTTGCCGTCAATCGGCTCTCCCATCGGGTTAATCAATCTTCCCAAAAGGAAATCTCCAACCGGAATTGTAATAGGTCTGCCGGTGGATGTAACAAGGCTACCTTGCCCGATCCCTTCTCCATCATACAGTAATAGTAATTGCGCAACTTCACCTTTAAAAGCCTGAACTTCTGCCGGTTTCCGTCTGCCATCTTTTGTTTCGATATAGCATAAATCTCCAACTTTCAAACCCGGAAGTTTTACTTCTACGGTCAAACCTAACAATTTAGAAACCGTACCTTTGAAACGGTATAATTCAGTTTCATTCAATTTATTTCTGATTTTGCCTTTGAGTTCTGTCAGTCTGCTTGTATCTAATCCATCCATAAAATTATTATAATTGCGAATTGCATTTTTTTCAATTTATTTACATATTAATTGAATTTTGTTTCCATCGATTTTTTTAATTTGTCTGTAATCTCTCTATAATCAATAGTTACTGGGGTTGGTTTTGATGTTTTTATTATTTCTAAAAATATTTTAGAATTTTTTGGTTTCCCGCCATCTAGAAAATATTTTGAATTTGTAACATCATACCTAGCCGGAACAATTAAACCGCTTGTTGTGAATTTTTCACTATTTTCTTTTGATGATAAATATTCAATAAGTTTTTTGGCTTCTTGCTTGTGTTGAGAAGATTTTGCAATAGCCCAACCGGATGCGTCAAGTTGAACAATGCTACCTTTGCTTCCGTTTGGAAATTGTGCTATATCCCAGTCAAATTGAGCTTCTTCTCTCAATTTTGGAACCATCCACCTGCCGGAAATGTACATTCCGATTTTTTGTTGCAAAAACATTTGAGCCATTGTTGCGCTTGCACTTTCAGATTTTAAAGGTGCAACATGGTATTTCTTTCTCAAATCAGCATAAAAATTCAATCCGTCTTGTGAGCCTTTTTGATTGATTTCATAAGGCAAAATCCCTCCGCCGTTACTCATCAAATATGGGAGATAAAATAGCGGATCTTCTTCAAAGCTTATTCCAAAAACTCCATCTCCTGTCAAATTTTGTGCGGTTTTCAAAAAGTCTGAATAAGTCCAATTTGGATTTGGGTATTGAATGTGCTTTTGGTCAAACAAATCTTTGTTATAATAAACGACCAAATTTGAAACATCTCTTGGGATTGCGTATAATTTACCGTTCCAAGATAATGCCTGTAAGGATTGCGGATAGTATTCATTTTGAGGGACTTGTAATTCTTCCAAAAGATTTGCGTTTGCGTAAATTGGAAGATATAAATTATTTATGAAAATCACGTCAGGTGCAGTATTTGATGCAAATAAAAGATGGATTTTTTGAAAATAGTTTTGCGGAATGTGCATAAAATCCACTTTTATATTAGGATTTTCTTTTTCAAAGTCATTTAAAATCGGTTTTAGTATATCAATTTCTGATTTTGAACCCCAACTTGCAAACTCGATTGTTGTACGATTGTCTTTTTGAGAACATCCGCAAAGCAATGTTGATAATAATAAAATCGGAATAACTTTTTTTATAAACATCTCAAAACATTTTTCAAGACGACAAAACTCAATCTTCAACTTTTAGCCCTTTATATGTGTTATTATAATTCGATTAGTACGCCCATTTTGTTGTTGTTAACTTCTACAAGAGATTTGAAATCGCCTGCTTTTACCATATAAACGTTAGCGTTATCGTGTCTTACTTGTATTGGGTTTGTAACATTTGAATTAAATCTTTTTAATACGAACACTTCGTCATTAACTTTTCCGATTAATGCAGATTTGCCATCAAGATTTACGATATAGAAACCTTTGTTGTTATCAATGTTGTAGCCTGATTTTACTATTAATCCGTTCAAGTATGAAGCTTTTGAATCGTTACGCAATTTTGTAATCGGGTTTGTCAAAGGTTTTGCAACCGGAGTTTTTTGTTGTTGTTTAGCTGTAGGTGTAGGTTGAACCTTTTTCGCAACCGGTTGAGGTGTTGGTTGAACTTGAGGTTGTTGTTTTGGTTTTTGAGCCTCTTGTTCTTTGTCGATAATTGAGAAAAATTCATCAACTGATGACATAATATAATCAGAGTTGTCATATTTAATTCTGTTTCTGTCAACGTCTGCAACATCAAGGTTTGCGTCTTTAAATCTTCTAGGGTTTGTATGAAGCATAGAACTTCCCAGTTCTACATTTTTCTGCTCGTGTAAAGGTAGAGCATTTTCATATTTTTTAAATCTGCTCTTAATTTTATCTCTGCTTGTTGTGTCAAGAGAAGCTCTGTGAGTGTCAAAAGCTTTGAATTTGATAGATTTTTGAATTGCATCATCTTCGCTTTCAACAATTTCAGGTTCAATTTCTACTGGGCGAACTTTTGAAACTTGAGAAACCATTTTTTCAAGTTCTTGACGTTTTTTGTTCAATTTTTTTACAGGTTCAGCTGGGGTTTTGATGAATGTATAAGTCCCTTTGTTGTTAGCACGAGGAACAGGTTTTGCTGACGCATCCAAGTATCTTTGGTATTTTTCTTGCCAAGACAACTCGTCATTATCTGTTATATTGTTGTATTTAAAGTTTTCTGTTTCAGCGTGATTTTGAGCAAGTTGTTCAACAAATGATGCTTGAGCTTCTTTGGTCGCAGCTGCAATTGCGCCAAGTATTCTCAAAACGAACATCAAGCCAAATAACGATGCGATTGTTATCCCGATAGGTTTAACTGCTTTTTTTGCTTTGTGTTTTAGAGTTGCCAAAATTGAAGATTTTTCAACTTTAGGCATTTCGTTGATATCTTTTACTTCTAAATCAGGAGTGTTGTTTGAAATATCAGCAGGAGCGTTTTGAGCTGGTGTAATTGTTTTTTCAGGAACTTGCTCAGCTGCTTTTTCTTGTTTTACTTCTTGAATTAATTCAGCCAATTGCGTACGTCTTGTTTGACGATCTTTGTTTTCTTTTACAGATTGTGGATTAACTTCTGTCAAAGTTATTTTTGGCGCAGTTGATTGTTTTTTTACTTCTTTATTAGAATTACTTGTTTCTTTGTTAGTTGTTGTAGTTGTTTTTTGTGCAACAGGAGTTGAAGCTTTGTTTACAGTAACTTCTGTTTTTTGAACTTGTTTTGGTTCTGTTCTGCCTATATTATTTTTTACTGCATTTGCTTGCGCAATCAAAGTTTTGTATTCTTTTTGTTCTTCTGTTACAGGTGCGCTTTTTTGTGCGCTTGTTTTAATATCAAGCGGTTTGGTTGTAATTAATGTAACTTTTGTATAACCGCCATTTGTGTCATTAACGGTTTTTACATCAACATTTGAAACCAAATCTCTAACGCCGCTTAAATTAGATGCGCTATAGCCAGAACTTTGAACTTTTGGAATAAGGATTACATATTTGTTGTCAGATTTTTTTCTTACCATAACATTGTCGTTATAGCCGTTTGACGTAAACAATGTAACATTAACGGAATTTGGAGATGATTTCTTCAAATCAAGTTGCACAAGATTGTTGTTGCCGTTGGCAAATGTTCCTGCAACCGGAGCATTTGCAAGAGCAAGCAATAATGCTATACCTATTATTTTAGATTTTTTCACTGCCATTTTCTACCGTTAAAATATTTCCCTTATATTATATAATACTTTGAGTGTAAAAAAATTGCCAATTTGTTAAAATTTTGTGCTTTTATGTTACAATTTATGAAGAAATTATAGCATAAATTATAGGAAATGTATCGTATGAAAAGCGGATTTACTGCAATTATTGGAAGACCAAATGTCGGAAAATCAACATTATTAAACCAAATATTAGGACAAAAGATAGTTATAGCGACTGATAAAGCGCAAACTACAAGAAAAAGAATTAAGGGAATTTACACAACCGAAAAAGGTCAAATTGTTTTTATTGACACTCCTGGAGTGCATAAGCCTTTGAATAAGTTGGGAGAATTTCTGTTGGAAGAATCCAAAATGGCAGTTCCTGATGCGGATTTAATCCTATTTTTAGTAGATGGTTCAGAGCCTGCCGGAAAGGGCGATAAATGGATTGCGCAAAATATTTTGCAAACACAAATTCCTGTCGTTATTGTAATGAACAAAGTTGACAAGCTCAAAAAAATGGAAAAAGTTGAAGAAAATTTGTTAACTTATAAGCTTTTGTTTGAAAAAAATTATCCTGTTGTGAAAATTTCCGCAAAAACAGGTCGAAACATTGATACATTGATTAAAAATATTTATAAATACCTCCCTGATGGAGATTTGTTGTACCCAGAAGATGTTGTAACAGAAGAAACGATGCGTGATGTGACAGAAGAAGTTATTCGAGAAAAAATCTTGTTAAACACGTCTGATGAAATCCCGCATTCTGTTGCTGTGAAAATCGAAAGTTATACAGAAAGCGACGACATTGATAGAATTTATGCCTCTATATATTGCGAAACAAAAAGCCAAAAAGGTATTTTGATAGGTAAAGGTGGCAATCTCCTCAAAAAAATTGGTACAGAGGCTCGTTTAGAACTGGAAAAAATTGTTGAAAAGAAAGTATTTTTAGGCTTGGAAGTTAAAATAGACAAAGATTGGCGTAAAAAACAAAAATCTTTGAAAAACTTCGGCTATGAGAATGAAAAATAATTATATATTTAATTTATAGCCGCCGCCATAGATTGTTTCGATATATTTTTTGCCATCAGAAATTTTGTCGATTTTGCTTCTCAAATGTCTGATGTGAACTCGAATTGTTTCAATATCATCATCTGGAGAATAGCCCCAAATATCTTTTAATAATTGGGCAGAAGAAACCATGTTGCCGTGATTTTGGAACAAAAGATTGAAAATCTCAAATTCGATTGGAGTTAATTTTGCTTGTTTTTCTCCGATTTTTACACTATAAAGTTCCGGTAACAATGTGATGTTTTCAAGGGTTAAAAGTTCTCTTGTCGACGCACTTTCAGGGATTTGACGAGATCTTTTTAACAACGCTCTTACTCTAACTTGCAATTCTTCCATTTCAAAAGGTTTTATCAAATAATCGTCTACTCCAATATCAAAACCTTTTACTTTGTCATTGATTTGCGATAACGCTGTCAACATTAGAATTGGAATATCTTTGGTTTCGTCGTTTTTTCTAATTCTTTGAGCGACAGTAAAACCGTCAACATCCGGCATCATTACATCAAGAACAACTAGTGACGGCATTTCTTGTTTGCATAATGCAAAACCTTTCACTCCGTCATATGCCTGAACTACTTTGTATCCGCACAATTCAAGGTTAACCTTTATAAGCTCATTTATTGCTAAATCGTCATCAATTACCAAAATTTTATTCATATTTGAATTTTATATATAAAACAGAAAAAATACAACAGTTTTTGTTAAAAAATATTAATAAAAATAGCCTGTTGGAATAATACATTATAAGGTCTTTTCGGGTATATTTATATGAAAAGATTTGTAAATAAATGTAGAAAAAGTGTAAAATTTACATATTTTCGGATTTTTATTGTATTATGTTAATTGCGTAAGCAAATTAGTGAAAAAATAATATACATTTATAGGAGGCACATGAATTGGCAGTAACATCACCTTTTACAGCATTTAAGAACGGTAAAAAAGAAATCCACTTAGGACAACACGTTTTAGCAGAATTTTTTGAATGTGATCCGAACACATTGAATAGTTTAGATAAAGTAGAAAAATATATGGTGGATGCCGCCCTTGAATGTGGAGCTACTGTTGTTCAAAAATGTTTCCACATGTTTAATCCATATGGTGTTTCAGGTGTTGTAATCATTTCTGAAAGCCATCTTGCAATTCATACATGGCCGGAATTGGGTTATGCTGCAGTTGATTTGTTCACTTGTGGCGACAAATGTGATCCAAAAGTTTCTTATGAATTTTTGAAGAAAAAATTTAACTCTAAAAAAGCAACTTTCTCAGAACTAAAAAGAGGTATCATTGACGAAGAAACTCTTAAAGTTGCTGAAAAACCTTTTGAAATCATGCAACAATTCGCAGACTAGGAATGTGCCGTTCCATCCGTCCATCAGATGTTGGTGCAACCTTATAAAAACAGTTTAAAAATGCCATCTATATATTTATAGGTGGTATTTTTAGTTATAAGTTTTTCCCGAAAAGCACTTATCGCCATATTGTCTTATCAACTTATCCTCTTATTGTTAATTCATGTAAAAAATTTGACAAAATTACATGACAACGAGGTTCTCTTTTTATAATATTAACTTATTAGGGGGTAGAAATGCCGGAAGATTTAATAGAAAAGAAATCAAATTTTGACTTAACTTCAAGAAGTGCTTTTTCAAACGACGAAGAAGTATTTACATCTCGCTCTTATGCAGCGTTGTTGGCAAAAAATACAATTCCATATTTTCATAAAAAAGTTGCTGATAATTATGTAATTATTAAAAAAGTTTTTAAGTTTCAAGCGGTTATGCCTAGAATTTCTAATGTAGAAAAAGCTCTTTTGGCTAAATACGATTTTAATACCCTTGAATACACAACAGTGAAACAAATGTATGAAGAATTAGCATTGTTGCAAAAATGGTCAATGTCGCAGGATGAAGAATTGAAAAAAGATTCTGATGCGATATTAGAAATTAGAACAAAAGAATTGAAATTCATTGTAGCGACAAGTTATGCAAATATTTCAAATGAAATATACAAAGGTTATTTGGCTTTAGAAAACTACTTTATAGAAATCAGTAAATATAACGACTAGTTATTTTATTTATCAATATTTTAATTGATTGACAGTTGATAAAATAACTGTATAATTGTGTTATGAAATATTTGGAAGAATCAAATAAAAATCTGATAAGTCTAAGAACCAGCCTAATCGCAGTTGTTGCATTGTTAACCGGTGGATTGGTTGGTGTTTCATTAGCAAATATGAGTTTAGTATATAAAAGCTTTTTGTTAATATTTGGAATTTACTTTGAAGTATTATTTATTGCAAATATAATGAGGATAAATGAAAAAATTAACAAAAATATAGGAGTAATCAAAAATGAATGCAAATGACATCGTTTCTTTAGCTGGAATTGTTGCGTTAGGTTTAGTTGGTGTATATTTTAGCTTTAAATACAGGCATGTTTCTAAAAATTAGGTGATTAAAATGACGACAAATGATATTGTTTCTATTGCGGGGGCAGTTGCTATTGCAATAATGGGGATATATTTTAGAATAAAGTTTAAACAAGCAGAACGAAAATATTAATTTATAACAAAAAAGACTGAGAATTTTCTCAGCCTCTTTTATAAAATGTTTATTGTATAAACTATGCTTCTGCAGGAGCTTCTTCTGTAGCTTGTGCTGCTTCAGCTTCAGCAGCTGCTTTTGCCTCTGCTTCTGCTTGAGCCTTAGCTTGAGCTTTTTTAGAAAGCTTAACTGTTTCTTTTTTTACATAGTTCAAAGTACCGTCTTCGTTGCAGTTTTTGATTAAGTATGCAACTGTTTCAGTAGGTTGTGCGCCTTTTTTAACCCAATCCAAAGCTACTGCTTTGTCTAATTTCATTTCTTTTGTTTTTGGGTTGTAGTGACCAAGTTCTTGAACAGGTCTGCCTTCACGTTTAGTAGTTGAATTGATAACAATTACTCTGTATGTAGGAGCTTTTTTTGCGCCCAATCTTTTTAATCTGATTTTTAACATTTTGTTTTTCCCTTATTTTTTTTGTTGTAACTTGCGGATTGCTCAAACACCGCAGCCGCGCCGTATTTGCCAAATCCTTGAACAGGGTTAAGAGGAATTACCCCATTCCACAATTGATTAAAGCACAAATTATTTTTGTAATCAAGAGAGGGTTAACAAATTTTACGAAAATCTCCATCAATTTTTTATGAAATATAAATATTTCGTTAAGGCAATGTAATATTTTTTTTGTCCATGCTATTATAAAAACATTGAATTACCAGACGGAGAGGAATTTTTTATAATGCTAAGTTTTTTATTAAAGTTGTTGGGCGATCCAAACGAAAAAAAAGTTAAAAGTATAATGGGAATTATTGACCATATCAATGCTTTAGAGCCACAGTTTGAAAAATTAACTGATGAAGAATTGCGAGCTAAAACAGATGAATTTAAAGAGATTTTGGCAAAACGCCCTACTTCAAAAGATTTTAAAACTGATAGAAAACTTGAAAAAGAAGCTCTTGACAAAATTTTGCCGGAAGCTTTTGCTACAGTAAGAGAAGCCGGAAAACGTGTTTTGAATATGCGCCACTTTGATGTTCAGCTAATTGGCGGCTATTTCTTGCATAACGGTCATATCGCTGAGATGAGAACCGGTGAAGGTAAAACGTTAGTTGCGACACTTCCTGCGTATTTGAACGCTTTGACAGGTAAAGGTGTTCACGTAATCACTGTAAACGATTACTTAGCAAAACGTGATAGCGATTGGATGGGCAAGATTTATAAATTTTTGGGACTTTCTGTTGGTGTAATTCTTTCCGGTGGAAGATCTGCAGAAGATTTTGCCGCAAAAAAAGCTGCTTATGCTTGCGATATTACTTATGGAACAAATAACGAATTTGGTTTTGATTATTTGCGTGACAATATGGCATCTAATATTGAAATGTTGGTGCAGAGACCTTATAACTACGCAATTATCGATGAAGTTGATAGTATTTTGATTGACGAGGCAAGAACTCCGTTAATCATAAGCGGTCGTCTTGAAAAATCTGCTGAAACTTACCAGTTGATGGCAAAAGTAGCTCCACAGTTGGAAAAAATTAAAGATTACGAAGTTGATGAAAAAAATAAAAATATTATTTTGACAGAAGACGGTATTGACCACGCACAAGAGATTATTGGCGTAAAAGATTTGTTTGATATCAATACTCAATACGCTCATCACTTGTTGCAAGCTTTGAAAGCTAAAGAATTGTTTGTAAAAGATACTGATTATGTCGTTAAAAACGGCGAAGTAATGATTGTTGACGAATTTACTGGTCGTTTGATGGAAGGTAGACGTTGGTCAGATGGTTTGCACCAAGCTATTGAGGCAAAAGAAGGTGTTCAAATTCAGGATGAAACTCAAACTCTTGCAAGTATCACATTCCAAAACTTATTTAGATTATATCCGAAATTATCAGGTATGACAGGTACTGCAATGACTGAGGAAGCTGAATTTGGAAAAATTTATAACCTTGAAGTTACTACAATTCCGACGAATAAACCTGATATCAGAATAAATTATCCTGACGTTATTTATAAAACTGAACGAGCTAAATTTGATGCAGTTGTTCAAGATATTATCAGAATGCATGAAATCGGCAGACCGGTTTTGGTTGGTACAATTAGTATTGAAAAATCAGAATATGTTTCATACTTGTTGAAACAAAAAGGTATTCCTCACCACGTATTAAACGCAAAACATCACGAAAAAGAAGCTTATATTATTGCACAGGCAGGACGTGTCGGTGCAGTAACAATTGCAACTAACATGGCAGGTCGTGGTACTGATATCCTTTTAGGTGGTAATGCTGAATTTTTGGCAAAAGAAATGCTTGATGAAAAAGGTATTACGCCTGAAAGTGAAAATTATGAGGCAGAAAAAGAGGCTGCGTTGGCTGAAGCTCGTGCGATAACCGAAAAAGAACACGCAAAAGTTGTCGAAGTTGGCGGACTTCACGTAATCGGTACTGAACGTCACGAATCCCGTCGTATTGATAACCAGTTGAGAGGTCGTGCTGCTCGTCAGGGCGATCCGGGTTCTACAAGATTTTTCTTGTCATTGCAAGACAATTTGATGAGAATTTTTGGTGGCGAAAAAATTACTGCATTGATGAATGCTTTGAATGTTGAAGATGATATCGCAATTGAAAACGTTCTTATTACAAGACAAATTCAATCAGCTCAGAAAAAAGTTGAAACATACCACTTTGACATAAGAAAATCTGTCCTTGAATATGACGATGTAATGAATATTCAGCGTGAAAAATTCTATGCACAAAGACGAAAAGTTCTTGCAGGAAAGAATTTGTCAGAAGATATTTATTATATGATTGAAAAAGAAATTGACAGACTTTTGAGAAGTTATATTGCGCCTGATCTTCATCCTGAAGAATATGTTTATGAAGACTTGCAGACAATGATTAAAGAATTGCACTCAATTATTCCGCAATTGTCAGGTGTACAGGTTTCTGATGTTCAGAATTTAAGATTTGAACCGATTTTTGATAAGTTAAAAACTTTGGCAATTGGAGCTTATCGTCAGCACGAGGAAGAAGTTGTTAATTTCTATAATCAGGTTGTAACTCAATATGATCCGGAAGCACCGTTGCAAGAGGCGTTTAGCGATAATAATGTTATCAGAAGTCTTGAAAAAGATATTTTGTTGAGAGTAGTTGATAACAAATGGATTGACCACTTGCACAATATTGATATGTTGAGAGAAGGTATCGGATTACGTGCTTACGGTCAAAAAGATCCGTTGATTGAATATAAACGTGAAGCTTATGACTTGTTTAATAAAATGATGTACGAAATTCAAGGCGATACAGTAAAACACTTGTTCAGAACCAAATTCGGTATTCAAGTAATTGGACCGGAACCTGACGGCGGCGAAGTCGCATAGAAAATTTTATGCTAAAATTAAAACAGAGTAAAAAGATTTAAGAAAAAGGAAATATAAATATGCTAAGAACTGGTATTGTAGGATTACCTAACGTTGGAAAATCAACTTTATTTAACGCATTGACTAGTGCGAAAAACGCTCAGAGTGCAAATTATCCGTTTTGTACAATTGAGCCAAATGTTGGGGTTGTAAATGTTCCTGATGAAAGACTTCAAAAACTTGCGGAACTTTGCAAGACTGACGTAATTATTCCTACGGCTATTGAATTTGTTGAT
>ERZ808267.383-NODE-383-length-13979-cov-5.634013_pt1 | contig 13979 bp, 13 predicted proteins | sample MGYA00521241_ERZ808267 | MGnify/ENA primary metagenome ERZ808267 (study PRJEB31516, sample SAMN03275592) | gut metagenome | biome: mammalia-associated habitat; material: feces | host: Papio cynocephalus | place: Kenya | collected 2012-07-19 ... | reverse complement strand
CAATTCCTATCTTTGTTGAGTTTAGTAACCTATCGAATTAACAAAGCTCTCAAACACTCTCCTTTATCCCTACCGCCCACCACTTGTTTAGTAACCTATCGAATTAACAAAGCTCTCAAACAGTCGGAATTGAATAAATCAACCTTGTGTTGTTTAGTAACCTATCGAATTAACAAAGCTCTCAAACATGAGTTCATTACTAAGTATTACCGACCTAGTTTAGTAACCTATCGAATTAACAAAGCTCTCAAACTTGAACTCTTCCAGTAATCCATTAGACTTGGTTTAGTAACCTATCGAATTAACAAAGCTCTCAAACTGCGTCGAAAAATTCAACGATTACAAGTCTGTTTAGTAACCTATCGAATTAACAAAGCTCTCAAACGTGTATTATACACAAAAAACATGTTGTTGTGTTTAGTAACCTATCGAATTAACAAAGCTCTCAAACACCAATTTGAACTTGAAAAAGAAGAAATTAGTTTAGTAACCTATCGAATTAACAAAGCTCTCAAACAGTGTTATATCGGTAAAAGTGGGTTTGCAAGTTTAGTAACCTATCGAATTAACAAAGCTCTCAAACCATCTGTCCTTCATTAATACATTAATTGCAGTTTAGTAACCTATCGAATTAACAAAGCTCTCAAACCTTCAAACGTGCATGAAAGAATGTTCTGAAGTTTAGTAACCTATCGAATTAACAAAGCTCTCAAACCTTCAACAATTTGATTTTCAAAAAATCTGTGTTTAGTAACCTATCGAATTAACAAAGCTCTCAAACCCTGCAATGTACGGTTTTCACTCCGTAGAGGTTTAGTAACCTATCGAATTAACAAAGCTCTCAAACCAATAATAAACATTATTCCATTTTCGGTAAGTTTAGTAACCTATCGAATTAACAAAGCTCTCAAACCCCAAAATTAGAATTTAGGGTCATCTCCGAGCTATAACACATTTGCGAATATGTTGTTAATTCATCTCTATTATACACAAATCTCTATCAATTAGGAAGCATTTTTCTTTATTCATTATATAATCTGGACGATTAGAAAGATTGACAATTGTTATTTCTTCATATTTTATAGTTTCATACAGCATTTCGTATTCCTGCTCCGATATAAAGCTTTTCAAGTTAATAAAAAAGAATAATCGGATGCCACATATGCTACTACATAATTTCATGTAATCCACAAGCTTATCAATAAAACTGGTAGATTTGTCATCAAAACCTACATGATATAATTTGAATAATCCAATATCATCCACATCAAAATCATAAGTTATCGGGTACGGGGTTTTAGTAACTACTTTATCAAAAAAATTTATAAGTTCCTTGGCTAAATTATTTTTTTGTTCTGGCAATTCCTCAAGTACTATTTTTAACAAATCCTTATATAACTGATTTACTATCTTTTTGTCGTTTAAGCTTACAGCAAATGGATTCACAATTACAGCTACATCTTTTGAAATATTTATCTTTTTACCAGAGTCAGATATGATAATGTGGCCTTCCTCACCATTATATTCATTCCACAATTCCTGAGTAAATCTCATACATTCTATCTCTGATTCAATGGCAAAGGAATACATACATGATAATTCCAGCATAACATTAATTCCTAGCCTATCATATAGAATCCTCATAGTAATATGACCCTTTCATCACTATCAATTATTTCAGATTTCTTTTTCCCAACAACATATTCCATCTTCTGAAACTGCTTTTCAGTAACGCGTAATACCTGAACCAATCCCACCGGAGGTTTATTTCTTTTAATTCCATTTACAGCATTATCACAAGCTACCCCATTTGGGGTAAGCTTGCAATATACAGATTCCTGCAGCATTATAAAACCTGATTTCAGAAGATATTTTCTAAATGCTCTATAATTTTTAAGATTTTCCTGTGTCAAAACAGGTAAATCAAACATCACTAAAATACGCATATATCTATAATTCATATTCATAAAAGCTGATTTGCGATACATCTCTGTCATTCAGTGCATTAATTACACTTTTTGCATAAATTGATATGGCATTGCTGACAGATTCTTTTCTTCCACATATTTTAACTGTATCACTCATCATATAAAATAATTTAACTTTTTCCTCATGTTCAAACTTTTCAGGTTTCATATTATATACATACCTGTCCACAATAATTCGAAATGGCTCCATCATATCAGAAGACAGGTTAAAAGGATTAAACATATTGTCGTGGAAAATACCCAATTGTGTTAAATATCCTTTTGAGGCTATATGTCTATTAAACGAAGATAATATAATACTGTACCCATAATTCAGGGCTGCATTAACACTAATATCACTCGATCTGGTAAAATCCTTTCCAAATAAAGCATTAAAATATACCTTTGCTGCGTGTCCCTCCCGGTTAGTAACATCTCCAAATTCCATCTCTTTAACATATTCCAGAAGCATTTTACCTTCCTCAAGATTACGTTCAAGAAGATATTGCGCCTGTTTTCTTATTTTATCGGTCACTATTTCGGTCCAAACAGCACTTTTTATCTCGGAATCCCACTCAATCTGCTTTCTAATTTTACCACTGACATCATATGCCCCATAGTATGCCACCAATTCAGAAGCAGGGTTATGTTTTTCGTCGCAGAAAATTACCTTAACCTTTTTCTTAATCAACTCTGCTAAAAGTGCTGTCGTCAATGATACTGCTGTTGATTCTATCACTAAGGTTTCTATCTCTTCCACACTTATTCTGACTACATCCTGTTGTCGTACTACCATATATCCCAATTGGTAGTCAAGCTTTGCTGAATGGGCAATTATTACAGTCCGCCAACTCATACTGTTTTCAAATCTATAGGAGCACTGTTAAATATTCCCGTATATGATGTATTAATAAGCTGGCAGCTATCTAAATCACTTATTTTCTTTCCAACAGTAAATTTTCCGTTATTACTGCGACCTCCAATATCTCCGAGAGCTGCTGTCAATGTACCTATGGTTGTCAATTTAAGTATTTCATTTATTACAAAATACTGTTTTTCCACGGATAATTCAATGAATTGCCCCCTTCCATTGGACATTATATTTCCAACGGTTTTAGCCCTGTTTCTATATATTCCGTCTTTAAATTTTTCCATAAGTATATCATAGATTTGTATATTTACTTCCTTGTCAAGCTTATCGTGGTATTCTTCTTCACTATGCTTTTCCAAATAAGCAATATAGTCCTGATATCGGTCAGGTAAATACAACGGCTCCGCGTTACGCAATATCAAGGCATCACCTGTCTTTCCTGACAAATTCGCCCTATAACCATTAACTTTTAACAAGGACTGTATTCTTATTTTTCTGTAACGTATCGAAAAATTAACCAGTTTAAGAACATCTCTACAATATTTTTCTAATTCATCAGGATTATTTTCTACTCTGGTGTGCATATATCCCGGCAATCCCTCGATAGTTCTTATTCTTTTTCCCTTAACCTCATGCTCAACCAGGAAATAATAGCAAATGCTTATGCTTGTCATCCCACCATACTTAGTTACATCTGCTATCTTCGGATCACCAGACTTTAATGGCATATATCTTTCCGGAGTTGCTTTTCTTTTTCCATAAATTGTAACCTTATTTACAATTCCCGGTTTAACAAATGCTTTTCTTGTATATAGTGGTGTATTTCGGCTCATAACCTTATTTACAGTATTAATTGTAGGTTCAAGATTCTCCTTATTGCCTTCCGGAATCCATGCCACATATCCATTCCTTACTACCTTTGTTTCAAACATTCTGCCAAGATTATATTCAAAATTTTCTTTATTTTGTCTGTAATCTTTTTTGATATAGTTAAGTGGATTAGATGTAAATTTAGTATGATAAACGTTTCCTACAACAATATTAAGATACGCATCATTTGCATGGTGAAAATCATTTATTAACCTGGATTTTGAGAACCCTTCCACAGGAGAGTTGTCACCATTTTTATGTCTCCTGCCTTTATTCTGCCTGAATCTGGATACATTGTTTGCTTTGACAAACACCAATTCACTGGTAGGAAGCATCTGTCTTAGCAAATCGGATATTCCCTTAGTTCCTTGACTCGTTTCAACCAACTGTCTGGCAATAAAATTAGCTTTTTGTTCATCTGAAAATTCTTCCTTGCAGCGCAACCTTGCATACTTAATATCATTAATCATCCCATTTGCATGAAGTCTGTCCCAAAGCTCAATGGTCGCAGGATTGTTGCGGATTTTTTCAGGTATAGGATAATAATCCTTTTTGATATGCTCATTTGATGCCTTATTTGTCAAAACAAGATTATTCTCAATATTATTATCTGTAACATAATGTCTTGGATAAATATGGTCTATATCATATCTATTTGTAAACAGTTCATCCAGATCAATAGGTTCACCTGTATACATATCGCATCCCATCTGCTTTATATAGAGATACATCTTTTTGCTTTTAATTCTGCCTGTTTCTGATTCATGTTCAATCAAATCGGACCAATACTTCCTGTCGGCAACCTCTTGTTTTACATTCTTATACAAATCAAGCAACTGTTTTTTTCTGGAAGATGTTCTGCCTGCATCTCCTTTTTGTTCGTCACTCCTTGTCATCTCAATAAAAATTTTTCTTGGAGCCCCTCCCATTACCTTTACAATTTCTTTTAATACACCATTTGTCTGAAGTATCATTCTCTTCACAGGTGCACTGAAATAGTATCTATCCAATACTTCTACATCAAGCTCCGCCAAAGAACTCAAAGTATTTTTCTCCAGCTTATCCATACTTTCCTTGAAAGAGAAAACAGGACTATTTATCAATTCCATGAAATTATAATTTTCTTCCCAAAGAGCATCAAGCAGTGTATATATCTCCCCAGTCTCTCTATTATATCCCTCCAGCATAAGTAATTCCTTGGAAAACCTTCCCCAGTCGCTGAATTTAAATCCAAGAATTCTCTTTATATTGGATAAAGTCATATATGGATATTCATTTTCCGGATATGTATTAAGAAGATATTCTTTCAAATATTTTCTATCATCTCCAAATATAGTAAATGTATAAATTATATCTTCAACAACCTTGCGTCCATCATCTGTATCAAGAAGTTCTCCCATAATTGGTGCAAATTTGCCATATGAAGCTAATGAATTATTTATTTCTCTGTCTATACCCGTAATCTGCGCAGACTCTGAGATTCCATTCAGAATCAGACAATCATGGAGTTTTTTAAGTGTAGGCTTTTTCCCTTTTTTGTACAGCTCATTATATATTGTTTTTTTCAGATTATTATCAATGCGCACATTGTCAATTCTTATGTTATTTATCTCATTCAGAACACAAAATTTTTCGTACAGGAGAGAGTTTTTAGGTAAAACCTGCTCGTTATTCATATACGTACATCTGCGAACCATTCTTTCAATAAATTCTTTATGTGTCTTTTCCTGATCTATAACGTCATTCATATTCCATGGCAAAACATGCGTATTCTCATATCCCTTATTTCTGACTACCCATCCGGTTTTACTTTTTTCTGTTGTAGGACCTATGTAATATGGTAAAGTAAACGTGAACAATTTGTATATTCTTTCAGCTACACTAAGACCGCTTCCATCAATCTCATTCAAGAATGGTAAATACTCCGAAGCATTTTGAAGTATAACCTTTAGCTCAATTGCATGTAACTGATTCGGTATAACACCATTATCTCCGTTAAGCTGCTTTGGCATAAATGTCCCATTTTCCATTTCATCAAGAATTGTCTGAACTCTTTCATCTTCATTGGCGAACGGTGAAAGCATCTTTTTAACTGTTGAATAAAAATCTGCTTTGCTCCTCTTATCCATATTTCGTCTATTTGGTTTTTTTATCCCATTTTCCGAATAATTATATTTTTCTGAATTAGACGAATTAACATATGCACTGTATGAACCATCATGTGTATCTCTAAACATGCTGTCAAACTGTTCAGGCTGATACTTTTTCACAAGCATTTTTAATAACCTCAGGTCTTCTTTATGCTTCTCATAATCACTACACCGTGCAAAGGAAAGATAATTATACCCCTTAAGCAGCTCTGTAAGTGTCCCCGCATCATATATTCTTTTTATATTCACAAGAACTTCACCAAGCACGTCACCTAAAAGTTCCAATATTCCGGGTTCTTTTTCAGAATATCCGAATTCGGAAAATTTTGCTTCTATCTTTTCTTCTGAATCAGTTATTCCAAAAGCCTTACAGCAATCTATTTTGAGTCCTACGATACCATTTATAACCTCATTCTGCTTTTTTGCCTTCTTATCAATATTTAGCAAGTCTCTGATTTTTTCGGCTTTATACTTTCTGGAATAATCTCTGTTTCCAAGTATCTTTTCCAGTTCCTTATATACACAATCTTCATTAATAACCGGCATAGTCAGTGATTCAGATTCATCGTCTGAAAATGCCCTTGATATAGAATTTAGTAATTCTTCATATGCTTCTTTTATATTGACATCGAACTTTCCATTATCTACATTAAGACTATTATTTAAAAAATGACCTCTACGTTTGAAAAGGTTAGAAATTGCAAGATAAACCAAACGGACATCATATGGCTTGTTTTTGTTTTCAATTAATTCCTTTCTTAAGTGGTAAATTGTAGGATATTCTTTGTAGTAATCCTTATCCTTATATTCTTTATCATTAAATATACCATTTGAAGTCCTGACATCCTCATCTTTATCCTCAAGATAGTATTTACTGTTTTCCAGTCTCTGGTAAAAGCTGGAATCAACCGTTGCAATTGCATCCGCAAAATAATCTTTAACAAGGCCAAGTCTTATTAATTCCCTCTGTCTTCTACGCCTGGATATCCTGTTTGCTCTTCGTTCCTGAGCTGTATTAGCAGGTTCAAATTCACGAATTCCCCACAAATCCTTGCCTTTTTTTCTTATAAGGTTATAATTTTCGTCCGTTACAGCCCACCCAACAGATGATGTACCCATATCTAATCCGACAAAATAATTTTTTTCCATAAAATAAATTCCTCCCCTTTAAGTAATTATTGACATTACTTCCCCAAAGTGTTATACTAATAGAGAATTAACAAAGCGAGTGCAAATAAGATTATTCGAAATCGCCTATACGGACCGCATTGTGCGGATTTTAAAAAGACTTTATGTAAGGTCTTTTTTATTTTTGTAAACAAATACACTGTTTCTTGATTATACCATATTTTTCGTTGTAATTCAACAACAGTATATTAAGTAAATAATTATTTCTGTTTTTCAACAGATTTTATGCCGCAAGATCCTTTTTGCTATATTGTACATACGCAATAATAATACCTATTACCATAACAACCATTCCCATGACCAGTGCAGTCGCCTGTATTTCCCCGGTGCTTATTATATCTGTTGCATTTGAATAGGAAAAGGGGCTGACAGCCTTGTAGTCTGACAAAGCAGGAATTACTCTGGAAATTATATCATAAGCATATAATATCATTACAATTCCGATTCCATATCCCAGCCTGTTTTTTTTCATAAACGACGATACACTAAAGCATATTGCTGATATTTCAAGATGCATAATAAGCTGCATGCCATGATATAGCAATAATCTTTTAAAATTAATATCCTCCCCCAGAATAACTATTGCCATAATATATGCCCCAACACTAATAATATTAAATATAATTATATTAGTTATTATTGCAATAAGCTTGGTTGTAATAACCTTTGCTCTTGATACGGGAAGTGTGAATAGAAACTCACCTGTATGTCCGTCCTCCTCCTTTGACAGCATATTCATGCTTATAATAGCGGCAAACATTGCTGCGCCAAGACCATGTATCATTCCCACCTCTGTGGCATAGAATCCCTCAAGGGTTGCAACACTTAACTGGCTCATGCCAAAGGCATCCGCAAATGCACCCATCTGTGCAAAGCTTTCTGACATTCCCTCTATCTCACTCTTTATTGAGTTAAAAAGCAATATGCAAAAAAAACACATACCACCAACTACCAGAGTCCAAATCAAAAGTGTCTTATATAATAATTTCATTTCATGTTTATATATTGTTAACATATTTTCTCCCCTCTACTTCTCATAATAGTGCATAAATATTTCGTCAAGAGACAAATCTTCAATCAGAATATCTTCTATGTTGTGGCCTGCCAATTCATCTGCTATTTTATTCAGGTCGCCATCATATAAAAAGTCCTCATACTTCCCATCACGGATCATCTTTATTCTCTTTGCATTAGTTCTGGTGATTTCTGCAACGGTGTCCACCTTTATCAGTTTTCCTTCTTTCATTATGGCAACATTTTTACAATAGTTTTTCACCTCTGACAGCACATGGGTAGAAAGCATACATGTAGCACCCTTTTCAACATATTCCTGAATAAGCTTAAAGAATTCAGTTTGCATAAGTGGATCCAAGCCACTGGTTGGCTCATCGAAAATAAACAGTCTTGGTTTATGCTGCATAGCGCACACTATGCTTACCTTTTTACGATTGCCCAGTGATAGTTCACTTATCTTCTTTCCGGTATCCATCCTCAGTCTCTCACAAAGCATATTCGCTTCTTTCTTACAATCAAGTCCTCTTATGTCTGCTGCCATTTTAATTACGTCCCTGACTCTCATATCCGGATAAAACATGGCTTCAGATGGCATATATCCAACCTGGGAAAGAATTTCCTCCCCTGCTTTTTTCTGATCTTTACCAAGTATCTTAACATTGCCCTCATCGTATTTAATCAATCCAAGCATAGACCGTATTGTAGTACTCTTGCCAGCCCCGTTTGGTCCAAGGAAGCCAAATATATCTCCTTCCTCAACGTGAAATGTTACACTTTCAGCCCCTCTGTGTTTGCCATAATGTTTTGTCAGATTATCAATCTCAATTACCTTATTCATCTACATCTCCTCTTGACTCAAATTGTTTTTTGCTTGTCTCTTCCCCATTGTTGTTTTTTCGGCACAAGCGCAGTATATTGCTAATTCCCTAGATTCTTTTCTTTTTCAAAAAAAGCCCTTCTCAATAATCCAAATTCTTCATCTGTACACACCTGCTTACAGAATGGTTCAAATGATTTTGTTATCTCAAAGCATTCTTTTATATTGTCACAAGGATATTCCGGGCACTGTCCACAATTTTCTATGCCTCTATCCTTGGTGCATCTGACTACCTTGTATCTGCACCAGTTATCTTCACTGCATCCGGTACATGATATTTCTTTGTTTGTTACAACATGATCCCGATAACCGATTTTGTACCATAGTTCTGCAGTATGAGCTAATTGGGCTTTGTTTTTTGTATATGGTTCTTTTATGTATCTCGGACATGCCGAACAATCATTCCCGCATGCTGCAATAATTCTTTTATTCATAAGTTCACTCCATGATATGATAGTACTACTATCAAAATTGAAAAGGCTCTATTCATAAGGTTTTACTTATATGTCACTTGTAAAATTTAAACCCACTGAACCATTCCTTCTCAAATATCGTTCAATATCCTGACTCAGGTGTTCAAATAGGAGCTCCTTTGTTTCTACAGGCAGATTATCTGTAGTCACTTTTCTTTTTGTCTTACCTGTTTTCTCATGTGACTTTTCAATTTCAAATTCCTCAATATAAAGCTCGTCCCCCGATGTCTGAATACTGTCTTCTTCTGTTAACTCTTCTGAAAATTCAGTTTTTTCTTTCTCTGCATCTTTTGTACTTTCCATCTGACCGGCTGATATATCATCCTTTTGTGTTGCTTTTTCCTTCGCATTTTCTTCAGCAATTTCAGCTTCTTCAGGAAGAGCCTTGTATGCACCGCTCCTTACAAACTTGTTATGGGCATCCCTGATAAGGCAGATTTCATTATTAAGTCTTTTTAGCAATTCAAGCTTCTTTCCCTTTGGTATATATGGATTGTTAGCAATAGTCTTTGCCTGTGCGGCAAAACTTCCAAGTCTTCCAACCTTCAGCCTGTCTACTTCTTCTTTTGTTCTGCAATTTTTGAGTGCCTTTTCATATGCTTTTTTCTCTGCCTGAGCCCTTTCATATTCAGCAAGAGCCTCCGGGTTATTTTCCTTCAAGTATGCTATTTCGTCAGCCGTAAGTGTTCCACCGGTCTGCAGCTTTGCATATAATTCACTTGTTGCACTACGCTCCCGCTCTTTTGCAGCCTGTTCCTTGAAGCTCTCAAGCATGCGCTGTTCTGCTGTCATATCCTCTTTTTTCCGGGAATTAATATCTTTCTTTTTTTGTTGCCATTTTGTGTCAAGCATCTGCATTTTTACATGATTAGCAACTGTACCTGTAAACATAGAAAACACCTCCGTGTCAATAATCGCTGTTTCATTTTATCCTTCTTTAATAAGGAATTCCATCAAATCCATTTCGTGCATTTTCATCTTATACCTCCAAATTTCAGCTTGTCAGATTCATAAAACCCTATTTTCAATAATTATATCATAATCACATAATCCTGAAAAGAAATTAAATTTTCTTTTCCAATCCTTTTACTATCTTATCAAAATCAGATTCTATCGGCTGTGTCTTGTTAAAAATTTCATATTCCTGATATGCTTTCTCCACTGCCTGCTTGTGAAAAATCCGCCCATTATCTTTGAGGATATCGTATCTGCGGAACGCAAGGAACTCGTTCACGCTTTTTGAAAATTCCTCCATAGTAAAGACGTTTTCACGTTCAATCAAATCCTCTATGTAATCAAAATATCCTGTAACAGCACGTTCCAACCGACGAATCTGTTTTTCGTCCAAATAGTTTTTGGCAATCGGAGTATCAGATTTGAGGATACGACCATCGGGAGCATTTTTCCATGTGGTTAAGCCCATATTTTCCTTGGTGTGGTCAGCCTGATTATAGACGATTTCAGCCGCTGTTTTACCAGTAATGGCATAATGAAATTTGTTCTGTAACCAACGGAAATAATGGCGTCCAGATTGTAATAATTGGTAGAAATAGTCTGCGTTTTATCCTGCATTGCTCCGTGCTGAGTGGTTGTTGCAATTTTTGCAACAACCACTTTTTCATCCAGCTCACCGGTTTCAAAAATCTTTGCTAAATGGCGGCTGATGCCCGACTTGTCAATACCAAACAATTCAGCCATGGTTTTTTGTGTCAGCCATATCGTTTCATCTTTTATCAAGGCACTGACTGTTACGTTGTCATCTTCGGTTCTGTACAGCACCATTTCCATTTGTTTTGTAATATCCGTATTCATAATCAGCCTTCTTTCTTATAGCACTTTAGTCTGCATAAGCGTTCCATATTGTTAAGACGATATAAAGGTCTACCAATGGGACATTTTGCCCCCTTGACTTTAGTGCGTTAATGTGTGTAATCTAACACATATTCCAGTTCATAATCATTATCTGAGTAATATATCTCTTCCACTGCTGTCATATCAAATGGTATCCTCTCATCTATATCCAACGGATTCTTTCTCTCTGGCCCTGCATCAACGCATATAGAACCATCCGGATTGAGTATAGGATACATAGGGTAGTGAATCTCAATCTTACCACCACTTAACATACAAACTCCACCAATTGTTTGAGCTGAACCACATGTAGTAGTCATTCCCATCATAGTCACATTAGGGCATAAGGATAAATTATATGCCAACAAATCACCGCTACTTACACATCCTGCATTTACAAGAACCACGACCGGAATATCCACATATCTTCCATCAGCCTCAATTCTATATTCAACATCGTAATTGATAGCAAATCCTTCCTCATAAGAATATGTTCCGCCATATCTGACAATATCATCAACTGTAAACATCGACACTATCTGCTCATATATAGCATCATATCCTCCGCCATTACCTCTAATATCGATAATAAGCTTCTCCATTCCTTGATTTTGTAAAACATCTATTTTACTAATAACCAAATCTTTAATTTTAGGATAATCATCAGCCAAAGCAGCATATATATCGCTATATGTAGAATATCTTTCTCTTGGGATGTATAAATAACCAGTATTATCATTAAGCATTGTGGAATAAGCAAATTCTTCCTGATATCTGGTGGTCAATGGCTTTGTAGCAGTCATAAGTCTAGATGAATAACTGCCAATACTTCTCACTTTTATTGTCTGTTCTACGCCATTTTCATCAATAAAACTAACGCTAACCTCATCCCCACCACGGCCCGCCAGATACATTGCTCTTGCACGTTCCTCATTCTCCAGAGTTGGATAATCATAGAAACTTACAGATGGTGGTACACACTCTACTGATGAAACTGCAGTATCTATGGAAATGCCATCCCATTTAGTAATCACTGCTCCGTTATAGAGTCCCAAGGACTGTGCCTGTGATTCTTCATCCAAAAGTATAACAATCACCGAACCATCGTCCAACCTGGCCATAGAAAATCCATAATCATTACCGGAAAGTTTTTCCGTAAGCAGAGTGCTAAGGTCATCATCATTTACCATGCAATAAAGATGACCATCATGAAATTCGTAAGCAAGCTCTGTAACAGCCTGTGCAAAAGCTACCTCATCATTATTTTCCTGTGCCTCTAGAGCAAGAGGAATATACTTATCTCTTAAAGCATCAAAATCAATTTCTTTATGTCCTCGCAAAATATAATAGTGTTCCAATTCGTCAATAGTAGACTCCATGGAATCTACATAATTCATATGTGTACTGTTATCTAGGCGTATTGTTCCCTCTACCCCAAGAACATAAAGAAGTGACCATGCAGACAATAAACAGGTAAAAACACTCAACATAATGAATGCCCCTGTCCTTCGTTTGGATTTCGAAATCATAATACTGGCTACACAGATGATTAAACTAATAATCAGCTGTGCATGATATCTCATCAAACCAAAAAGCTGATTACCTGCCGTATAATTTAACATATAAAATACTGCGAAGTTAAGAAGTGGTATCGTAGCTATAATCTCGTAAATTCTCTTGTGAGAAGATTTAATAAATGCAGATATTATCACAAATAAAACCGCCAAACATAATGTTGATATCATAATGTATGCCGTAGGGAAATCCATCCCACCTGAAAAAACTAATATCTTTTTTAGCATATTAATTTACCTTCCTACATGAAATTGTATTCTTAATTAATCATTTTTACACTTATATGCTTATACAGCATATATAAGTTTTTAAGAAGGTTACTTTACTTTCATTTCAGCCCTCCTTAACACTTTAAATAGGAATTTAGGATTTTGGTCATTTACCAAATTTCCACTCAAATATCATATCACACCAGCTTATGTAAACATAGTAAAACTTTCTTCACTCCATACATTTTTTCCTTAAAAGAATAAAACGGAAGTGTGTCACACTCCCGTCCTAATCTGTTTGTAATAAGTATCCTTGAAATAGACTTCCACAAGTGATTTCAATTTCATATTCATATTTGCTTCAGCTACCATTTTAAACTCGGTTTCAAAAGCCACTGCATATTGTAGCCTCATTGCTACATAAGTGTTATAATCACATTATGAAGAAATGAAAGGGGCCTTATATTATGACCGTTGGCGATCGTATCAAAAAAACATTCTCGTCAGCTAACAATGATGATCATACCCATGATTATGCTGACAATGCTGCTCTTGAACTGATGCTTATTGGCCACAGCTGGCAGGATTATATGAAAGGTATGGGCACTCCGGAAGAACGTGATGCAAATATTCAAAGTATTCTCGATAATGGTGGAATACATTACTCCTCAACTCAAACCATATCCTATTAATGGGGCATATGAAGAAAAAGATGACTGGGTAACTAGGAAAATAATAATAAAAGCTCTTCAATGTGAAAAAATTCATTCACATGAAGGGCTTTTTCATTGTATAAAAATAAGCCTCGTGGTTCTAAACCTTAAAAAAAATAGAACCACAGCACATATTTTACTAATATAATTCGGTATCTTGAGTGTAAAAAAGGCTCCCAGAGGAAAACCTCTGGAAGCCTTGATTTTACTGCATTTATCTA
>ERZ808267.382-NODE-382-length-13996-cov-3.893336_pt1 | contig 13996 bp, 9 predicted proteins | sample MGYA00521241_ERZ808267 | MGnify/ENA primary metagenome ERZ808267 (study PRJEB31516, sample SAMN03275592) | gut metagenome | biome: mammalia-associated habitat; material: feces | host: Papio cynocephalus | place: Kenya | collected 2012-07-19 ... | reverse complement strand
ACGGCGTTGTCGGCGAGCACGTCGAAGTACTTGCAGTTTTTGTCGATTTCCGAAGCCTTGATTACCAGCTTTGAAACGCCGTCGGCGACCTTTTGGGTTTTGACGGTTTTGCTTACAACCCTGTTGTCGGGGAGGGTTGTCTGGATTTCGACGCTTTCAATGGCAAACGCCGAAGTGGCGGCGAATAACGCCGCCGCGATTAGAGTTTTTTTCATAATGTTGATTCCTGTTTGATTCATTAAGAGAAAGTTCGGGAAACTCCGATTTTTTCTAAAGTGGTAAGTCTATTTTAGGCGCGGGAACTGTCAAGAACCGATTTCTCCCGCGGGCGCTTTTGCCATATGTGCAGAGTATGCTAAACGGCGGCGCGCCCAAAAAATGCGCATATAAAAGTTGACATTTGTTTTGGGTAGATGTTTCATTGTGGGGATATTGTGTTTCTGCAATTTGTCTCCGTTTGGAGGCTCGAATGTTGCAAAAGCAACAAAAAACCAAAAATGTTTAAAAAAGCAAAAATTTTAAGACTGCTTTTCGCGGACGTTTTGTCCGCGTTCTTTTTTGTGCATGCCTATTGCGCAAATTCGGCGGCCGCCACGTCGGACGTCGAATTGCTGCGCGTGCTTGAAGAGCGCGGCGTTCTCACTTCGCAGGAGCGTCTGGACATTGCCAAGGAAACCGCGAAAATCCCCGTGGCGGTAGTGGAAGAGGGAACTCTTAAAATAAGCGGCGGCGTCCAGATGCAGTACGCGTATCTGATGAACGACGGGCGTTCGGGGCTCGACGCCGAAGAATTCGTCTACAAAAACGGCTTCATTCCGCGCCGCGTTATTTTCACTTTCAGAAAGGAAATGCAGGGCGACTGGGGCGCGCATATGTCTTTCGATATGATTCTGCCCCACTGTATGTCAAACGTCTACATTTTCAAAAATGTCGACAACAACACCCTGACGGGGCAGGCAAGAATCGGCTATATAAAGCCGAATATGTGCGTTGAAGAGTACACTTCGGCTTTCAAACTTTTTTGCATAGAGCGCTCGCTTGCAACCAACTACTGGACGGGCACGTACGGCAAGGCCGACAGAAAGCTGGGAATCGGCGGCTTTATGACGGGCGCGTACTGGTACGGCAAGTCGCAGTCGGTTAAAGGTTTCGAGTACTTTGTGGGCATATCGAATTCGCAAAACTACGAGTTGGACATTCTCGACCTCGTAAACAGCGGCGGCGACAATTCCCCAGATTTTTGGTTCAGCATTTCGCAGTCTTTTAGCTTCGACTGGGCGAAAGTCAAATGCGGCCTCAATACAGCCTATGGCGACAATGCCAACAAGCTCAACCGCAATTCGGCGGAGGGAATCTGGGCGGCGAACCCGTACATTCAAATAGACGCCGCCGACTGGAAAATTCTGGCGGAGTTTCTCTCTGCGGGAGTGGAGGACGGCAAGCGGTACGCCTCGGGCGAATACGCCTACGCATTGCCGATAGGCCTTAACTTTATGGCGGAATACGCTTTCGACATAGGCGTCGGGAAGCTCGCGCCCGTATTTAGGTATTCGTACCTGAACACCGACGGCAGGGGCGTTTCGGTTGGGGACGCCCTGCGCCGCGCCCCCGACGTTGCCTCTACGCGCGTTTTCAACGAGGCTCAGGGCTTTTATTTCGGCCTTAACTGGTACATTTCAGGACACAATATAAAGGTGCAGGTAGGCTACGAATTTACGCAGTTTTCGGGCGTTCCCGCCCAGCGCTCTGGCTCTGCCGACAACGTTGTTGACGCCGAGACAATCCGTACGGAGCTTCAAATACTTTTTTAACAAGTCATAAATGAACAAGAGAAAAATAATATCCTTAGCAGTATCAATCATAGCCGCTCTTGCCGCGTGGTTTGCGCCTGCGTCGGTCTTCGGCATGCCGAATCTGACGATAGTCGAACAGCGCGTTATAGCGGTATTTATATTCGCCGCTCTCATGTGGATTTTGGAGGCTATTCCGATTTGGACGACGTCGGTTTTGGTCATCACAATTTTGCTCCTTTCGGTATCCAATAGCTCGATTTGGTTTTTGGCGCAGGGCGCAACGCCGGCCGAATCTTTCGGCAAGGTTGTAAAATACAAGGATTTGATGGCGTCGTTTGCCGACCCCATAATTATGCTGTTTATGGGCGGTTTCGTCTTGGCGATAGCCTCGGCGAAATGCAATCTCGACAAGAATTTGGCGCGCGTTCTCTTCAAACCCTTCGGCACGCGCTCGGAAATCGTGCTCTTGGGCATAATGTGCGTAACGGCAATTTTCTCAATGTTCATGAGCAACACGGCTACAACGGCAATGATGTTTGCCGTTATGGCTCCGCTTCTTGCGCCCATGGGCAAAGACGGCGGCAAGGGCAGAACGGCAATGACGCTCGCCATTCCCGTGGCGGCAAATATCGGCGGCATAGGCACGCCCATCGGAACGCCCCCCAACGCCATTGCGCTTAAATACCTCAACGATCCTGAGGGAATGAATTTGGGCATAGGCTTCGGGCAGTGGATGAGTTATATGGTTCCGTTCGTATTTGTTATCCTCATCATCACTTGGGTGATTATGATAAAAATGTTCCCGTTCAAGAGAAAGACTTTGGAACTGAATTTCGACTGCACTTTTGAAAAGAGCAAAAAGGCGTACATAGTCTATGTTACATTTGCCGTCACCGTTTTGCTGTGGATGTTCGACCGTCTCACGGGGCTAAACTCAAACGTTGTGGCCATGATTCCGATAGCGGTATTCTGCGCTACGGGCGTCATTGACAAAAACGACCTCAAGACAATCAGCTGGGACGTTCTCTGGTTGGTCGCCGGCGGTTTTGCGTTGGGTGTCGCCCTTCAGGGCACGGGATTGGCGAAGACTTTGGTGACTTCAATTCCGTTCTCGTCGTGGTCGCCGATGATGGTGATTATAGGCGCGGGGCTGCTCTGCTACGCGATGGCTACGTTTATGTCGCACACGGCTACAAGTGCGCTGCTCGTTCCCGTATTGATGGCGGTTGCAGTCGGCATGGGCGACGTTCTCACGCCTTTCGGCGGCGCGTCGACGCTGCTTATCGGCGTTGCGCTTTCGTCCTCGCTTGCAATGGCTCTGCCCATCAGTACGCCCCCGAACGCGATAGCCCACTCTGCGGGTCTTACAACGCAGAAGGAAATGGCTACGGTCGGCTTGATTGTCGCGTTCTTCGGTCTGACAATCGGCTACGCAATGCTGCTGATTCTCGGCGCAAACGGGCTTCTCTAAAATTTTCAAAACCGGCGGTTTGTTCCGCAGTTTCCAAACAAAAGGGCGCAATAAAAATTGCGCCTTTTTTTGTGCCCGCATGGCGCGGAGGCGGGAAGAAAGGCTGTTTAAACATAGCCGACTTTTTCCGTTATAAAAGGCGTATGAATACGAAAATAAAATACCTTACCGCGCGCGAAATTCTGGATTCCCGCGGAAATCCGACAGTCGAGGCTGAAGTGGAACTTGAATGCGGCGTTTGCGCGAGGGCGTCGGCGCCGTCGGGGGCGTCTACGGGCAGCGGCGAAGCCTGCGAACTGCGCGACGGCTCCGTCAAATTCAAGTCTAAAAAACACCGCGGCAAATTCGGGCAGCGCTACGGTGGCAAGGGCGTTTTAAAGGCGGTTGAAAACGTGCGCGGAATTTTGTCGGGCGTTTTAACGGGTTTCGATGCCGTCGACCAGACGGGCATAGACCGCGCGATTATCGCCGCCGACGGCACGCCCGACAAGCACAACTTGGGCGCAAACGCGCTGCTTGCGGTATCGCTTGCCTGTTGCAGGGCTGCCGCCGCCGCGCTTTCTCTGCCGCTTTTCCGCTACATAGGCGGTACAAACGCAAAAGTTCTGCCCGTGCCGATGATGAACATTTTAAACGGCGGCGCGCATTCCGACGCCCCGATAGATTTTCAGGAATTTATGATTGTCCCCGCAGGTGCGAAGAATTTTGCGCATGCGCTGCGAATGGGCGCGGAAATTCTCCACGAGCTCAAAGCCGCCCTCAAGGCGCGCGGGCTTTCTGCGGGAATCGGCGACGAAGGCGGTTTCGCGCCATCGTTTTCGGGCGTTGACGACGCCCTTGAAAGCCTTGCCTTTGCTACGAAATCGGCGGGCTACAAGTTCGGCAAAGACGTCCTGATTGCCCTCGACGTCGCCTCGAGCGAATTTTTCGACCCCGAGACGAAAAAGTATACGTTCAAAAAGTCGGGCGGCTCGCGCAAGTCGTCGGAGGAAATGGTTGCGTATCTGCTCGAGCTTTCGCGCAGGTATCCGATTTTTTCGATAGAGGACGGTTGCGCGGAATCGGATTGGTCGGGCTGGAAGTCCCTCACGCGCGTTCTCGGGCAGACAACCCAGCTTGTCGGCGACGACCTCTTCACCACGAACCCGCGCCTAATTGCAAAGGGCATTGCCGAAAAGGTTGCAAACGCGGTTCTGATAAAGCCCAACCAAATAGGAACGCTCACCGAGACCCTCGACGCCGTAAATCTTGCTATGTCGCACGGCTACAAATGCGTAGTATCGCACCGCTCGGGCGAAACGGAGGACTCTTTCATCGCCGACTTGGCTGTGGCGTGCAACTGCGGGCAGATAAAAACGGGTGCGCCCCAGCGCGGCGAGCGCACGGCAAAATACAACAGACTTTTGCGAATAGAGGAATTTGTTTCGTCGTCCGTGTTCGGCGCGGAGTGCCTGAAATTGCAGTAGGCGGCAAATTGCAAACGGCGTTTTAACCTTGACGACGGCTGCGCGCAATGTAGATTCCGTAGCTATCTATGAGAGGATTTGTTTGTACCGCCATATTGTTTTTTGCGGGTCTGCTTTGGGGCGTAGAGCTGCCCGATTTGCCCAAAACCCCCGTGTCTCCGCTTGAAAAGGAGCGCGTTGACGCGGCTTTTGCGGCGGATTCGCCCGACGGGCAGGATTCTTGGAGCGCCGTCGCTTCCGACGCAAAAAAGCGCGCGCTTGAATTCGCCCTGAAGGACAACGTCAACGCCGCCGCAGATTGGTACTACGCCTCCCTTGCCGCCGATTTCTTTGCAAACGGCGGGGCGGAAATGCCCAAGGAACTCAAGCGCGCGATTCTCGACGATCTCCCCGCGTTTTTCGACTTTTACGAAACCGCCCCGCGCAACTCACTCGGGAATGCCGCGCCTGTCTTGTCCACCATATTTTTGAACCAGCCAGCGCAGGCGAAAAAATATCTGCGCGCGGCGATGGCGCTTTCGCTCGTGTATGCAAATCCGCTCCCGGGGGCGTGGCCGGCGTTTGAAGTCCCCGACGAGCCTACTCAGGTTTCGCAGCCGCAGGAAATATTTTTGTATCTGAGCCTCCGCGCCGACAAAATGCCGTTCGACATGTCAAAGCTCACCGTCGGAGAGCTTGTCTTTACCACGGGCATAGCCGGACCGCTGACCGAGCTTGAGGGAATTGCCGACGACCGCTTCGAGCCGTCGAAAATGGAGTCCGCCGCGCTTTCCGTAAAGCTCGACGCCTCGCGCGTGCGCGGCGCGCATGTCGCAAAGTGGGACGACGAGCGCGCGCCGTTTACGCTTGAGAACCTCGCAAAATACGGCGGCAGCCAGCACGAGCGCCTTTATTACGCCTTCAGAAAGGCGAACGCAAACGGCGTTCCGTGCGTCTTCTACACCGCGGACATCAAACGCGTCCCGTATTCGTGGATAGACTATATGGAAGCGCCGATGAAGTGGCGCACCGACGTTTTGAGAGATCCCAAGACGAAAAACGCGCACGCGGTCGTGTTGCACCAGCTGACGTGGAAGCCGCTTTCCTCCTTCGATTTCCACCGCGTGAAAATCCGCGCGAACACCGAGGAGGCAACCCACAATTCCATAGTGCTTTCGCGTCTGGCGCAGCTGCTTTTCGACGCGGGCGAAAACAAAAAGGCCGAGGATTTTGCAAAGCGCGCCCTCGAACTCGACGCGCTCAATCCCGTGGCGCATTCGCTGATGATTTCCGCATCGGCGCGCGCGGGGGCGGACTCCAAAACGATAGACGCGCTTTTCAGGGAGAGCGTCGAGGCGTTTGCCGCGTATCCCGAACAGTGCGCGAAAATGGCGCGCGAATACCGCGGCAATCTGATTATGCGCAAACGCTTCGCGCAGGCGGACGCCGTTTTCAACGCAGTCCTGAAGCCCGTTTTCAGGAAGAATCCCGAGCTTGCGGTAGTGCTTTATTCCGACGTGATTGTAGACATGGTCGACCGCGCCGAAACCCATACGCAGAAAATGGCGGTGTATTCCTCCGTGCTGAGGGCGGCGAACAAAGCTCCGACGGAGGCGTTTACGTACATAACCGTTCCCGTGGTGCAGTATTTCAAAAAGCGCGGCGACAAGAAAGACGCCGAAAAGGCGCTCAAGGCGATAGAGTCGAACCTGCTCAAAAACGGTTCGGCGCGCGCCGTTGCCGATTTCAGGGAACTCAAGGAAGAGTTGGAGGAGGACGGCAAGGCTGAAAAATCCTCCGCGTCCGCGCACAGGAAATCCAAACACAAGACGGGCGGCAACTCCGCCGACTTTTAACGGCATTGACCTTTTTAAAACGCATAAAACGAAAGCTTAAGTCGTGCGCCCAGCGCATGGCGGATTTTACCGCCGACGTAATCTACGACCGCGCCGACGGCTTTACCGCCGTCGTCTACGGCGGGCTGCTCTACTGCCTTTCGTTCGTCTTCGAGTTCATAGCAAGGGCGAGATTCTACCTCTACGACCGCCGCATTTTGCGCGACGCCCCGCTGGGGTGTCTCGTTGTAGTCGTGGGCAACCTTACCGTGGGCGGCACGGGCAAGACGCCAATCGTGGAAAAATTCGCAAAATCGCTCGCCGAGCGCGGCAGGCGCGTGGCTATCTTGAGCCGAGGCTACAAGAGCAAGTCGGACAGCCTTTTGCGCAAGATAGCCAGATGGTTTACCCACGGCGAATCGCCGAAGCCGCGCGTAGTTTCCGACGGCAAGCGCGTGTTTCTGGATTCCTCCGTTGCCGGCGACGAGCCGTACATGCTTGCCCGAAACCTGCCCAACGTAATTGTAATTGTGGATAAAAACAGAGTCAGGGCGGGGCACTACGCCATCACGGAATTCGGCGCGGACACGCTCATTCTCGACGACGGCTTCCAGTATCTGCCGCTCAAGGGGCAGCTGCAGCTTCTGCTTGTAGACAAGACAAATCCTTTCGGCAACCGCCGGCTGCTGCCGCGCGGCATTCTGCGCGAGCCGGTATCGCACCTAAAACGCGCATCGTATATATTTCTGACCAAATCCGACGGCGAGAAGGACTTCGAGCTTGAGCAGACAATCAGAACCTACAACAAGTCCGCCGAAATTATAGAATGCGCGCACAAGCTGCGCCATCTTGTCTCGTTCGACACTTCCCAAAAGCGCGAACTTTCGATTATCAGCGGGCGGAAAGTCGCGTGCTTTTCGGCAATCGCCGCCCCCGAGAGCTTCGAGCGTTTTCTGCGCGAATTGGGCGCGAATCTCGTCTTGAAAAAACGCTTTCTCGACCACCACCGCTTTTCCGAGCGCGAGCTTGACGCCGTTTTCGACGCTGCCGCCGCCTGCGGTGCTGAATTTGTAATTACCACAGAGAAGGACTCCGTGAGAATTTCGCCCGACTACAAGCCGAAAATTCCCTTCTACTACACGAAGCTTGAAATAGACATTCTCGACGGCGCGGACGACTTTGAAGCCGCCGTTGAGCGCATTTGCTTTCCCAAGCGCAAGGCGGACCAGACTCCGCGCTAAGTTGCGGCGGTTTTTGCCCTCGGTGTTTGTCCGATAAAAAAACTTGACGCAGCCCGCGTTTTCACTACACACTTCATTAGGTTCATCCGCAGTGTATATAGGTGAAAAATGCGGGCAACAAACAACAAAGGAAATATATGCAAAGTAATGACTCTCTATTTCCGGAGTTCAAGCCGGCTACGTACGAGGAATGGTACGCGGCAGCCGAAAAGCTCTTGAAAGGCGCTCCGTTCGATAAAAAGATGAACACCAAAACCCCCGAGGGGATTGTGTTGAAGCCGATTTACAACCGCAGCGACGTCGATTTTGAACCGTCGCTTCCGGGCTTCGGCGATTTCGTCCGCGGGGTGAAGCCCGACGGCAACAAGACTTCGCCGTGGCTGATTTCGCAGGAAATTTCGGCGGTCTCGCCCGAAGAATTCAACGCAAAAATTCTCGACGCGCTTAACAAGGGGCAGACTTCAATCGAGATTGTTTTGGACAAACCCTCCGCCGAATCGCTCGACGCGGCGGATGCCGCGGAGCCCGACGTGGGCTGCGGCGGGCTTTCGGCTTTCAGCGCGCAGGATTTTAAAAAGGCGCTCAAAGGCGTGGCGCTCGAGTGCATAGACGTAAACATTTCCGCAAAGGATTTTGCCCTTCCCGCATTTGCCGCGTTTCTGGCGGCTGCCGAAGGCAGGAAAATTTCGGGCGCGATAAGGTTCGACCCGCTGTCGGCTCTCGCCCAAAACGGCTCTGCCGCGCGCCCGATTAAGGACGCCATCGACGAAATGCACAAAGTCGCCGCGTACTGCGCCAAACACGCCCCGCAATTCGGGGCTATAGGAATAGATACAATGGCGTATTCGTCTGCAGGGGCAAGCGCCGTTGAGGAACTTGCCTGCGCGTTTGCAACCGCCGTATTTTACATACGCGAAATGCTCGCGCGCGGAATGTCGATAGACGCCGTAGCGCCGCTTGTGCGCTTTCGTTTTGCCCTCGGCGGCAATTTCTTCATGGAGATTGCAAAATTCAGAGCCGCGCGCGTGCTTTGGGCGAATGTCGTCCGCGCGTTCGGCGGCACTGGCGACTCCCTGAAAATAAACGTCAACGCCCGCACGGCGTTCTTCAACAAAACGAAGTTCGACCCGTACGTAAATATGCTCAGAACGACGACCGAGGCGTTTTCGGGCGTTGTCGGCGGCGTTGATTCAATGACGGTTGGCGCGTTCGACGAAATTTTGCGCCCCTCCGACGAATTTTCCGAAAGAATAGCCCGCAACCAGCAGATTATTTTGCAGGAGGAATGCGGGCTTTCCGACGTTGCCGACCCTGCGGGCGGCTCGTACTTTGTGGAAACGCTCACTCGCCAGCTGGCGTCGAAAGCTTGGGAGCTTTTTGCCGAAATCGAAAAGGCAGGCGGAATGCTCGAGGCTCTCAAATCGGGCTTCGTTCAGGAAAAGATAGAGGCGGTTGCCGCGCTGCGCCGCAAGGGATACGATTCGCGCAGAAGTTCCGTTGTCGGCACAAACAACTACGCAAACCTCTCCGAAAAGCCGCTTGAAAATACAGCTGCCGACGCCGTTGCCGCGGCTCGCAAACAGCGCGTTGCGGACTCGCTCCAAATGCAAAAATCTTCGCCCAAAGTTTCATCGGTTTCTACCGTGGAGGAAGTTTTGGCGGCGCTCAAAAGCGGCGCAACGTTTTCTGCGCTGCGCGGCGCGCTTTGCAAGTCGGGCGCGGGCGAAACCGTAAAGCCGCTGCCGACTGTCAGAGCCGTCGAGCACTTTGAAAAGTTGCGTCTTGCCTCCGCCGAATTCAAAAACAAAACGGGAGCTGCGCCCAAGATTTTCCTGCTTACAATGGGGCCGCTCGTACAGCATAAAATCCGCGCCGATTTCATCAGGGGCTTCTTCGAGGTCGGCGGATTCGACGTCGTGTATCCCAACGGCTTTGCCGACGCGCAGGCTGCCGCGGACGCCTTCGCCCAAAGCGGCTGCAAATACGCAGTCATTTGCTCGACCGACGCGACGTATCCCGAACTTGTTCCCGCGGTGTGCGCCGCCGTCAAAAAGGCAAAGCCCGACGCCGTGGTCTACATGGCTGGCGCGGCTCCCGCCGAGCTTGAGGGCGCGTTCAAAGACGCGGGCTGCGACGGCTACGTTAACATAAAAAGCAACAATTACGGCGTATTGAAATCGGTTTTGACCGATCTCGGTGTCCTCTAAAAAAAGAAAGGGTATAGATGAACAAAAATCCCGATTTTACAAAAATAGCCCTCGAATTTGCCGAACGCAAAACTTCCGAAAAGCAGTGGGGCGAGGCCGTCAAATCTTCGGCGGGAGTTTCCGCAGATTCGCTCGTGGCGGAGACAATGGAGAAAATTCCCGTAAAACCGCTTTACACAAAGGCGGACTACGAGGGGCTCGAACATCTCGATTTTACCGCGGGCATTGCGCCGTATCTGCGCGGGCCATACGCCACGATGTATGTCGTGCGTCCGTGGACGGTTCGCCAGTACGCGGGCTTTTCCACGGCGGAGGAATCGAACGCATTCTACCGCAGGAATCTCGCTGCGGGGCAGAAGGGGCTTTCCATAGCGTTCGACTTGGCGACCCACCGCGGCTACGATTCCGACCACCCGCGTGTAGTCGGCGACGTCGGCAAGGCGGGCGTGGCGGTAGATTCCATAATGGATATGGAGGTTCTCTTCGACAAAATTCCGCTTTCGCAGGTTTCCGTTTCCATGACGATGAACGGCGCGGTGTTGCCCATCATGGCCTTCTACATCGTTGCCGGACTCGAGCAGGGGGCAAAGCTCGAGCAACTCGCAGGTACAATACAAAATGACATTTTGAAGGAGTTTATGGTTAGAAATACCTATATCTATCCACCGACTCCGTCGATGAAAATCATCGGCGACATCTTCGCATACACCTCCAAGAATATGCCCAAATTCAACAGCATTTCCATTTCGGGCTACCACATGCAGGAGGCGGGCGCAACCGCCGACCTCGAAATGGCGTACACTCTTGCCGACGGTTTGGAATATTTGCGCGAGGGCATAAAGGCGGGCTTGCAGGTTGACCAGTTCGCCCCGCGCCTTTCGTTCTTCTGGGCAATCGGCAAGAACTATTTTATGGAGGTTGCAAAAATGCGCGCCGCGCGAATGCTCTGGGCGAAAATAGTCAAGGGTTTCAATCCGCAAGATCCCAAGAGTTTGGCGCTGCGCACGCACTCGCAGACTTCGGGTTGGTCGCTCACGGAGCAGGATCCGTTCAACAATGTGGCGCGCACCTGCGTTGAGGCCATGGGCGCGGCGCTCGGGCATACGCAGAGCCTCCACACCAACGCCCTCGACGAGGCAATCGCCCTACCCACCGACTTCTCCGCAAGAATAGCGCGCAACACGCAGCTTTACTTGCAGGACGAAACGGGCATTTGCAGGGTAATCGACCCGTGGGCGGGCTCGTACTATGTTGAAAGCCTCACAAATTCGCTGGCGCGCTCGGCGTGGAAGCACATTCGCGAAGTCGAGGAATACGGCGGCATGACCAAGGCCATTGAGGCTGGGTTGCCCAAATTGCGCATCGAAGAGGCGTCCGCCCGCAGGCAGGCGCGCATCGACGGCGGAATGGAAACCATTGTAGGCCTTACAAAGTACCGCCTTGCGAAAGAGCAGCCGCTCGAAATTTTGGACATCGACAACACTGCCGTCCGCGAGGCGCAAATCAAAAAGCTCGAAAAGCTGCGCGCCAACCGCGACAATGCAAAAGTCCGCCAGATTCTCGAGGAGATTACAAACTGCGCGGCGTCTGGCAAGGGCAATCTGCTCGAGCTGAGCGTCGAGGCCGCAAAGGCGCGCGCAAGTTTGGGCGAAATTTCCCTCGCCTGCGAAAAGGTCTTCGGGCGCTACAAGGCGGTGATACGCTCAATAGACGGCGTTTACGGCAAGGAACTCTCCAAAAATTCAAGCAACGCACAGATTGTGAACGAAATATCGGATATGATTAAAAAGTTCGAGGCGCGCGAAGGCCGCAAGCCGAGAATCCTCATTGCAAAAATGGGTCAGGACGGGCACGACAGAGGCGCGAAAGTCGTGGCGACGGGCTACGCAGACCTCGGGTTTGACGTCGACGTCGGGCCGCTGTTCCAGACTCCCGAAGAAACCGCGAAAATGGCGGTGGAAAACGACGTGCACATTGTCGGCATGAGCTCTCTTGCCGCGGGGCACAAGACGCTTCTGCCGCAGCTTGTCGAGGAGCTTAAAAAGCTCGGGCGCGAAGACATAATGGTTGTCGTCGGCGGCGTAATTCCCGCTCAGGACTACCAATTCCTCTTCGACCACGGCGCGTCTGCGATATTCGGCCCCGGCACAAAGATTGCAGATTCGGCGAAGAAAATGCTCGAACTTCTCGAATGCTAATCGGCATTCGGCCGCGCGGGCGGTTTTCCGTTTTCGGGAATCGCCGCCCGAGCGCCGTTTGGCTCGGCATTTGCGCGGCTGATTGCGCTTGTGCGGGGGGTTGGCGTCGGGCAAATTGGCGTTTTGTTTGCGCCGATGCCTGCATTTTCGGGCTTGGATATTGCAATTTCGCCTCAAAAGCGCGTCGCCGACGGCTTTCCGAGCGTAAAAAAAATTGAATTGCCGTATTTTTTTCTTGTTTATTAAAAACGATTTTAGTACAACACCATCAACAGACAAAAGTTAAGCGTTTTTAGCTTGTTCTTTTTTTTGATTTCAACTCAACCTAACAATAAAAAATATAAGGAAATTATATGAAGAAAGCAGAACTCATTGAAATGCTCCAGAAAGAACTCTCGAAGCACGGTGAATATTCAAATGCGGAATCCAACCGCGTGTTCGACGACGTTGTTGCAGTTCTCGGCAAGGCTATTGTAAAGTCTGGCAAGATCTCCATCTTGGGCTTCGGTACGTTCAGCGTAAAACAGCGCGCCGCAAGAATGGGCATCAACCCCAGCACTGGCGACAAGATCAAGATCAAGGCCAAGAAGGTTGTTACTTTCAAGGCTTCCAAGTCTCTCAAGGTTAAGTAGTCCTATTTTAATTGCGGCGTCCCCAAAAAGGACGCCGTTTTTTTTGCGCCGACGTTTTCTCGGCGCGCTTTTTTTGTCCGTTTTTATGCGCATATTTGTTTTTTATTCAAAAATTTACTTTACATGCCGATATGCTTGATTAGCATATCTGCGGATTTTGGTACGTTCGTGCGTCGTTTTGTCCGCATTTTGCAAAAATAATGCAAATTTGTGTGTTTATTTGCTTAATGGCTGCGCGGGTTGTCCGATAATCCCCAATGAGCTCGCCCGCAGAAAAAAGGACGAACGATGAGAAAGGTGAACATCATGGCGGCTAAGGAGATGCAAAAAGAGGCGCAATCCGCGGAATTGACGGATTATCAGAAGAGTATTTTTGTGAAGTATTATCAGGTTGTAGCCAAAGTTGTAAACTCCATGCGCGCCAAGCTTCCCGCGTATGCCGACATAGACGAGCTGCATTCGGCGGGCGTAGCCGGTCTTGCCGACGCCGTGCGCCGTGTGGATTCCTCCCGCAGCGATTCTTTCGACGGCTACATTGCCATGCGCATTCGCGGTGCCATTATTGACGAACTGCGCAACATTGACTACATGTCGCGCTCGGCGCGCAACGATGCCAAAAATGTCGAGAAAATCCGCACAGCGCTTGAGCAGAAGCTCTCCCGCGCGCCCCGCAATGACGAGCTTCGTTCGGCGATGGGTGTTTCTGTGCGCCAATTCTCAAAGATTATGCGCCGCACTCAGGTGCTCTCTTTCATTTCGCTCAACGACTCTGCCGATTCCTCCGACGGTTCAGCCCCGTCTTTTTCCGAATCGGTTGCTGACGAAAATGCCAAAACGCCTCTTGATACTTTGGAGGCGTCCGAGATGGGCTCTTTTTTGCGTCGCCAGATAAAGACGCTGCCCGACAAGCAGCGCAGGGTTATTGACAGCTATTATTTTCAGGAAAAGAAATTAAGCGAAATTGCCAAGGATTTCGGCCTCACCGAAGCCCGCATTTGCCAGATTCATTCCCAAGCCCTCAGCAATCTTCGCCCCAAACTCCAAAACTAACTTTTTTTTCTTTTGGCGCGGCGAACACAAAAGTTGCCGAAGGCAAGCTTTTGGGGGAAGCTTTGGCATAAGCCAAAGACCCCGAGCTTTAGCGAGTGGGCGAGACGAGCACCACTGTGCGAGC